>Ga0207107_1140_pt1 | contig 16617 bp, 11 predicted proteins | sample Alteio_BWMinHeat_75_FD_153555 | JGI IMG/M metagenome (GOLD analysis project Ga0207107, IMG submission 153555) | Enriched cells from forest soil in Barre Woods Harvard Forest LTER site, Petersham, Massachusetts, United States -... | ecosystem: Environmental > Terrestrial > Soil > Temperate forest >... | reverse complement strand
AAAAAAGGCACACACCGGCTTACCGAGGGACGAGGCCTCGGAACATCACATTTCGAAAAAAGTTACCGCGGCAGGCGCAGGTCTATGCGCGTTGCGTGCAGCACGCCTTTGTCGTCCACGTGGCCGAGCACAATCACAAACGAGCCCTCTTTCACTTCGTCCTGTTGTCCGGGCTTTCCAAGCTTGGTCCACCCTGTCGAGCTGTCGTAGGCGATCTTCCGCAAATCCTCGGATCGGGTGTCTACGCCGCCGCGGATGTCCATCTGCGACTCGTCCTTATAAATTCTGACGACGTGGCCCTGCCATTTCGTCTCTTTTTTCGCGGCGGGTGCTGCTTTATTTTCAGTCGCGGCCTGATTGGCGCTGGCAGGCATAGCAACAACTACCGCTCCCGCTAGTACAAGGGAAAGTAAAGTCAGGGAACCCTTCATTGCATCCTCCATGTTGGAATTAACGACTACAAAGGGAAGGAACACGTTGGGAGAGGATAGTCCGGCAGTAGGGAAGTGTAAAGAAGAATCTGCCGCTACAGACTTGGCAGCGCGCCGACTATTACAAATCTAAATCGGGGGCATCACAATATCGGCTTTGACAGGCCAGCGAGCTTTGGAGTAGCATCCCCTGCATCGAGCCATTTTGGCTTCTAGCAGTTTTTCTTTCTTCAATTGTCGAGAGTAGGGGCGCGGTGCACCCATGTGCCGCGTGGTATTGCGTTTAGGGGAGTGGTTCTTTTCAAGCAGGGGCGTGTGGTCGGCAGAGTTCAGTGTGCAGCGGCAGGGCATTGTGGAGCCGGTTGGACCCTGGCGCTGGTGACTGCTCTGAAAATCGATTAGGGGGGTGGAAGTATGAGGCGATTGTTCCTCGTAGTGTTGGTAGTTTTGACGTTGGGAGTGGCGGCAAATGCGCAAACGTTTCGCGGAGCCATCAACGGGACGGTGACCGACCCGTCGGGCAGCTCGGTGCCGAACGCAACGGTGAAGGCGACGGAGACGGCGACAGGAATTGATCACACGACCGTTACCACGAGTGACGGGGCGTTTGCTTTCCAGGATATTCCGCTCGGTCAGTACAGAGTCACAATTACAGCGACAGGCTTCCCGTCTTATGCGGTGGAGAAGGTCGAAGTATCGGCTGGCACTATCTACACACTGAACGTCAAACTCACGCTGCAGTCGACAACCACGACAGTAGAAGTCTCAGCTGCCGCGATTACGCTGGACACGACCACGGCTACTCAGAATATGACTATCACGTCCGACGTTGTCCAAGACATTCCTCTGAACGGCCGGGACTTCACCCAGTTGATCGCGGTCGCGCCCGGCTACGGGGGTTACTCGGTGGGTGGCTTCGGCTCCATGAACGGGGCCCGCGCCAATCAGAATAACTGGCAAATCGACGGCGTTGACAACAACGACTTCTGGCATAACATCCCGGCGGTCAATCAGGGTGGTGTTTCGGGTATCGCCGGCGTCGTGCTGCCGATCGATTCGATTGACGAATTCTCATCCCAAACGCAGTCCGGCGCGGAATCCGGCCGCAATGCGGGCGGCACGGTCAACCTGATTATTAAGTCTGGCACCAACACCATTCATGGTTCCGCTTACTACTACAACCGCAATGAGTTTTATGGAGCGCCCTCGCCATTCTTGCCATCGGGCTCGAAAAATCCTCCTCTTCGCAATGAGAACTACGGCCTCTCTGTAGGCGGACCTGTAATCAAGAATAAGCTGTTTTATTTCGTGAGCTATGAAAAGCAACAGTACATCATCGGGCTATCAGGTGTGGCGACCGAGCCCTCCGATGCTTGGATCGGCACAGCCGTCGATCTGCTCAACAATCCCGGCAACAAGTACGGTTCGTACGCCCCCGTCAAGCCGAGCTCACTGTCTTGCACGGCTCCGTCGGCGTCTGGATGTACCGGAGGTCTCATGGGCCCGACCGGCTTTTGGCCCAGGAGTCTGATTGGCGGTCTGGCTGCGACCAATAACAATTTCTTCAGCCCTGTCGCTTCTACGGGCTACAGCTACAATGGCGTTGGGAAAGTCGATTATCAAATCAACGACAAACACCATCTCTACGTACGCTTCTTCGGCGGCCAGGGCAGCCAGACGGCTCCGCTTGGCGGTAGCCCTGCGCTGGGCACGGCCAGCTCAAACTTGAAGGATTACTTCGAAGTAGCGCCGCTGCACGTTTTCAATGAATCCCTGGTGCTCAACTCCACCTTTTCGAGCCGGCTCACCAACCAGATTCTGGTGGGCGCCAACTACTTCAATCAGGTTTTCCACGACTTCAACAACAGTTTCGATACGAAAGCGATGGGGCTGTTTCTGAGCCCGGGTGCAACCAATAATGGACAGCCAATCTTCGGCGCCCCGAACATTCAGATTGGCAACTTTGAGCAGATTGGATTAACGCCTCCGGAAGGCCGGAGCGACCTCACCTGGCATATCACCGACATCGTGTCGTACAGCATGGGAGCGCACCAACTGCGGTTCGGCGGTGAGTTCCGACGCGGCCGTGTGAATGAGTTTTATCATCGCCGCGGCACAGGCAAATTTGTGTTCGACGGCAGCCAAGGCGACCAAACGCAATGCGTCACCGTTTCGGGCAATGTGGACTGCGCATGGGGGTTTAGCGATCCTAAAAAGGTAAATTCAACGCTTTGCAATGCCCTATGTCAGGGTCTGGATCCCAATGTGCGATCTCTGGCGGACTTCCTTGCTGGTTCGGTCCAAACCTCCTCGATCGCGGTGGGGAATCCCGAGCGCACGGTGCACGTAAACGCCTTCAACTTCTACTTCCAAGATTCCTGGCAGTGGACCAAGAAGCTCAGCATCAATTACGGAATGCGTTACGAATACTTTGGCCCGCTGCACAGCGACGACAAGGATCTGGCGGTGTTTATTCCCAGCAGAGGCTTGGTCATCCAGGGAAATGGCATCGACAATATTTTCCCGCCGGATCGCAACAACTTTGCTCCGAGGTTGGGTTTTGCCTATCAGGCCCAGAACGACCTGGTCGTTCGTGGGAGTTTCGGCGTCTTCTACGACCAGATCAATATCAACCCGTTCCTGGATTTTCGGCCACCCGCCAACGCTGCCGACGGTTTGCAGGATAACCCGATTGGGCCACACCCGGTCTCTAACTACTCTTTGTCGGGATATAACTGGCAGACGGTGCAGGCCGGAGGCACCGCCTCGATTTTCCCAGACGTCAAGACATGCACCACTCTCAACTTCGCGACTGATCCAAATTGCGTTAGCCCCACTACCAAATTCGCGGCGTATTCGGTCAACCAGAATTTCCGCACTCCGTATTTTTACAACTATAGTCTCCAGGTGGAAAAGAGCCTGGGCCATGCCTCCGCCTTCCAGATCGGTTACGTAGGCAGCGAGGGTCGCAAGCTGAATATCATGACCAATATAAACCCACTCGATGCAAACGGGATCGGTCCGCTCAGCGGGCAGTACCCCAACGCCGGCAACATCCTTCAAGAAAATAGCATTGGCACATCCAACTACAATGCTCTCCAGGCCACCTATAGACTTCGCTACTGGCACGGACTAACCACGCAGTTCGGCTATACCTGGTCGCACTCTCTCGATGAGGTCAGCCAGTACCGCGCCGTAGTCGCAGACAGCTCTGCCATCAAAGTGGACTATGGCAATAGCGATAACGATACGCGGCATCTCTTTACCACAAGCATTAGCTACGATGTGCCCAAGGCGCCGTGGGCCCATGGGTGGTCCAGCTATCTGGTGAACGGATGGCAGGTCAGCAGCCTGTGGAATTTCCATACGGGCCAGCCGTGGAACGTCACTCTTCAGCTTCAGGATCTGATCGGGGATCCCTTCAAGAGTGACAGCAACTTCACGGTCAACCACTCGTTCACGAGAAATATCATCCAAAAAGGCCAGTCCACGGGGCCGGGCGTGCAGTGGGTCAATCCAGACGCTTTTGGACCGAAAACTGGCGCCTTCGGCACCCTGTCTCGCAATAAGTACTATGGTCCCGGTTACGGGGGCGTGGACCTATCCGTCTTCAAGAACATCCCTATCCGGGAACGTCTCAAGGTCCAATTGCGAGCTGAGATGTTCAATCTGTTCAACCGCGTCAATTTCGCGTCTGGCCCCGGTGCCGTCAACAGTGACGGTACGGTTCGCGACACCATTGGCGACTTCAACGGGGCTCCGGGGATCGGCCCTGGTGAAGCCTTCAATTTGCAGCTCGCGGCGAAGATCATCTTCTGACGAGTTCGCCTGGCCTATTTCAAGTGCGCGAGGGTTTCGGCCCTCGCGCATTTTTTTTGGTCGTGGTGGACCCTGTGCGTTTGGCCGGTAATTAGTTGTGCAAATGGGTCTTGCCTGGGCGTTTCCCGCTTCGGAATCTCTGCTAGCCTGAAATTACGCAAGCATTTAGCTGGTTGCGCGGTACCCCTGTTGGGAGAAGGTGCGCAGCCGGACGCAGTAGATCGAAGCAGGGTCCCCAAAAACGCGGAACGTCCCCGGAGCCAGAGAACCTGGCCGGGCGGCTTCGTGGTCGCCTGCGGGCGAAGAGGAGAACTGACGTGAAAAAGGCAACCATTTGCCTGGTAGCAGCAGGAATTTTAGGATTAGCGGCGGCGTCGGCGTTTGCGCAGACCGCCGGTTCGAGGTCGACAGCGTCGAGCGTGTCGCGCACGACGAAGGCGGTGAACTTCCGGCGGGCGGGCGGGTCGACGAAGCTGGATTTTCAAGGCACGGAACTGCTGCAAACGGCTTCGGGCGAAGCGAAAGTCGAGAACAAGGGCAATCGCACTGAGATCGACGCCAAATTTGAAAATCTTGAGGACGCCACAAAATTCGGCCTCGAATACCTCACCTATGTCCTGTGGGCTGTCTCCCCGCAAGGCCGCGCCGTCAATCTTGGCGAAGTCAGCCTAAATCACGGCAGCGGTCACGTCAAAGCCATCTCCGAGATGCAAACCTTCGGCATGATCGTCACCGCCGAACCCTACTTCGCGGTCAACCAGCCGGGTAACGTCGTCGTGCTCGAAAACGTAATTCCCGCTAACACCAAGGTCGAGAACATTGACGCCAAATATGAACTGCTCGGCCGTGGCGTCTATTCTTCTTCCAACACCAAAATCGAAGGCGCGATCTTCGGCATTGATCGTAAAACGCCCCTCGAACTCTTTGAAGCCCGCAACTCTGTAAGAATTGCGCGCATCGCTCTCGCCGATAAGTACGCGCCTTCGATTCTCGGCAAGGCCGAACAACAGCTAAAGGCTGCCGAAGACGTCTACCACTCGGGCCGCGACAAGAAATCCGTGGAAGCCGCTGCCAAAGAAGTCGTGGAGACTGCCGAAGAAGCGCGCGTGATGGCGGTGAAACAAAAGGCCGAGGAAGATGCGCAGGTGACAGTGGCAGCAGAAAGGAGAGCCGCACTGGAGCGCGAAGCGAAAGCGCGCGCGGATGCGGACGCAGAAGTAAAGCGCCGGCAGGAAGCGGATCAGGCGCGGGCGGCGGCGGAAGCGGCGAAAGCGGAAGCGGTGCGCATGAAGCAGGAAGCGGAGCAGGCATCGCAAGATGCAGTTCGGCAAAGGCAGGAAGCCGAGGAAGCTCGTGCGGCGGCTCAGCAGCAGCAGCAGGTGGCGCAGGCAGCGGCCGAGCAGGCGGCGCGTGACAGGGCCGCGGCAGTGTCGCAGCAAAGAGCCGCGGAAGCCGAGACGGAAAAGGCGCGGCAGGCTGCGGCGCAAGCGGAAGCCGAGAAGGCGCAGCTTCGGGCGCAGTTGCTATCGCAGTTGAATTCGATTTTGCAGACGCGGGATTCGGCGCGCGGGCTGATTGTGAACATGTCCGATGTGCTGTTCGACACCGGTAGCTACACGCTGAAACCGGGGGCGCGCGAAAAGCTGGCGAAGATCTCCGGCATCGTGCTGGCGCATCCCGGGCTGAATCTGCAGATCGAAGGGCACACCGACAGCGTGGGAACCGATGAATTTAACCAGCAACTCTCCGAGCGGCGCGCGGATTCGGTGCGGGATTTTCTTGCGGAGCAGGGCGTACCGGGGTCGGCGATTAGCGCGCGCGGGTTCGGGAAGGCGCAGCCGGTGGCGTCGAACGATACGGCGGAAGGGCGGCAGCGGAACCGGCGCGTGGAGTTGGTGGTGAATGGCGACGCGATCGGGAATGGGAATGCGAGCGCGGCGGTGACGTCGAATCGGTAGGCAACTCGCTCATTCTAAACACCAATAATAAAGTCTCCGTCGGCTACGTAACCGTAGGCCATGCGCGGAGTGTTGAAGGCGAAGCCGGGATTTCCTCTGCGGTCGAGGAGGATTAGGCCGCCGGTGGCGTGGGTGCGCGTAGCAAGGATGCTTACGGCCTCGCGGGCCGCGAGAGAGGCAACGTCGGGTTTCGACGGTTTCGGCATCATTGACGGCGCGGGTTTTGCGTCGGAACCGATCAGATGGCGCAGGACGTCGGCGGCGGTTTTTGCCATTACGACCTTCATGATGGCTTCGCCGTAGCCGGTGCAGGAAACGGCGCCGGCCTCCGCGTCGGCATAGCAGCCACAGCCAATCAGCGGTGAATCTCCGACACGACCGGGAAGTTTGCAGCAGGTGCCGCCAGTGCTGGTTGCGGCGAACAAGCGGCCGTCGCGATCGAAAGCAACGGCGCCGACGGTTCCTTGTTCGTGGCCGCGGTGATGCGCGGCGGCGTGCTTGCTGTTGCGGCATTTGAGCCAGGCGTCGCGCTCAGCTTCAGAGATTAGCTCTTCGGGCGCGCACAGGGATAGCCCTTGCTGCACTGCAAAACGCTCGGCACCTTCGCCGACGAGCATCATGTGCGGGCAATTTTCGAGGACCTGGCGGGCGAGGCGGACGGGATTGCTAATGTGGCGGAGTGCGGCGACGGAGCCTGCGCGCAGGGTGGCGCCGTCCATGACGATGGCGTCGCATTCGACATGGCCGTCGAGTGTGAGATGTGAGCCGAAACCGGCGTCGAAGACGGGGTCGTCTTCCAGAACTACGACAGCGGCTACAACGGCGTCGAGGGCCGATCCAGCGCTGTTTAGAACGGACCAGCCTGCGGCGAGAGCGCGCTCGCAGCCAGCTTTGCACGCGTCGACGGATTCATCAGGAATGTCCCAGGCGCCGCCGTGAACGATGAGCGAAGGTGTCATAGTTCAAAAGAGTGGCAAAGCGAGAGGGCGGTTGTCCAGCGAGGGAGGGGCGCGATTGCTGGCGACCGCGGTTACATGAAGAAATCGAGGAGGACCAGCATGGGTCCGAGAAACGCGAGAATCATGCCGCCGGTGATGGGGTTACGGGGAATGCGGCGAAGCGAACCGACAAAGTTAGCGGGGACAGCTTTGAGGCGTGAATCCGGGCGCGGGCCGTAGAAGGGGCCGATAAAGGTATAGCGCGAAAAGCTGCGGCGCACGAAGCAGGCTTCATCATGGATCCAAACATAGACTTCATCGCGGCCGCGCCAGACCAGGGCAGCGCCGAACACGAAGAGCAAATAGCCCACAGCGGTGAGAACTCCGAGCGTCGAGCCTTGACCCCAATACATGTTTCCTCGCAAGCGCCTAGTGTTTTAGCTTAAGACCCTAAAATGAGCCGCGGCGTCACTCTTCTTCGTGAATGGTGACGAGACGCACGACTGCAAACTCTTTCGGGCCAGCGGGCGTGGTGACGAGGACTTCATCGCCAACTTTACGATTAAGCAGAGCACGGCCGATGGGGGAGGTGGTGGAGATAAATCCCTTTTCGGCGTCGGCTTCCTCGGTGCTGACCAATTTGTATTCGATCTTGACGTCGCGGCGGGTGTCCAGCACGACGATGCGCGAGCCGTAGCCGGCGCGATCCTTGGGGATGTTAGTGAGGTTGAGCATACCCAGGTCGCCCATCCGTTTTTTGAGCTGGCCGATGCGCGCGTTCACAAAGCCCTGGCGCTCCTTGGCGAATTTGTACTCGGCGTTTTCCGAGAGGTCACCGTGGGCGCGAGCGACGGCAATTTCCTTGGGAAGGTCGACGCCGAGTTCGTGCTCAAGCGCGGTAAGCTCTTCCTGGATTTTTTGTTTAATCTTCTTCAATGGGTCAGACATGGCGAATTGAGACCTATCCGAGCAGGGCGAAACCAAATTAGAACAGCAGCCCCAGGCAACAGTTAATTATACCTGTGGACTGACTAATTATAGATGGGGGCGAATTGCGGCGACAAGAGACGAGACCGTTTTGCAGTGGGCCAGCGAGAAAAGACACCAGGGCGGTCAATGACGCGCCAGGCAGCGAATCTACTCGACCGTGACTTGAAGGGACTGCGTCCTGGTATTTCCCGAGGCGTCGCTGATGGTCAGCGTGTAGGTAGTGCTTCTTGCCGGCGAGACGCTGACGCAGTGGGCATAGGAAGGCCAGACTGCATTTGGCTGCGGCTCGAGAGTCACTGTTTTAGCGTTGGCTACGCCATAGCAGAGTTGGACGCTTTCTCCCTTGTGAATGGCGCCAGGACTTGCATAGAAGTTTTGGATGGCAAGCTCTTTGCCACCAAGTCGGTCCAAAACGATGCGATCGTTTTCCGACTGTTGTCGGGACTTTTCCTCACGCGCTCGGCGTTCAATTGCGCGGTTCTCCTGCCAGCGGGAAAGCAGAGTCCAAACCGTGAAGAGGAGAACGATACCCAAGAGCATCGAAGAATAGAGCAGGGGGTTCTTGACGACAAATTTGGTTTTCGCGGGAGGTTGAGGACCCCGAGCATCAGTGAGCATGCTTGCCTGTCTTAATCGCTAAAGAGGTTAGCATTTGATTTTGTTTTACTTTGAGAAGAAATCTTGCCACCGATAAAAGTTCGCGCGGCGATGTAAGCCATTTGGAGCAAGTGAGTCCGCTCAAGGCTGCGTGAACGTCCAACGGGTGACCGCCTCCGTGAAATTTTCCGCATGCTCGTCCTGGCCGAAGACGGTTTCCGGGTTGACGCGAAAAACGGAGCCGCCGGAAGATTCGAGCAGAGGCCCGACGTCGCCGCCATACTTGCGGTTGTAGACTGCGACCAGTTGCTTCCAGACGACGCGATCAGTGATTTCCTGCACGGTGCCTTCGAGGATTACGGCCTCGTCCGCTTTTTCCGTGGCAACGACGCAGCGAGGGTTGTTGGCGAGGTTCTTTGCTTTGCGTGTGCGTGGTCCGGTGCTGAACCAGAAGGCATCCTGCCACCAAATGCCCCAGACAAGCATGAGGTGTGGCCGCCCATCCGGGCGAGACGTGGCGATCCAGTAGTTGTGAGAGTTTTCCAGGTGTTCGAGCGCCCAGGACCAGCGTTTGAGGCCGGAGGTAGCGTCGCTGGCTTTGTCCAGCGCATCTGGCCAGTACGGATGACTCGCTTTTGGTTCAAGCATGGCGTGTCCTGCTGAAAGAATGGACGCGAGCACATATTAGCAAGCGGGCCGAAGATTATGAATTCGTTTTGCTGGCCCGGGAAGAAAAGCAGCAAATCGTTTTCTTCAGGGTGATAAACCCGCAGGATTTACGAGACGAAGGCGCATCCGACGCGGAAGCTGCCCTGCGCGGTGCGTTGAAACCATACCGGCTTGAGACTGACTCGGACGGGCGGAAGAATGGGGACATGCAAGACCGCCAAGATGTTCTCCGGAAGATCTTCCTGGGCGTCAAGCTCAATGGCGACGCCCCCAAAACCGAGATCGATCACACGAGCGCGACGTGCGCCTTGTTCGCCAAGGGTGGCATAGGCATTTGTGCCAGCCATCGAGACGCGCTCTGCTTTACGCTGAACTGTATAAATCTGGTGCAGAGCTGGGGAAGGCGGGGACACTGCCGAGGAAGTGAGGGTTTCGGGAGGTTCGGGTTTGGATTCGGAGCGCTCCGGTGCGCGCCCTGATTCGATGGAAATGGGAGGCGGGGGCGCTGCGGGGCGCTCTGGAGTTGCGACTGGCTCCGGTGGGATGGAGTCGGACGCCGCGCGAGTTCCACCGTTTGCCGTCTTGCCGTGATTTGCGTGTTTAAGACGATAGAGGCGTTCATCGGCAACGCGGATTAACTGGTCAGCCTGCTCGCCATCTTGCGGGAAGGTGGCGACGCCATGGTCCATGCTAACGCCGACGCTTAACTGCAAGGGTAGGAGCGTTTCGGCAAAAACCGTTTCGACACGGCGGCTGAGCGCCAATGCTTGTTCTGCGTCTGTTTGCGGCAGGAGAAGAGCGAACTCATCTCCGCCGATGCGGAAGGCAGAATCGGAAGTGCGCAGGGCCTTCTTGAGAGTCGCCGCGGCGGCGCGCAAAACTTCATCGCCGCGCGGGTGGCCATGCTTATCGTTCACTTCCTTGAAGCGGTGCAAGTCGAGGACAACAAGACCCAACGGCGAGCCGTAGCGGCGGCTGCGATTGAGCTCTTTTTCGAAGGTTTCACTGAATAGGCGTCGGTTGTAGAGGCCGGTAAGGGGATCGGTAACTGCATTTAGTTGAAGGATCTTCAGGTCGTCGTATTCAATGACAATCGGGACACGGAAGAGCCCTGCGGAAGCGAGGACGTCCATCAAGGCGGTTTTCAGCGCGACCTGACGACCAAGATTTTCACTCAGCTCGCGTCGACGGAGGAGCATTTCGTCCCACAGCTGGATGCACTGGCTCTCGCGCAGATCGAGGTGAGTGATAGCGCGAATGTAGCGTTGAAGGAATTGTCCGCGCGCGGATAGGTCAAGACTCTCGAGCGTGTCTGCAAGGAGCTCGAGATAGGAATCCTCTACTGGCAGACGAGGGGGCACAGGGGCGCCAGGGCTGGGCATAGCTGGATCGTTACCTGACCTCTACCTATCCCCGCGGGGTATGGGGAAAAACGAACCTGCGCTACTGCAAGGGAGCAAGTGGCGGTCCATCCGTACCATGACGGCACCCCCGGAACAGCACTGGAATCGAGAAAGGCGCAAGCTGAACAAACGATGCTATCCCAAAGCAAACAATAAAGATAGGGGCAAACTAAAACCTACGGCATCCAAGAAGCCGAGGAGGTAACAAAATTACCCATGGGCATTCCCGTGGGCAAAGGGCAGTTTAATTACTCTAGTGGCCTTGAAAATTCCAATCCGAACAGGCGGATATCGCCGGCAACAGAATGCCGGAGGATCTTAGCGGAGATTGGAGGAGTCTCATTGGGAACGACACTGGAGGAGGAGTGCGGCGAGGGAGCTGGAACAGTGATGCTGACAACCTGGTCAGGGCGAAGGTAATGGGTCGAGGCGATACAGGCACCTGTAGCGCTGATGTTAAGGGTCTTGGTGAGCTCAATGAACTCGACGCCGGAAGTGTCGACACCGCGCAGAAACACGGGCACTTGGAGACTGATGCGCGGGGACCGACGGCGCTGAGCAGGGCCCAAGCGCTCGCCTTTGTTGTCTATTTCGATTTCCAAGCTCCCCCCGGGCAGTACTATCGAGCTAGTACGATTATGCATATTCGATGCCAGGAAACACGCTTCTTGCGTGCTGGTGTAAGTAGCTATTGACACAGTAGGTTAGGCAGGGAGACAAAGGAAACGGAGATGACGCGGTCTACAAAGATTACTTTGCGAGCTACGGGGCTTCCCCAAATGTGCAAATGGAACGCTTTTACCATTGACAGGCGAGTGGGTGTTTGGGAGTATGGCGAGCATCAATAAAAGGGAAAAGTTTTTCCTATAGCCCATGGGCGGCCCCAAGACGCAAGCAATGAGTGGAACAATCGCAAATCCGCCGCTAGCCGATCCGCGTAGCATAGCTGGGTTCTCCAGAGGGCTGGTTGCGGGACTTCTTGACACGATAGAAACGGCGCTGTTGGTCGCGGAGCGCAGCGGTCGAATCGTGTTGATGAATGCGCGTGCGCGTAAGGCGCTTGGCGCTGAGCCCAGTGCAGAACCCAGAATCAACCTGTTTACTGGAGTGTTAGAAGTCGATGCGAGGCAAATTTTCAAGCAGATCGAAAGCGGAAAGCATGAAGTCCATCTGGAGGTGGAGCGCGGCGGCGAGAAATTCCTGGCCAACGTGCAATGGATGCCGGAGCCGGACTGGGTGGTAGTGCAACTCCAACGGCAACAAGACGTGGAGCAGGTACCCGATCCGGCAACGCAGATTACGGTGCAAGAGCTTCTGCAAGAGCGCGAAATAACCTACCGCAACCTTCTTGCGGCGTATTTAAAGTTGCAGGAAGTGAACCGGCAAAAAACGGTGTTCCTGGCTTCCGCGGCGCACGAGTTGAAGACGCCGCTGGCGGTGATCAAGGGCTATTACGACTTGATGCTGGCGGGTTCGCTGGGAAAATTGACGGACAAGCAGAGGGACATACTGGAAGAATCAAAGGAAAGCTGCGAGAGGCTAGTCCGGCTGGTGTCGATGTTCTTGAATTACTCGGCGCTAGAAAGTGGAAAACTCGTGTTGCAGCTTCGCGAAAATGACTTGCGCGATTGCCTGGATGAGGTAGCGAAGCGATGGTCAGAGGCATTTCAGCGTAAGGGAGTGAAGCTGGAAGCATCCTTCGATCCTTCGATACCAAATTTCCGGTTTGACTACCAGAAGGTGCAACAAGCGGCGGCGAATTTGCTGGACAACGCATTGAAACACACTCCGACGGCGGGCATGGTGAGGCTTCATGCAGGGCCGCACTTCTGGGAACGGCGCGTGGCAGAAGTAGCGCCGATCCAGGAGCGGCGGAGGTTTCGCTTGCCGCGGCCCAATAGCGTTGAGATTTCGGTGGCGGATAGCGGTCCTGGGATTCCAGCCATGGGTCGTCATTGGAAACGAGTTCGTTGACCGCCTGCTCGCGGCTCTCTAACTTCGTGTGCACCAGTCGGTCCGCCAGCCGTGCGCGCTCTTTCGATGTCACTTTCCCATCCAGCAGCGGCACAAGCGTGGCGCGCAACGCGGACTTCAAAAAGTTTTCCAGGAACTCCAGCGCGTTGTCATGCACGGTTCTGTCCTTGGATTGCAGTCCAACGTAAACCGCCTTCAGATCCACCTGCGGATACAACAGGCCCATCAGCCGGAAGATTCTCTCCAATTCCTGCTGAAGCGAGTGGGACAGCGCTACTCCTACCGGATCTTCGATGTTTTCCGGGCCCGCGATGGCCTCCATGATCTGATAGGTGCGGTAGTGCCCCAGGATTTCCGCCGCCAACACCGTCTCCAGCATCTGAAGGTCGAGCGGGATCTCCGGGTGATCGCGGTGCAGCCTGTTCAACGCGCAGATCACTTTGAACCGCAGGGTCACGTCGCTTTCGAGCACGTTCTCCAACAACCCCTGCGCGGCGGCCGGCGTTCCGATGCCAGTCAGGACCGCGGGAATTTCACTGCGTTCCTCCAGCGGCACGCCTGGATCTCCTAGGCGGGTATTCAAAAGCTCAACGGTCGAATCCCCAAACGCCGCAAGCGCTCGCGTTGCATCTTCATGAAGCTGTGGGTCACGAAGATGCTTCAACAATTGCGGGGCTAAAGCCTCTTTTCGCAGCGCACCCACGGAGCGAATCGCTTCCCGCACCACCTGGCTTGCGGGGTCTCCCAGCAAGCGCTCCAGCAGGGGATCGAAAGAGTCTGGGAGCGTGCCCAGAAGCCGCGCGGCTTCCCGTCGCGTTCGTTGCCCGACTTCCCCTTCTTCAGCAACCATCTCCTCCAAAATTTTTCTGGAAGTCTCCAGGTTCTGCGCTTCACCCGGATGGCCTAAATACGCAGCCACTGCGGAGCGAACCGAAAAATCCTCGAATTCACCCAATTCCTGAAGCAGCACCAGAGGATCGACATGCGCGTGGTGCACCAAATAAAGCATCGCCTCCGTGCGCACCGCGATCTCCGGATCCTTGAGCATCGCCTCTGCCGTCGGCAAGATGGATCTGTCCTTCGACGCCGAGAGAATAGCAAGGGCTTTCTGGCGCACTTCGCCAGTGGGGTGTTGCAGGAGATTCCGGATCACTGGATGCGGAGTCTTGGCCGTTTCCTCCTCATAGAAGCTAAGGGCATACAGAATCTCCTTGGGGTCGGAAACCTGGAGTTTGCTTGTCAGCAGCTCCGACGCGGAGCGATCCATGGCCAGGGTGGACACCTGGTCGGCACTAAGGCGGTGCTGGCTGATTGAATCCTGAAGCACCGCAAGATACTGCCTGCCCCCGACGAACACTGCCGCCAGCCACCCCGCGATCAACAGCAGGACAATAACGCTGAGTTGCCGCGGCGCAAAGTGCAGGTAGGTGGCAGAAATCAACACCACGACCCCCGCCAAAGTGTCCCCAAGCCGCCAAATGACCGTGTCGATGACCCATTTCGCCTGCAACTTCACACGATGGGCCAGCGGTAAATAAAGCATCTCCACCGTGGACCTATCGAGCGAGTAACGCAATACCTGATCGCTGCCTTTCAGAAAAACCACCGCCGCCAGGGTTCCCCAGACCAGCAAGGCACTCGAGCCCAACAACACCATGAGGGGAAGCACGAATAACATGATTCCAATTCCAAAGCGCCGCAGAAACCGCGTGGTGAGCAGTAGCTGGAACACGAACGACAGGATTCCGGCGTAGAAATAAAAATCACCGAAGAAAATTGCCAGACTGTTTTTATTTACGAAGGACTCCTTGGCAATGGCCTTGAACTGCCATCCGGTGAGCGTGGTGACGAATGAGGAGATGCAGATAACCGCCGCGATGGCCCGCAAATACTTCGAGGAAAATACCAGCCGCAGGCTGCTCAGAAGGTCCTTGTGCTCGTTTACCGGCGTTTCCACCCGCTGTTTCTTCTGTTCCGCGTGTTTGTCGACTGTCCTCCACGCGACGTACATGAGCACGGAGGAAATCAGCAGAAACGGAACCATCCCCAGCAGAAGACTTTCCGTGCCAAACGCACGCGCCGCCGACATCGAGATATAGCCGGCAAAAATCCACCCCAAGATCGCGCCGCTCCCCACCATTCCGAATACACGCTTCGCTTCCCGCGTAGTCAGCAGGCAGTTCGCCAGGGTCCAGACCTGTGTCGGCGCCAGCACTCCGAAAACGCCCACCCAAACGTAGAAGACCGGATACACCCACGCAGGATGATAGAAATTCGCCAGCACCCAGAACGCCCCGAGGTTTGCCGCGAAGAAGAGCTGGCTGCCGATCAGCAAGTTGCGCAGGGAAATCCGGCGCGCCAAACGCAGGTAGCCGACCATCACCAACCCCACGAGAACGCCGCTGCCGATATCCGCATATGGGAGCTGCACCGCCTTGAAATGCGCTAAGAACAACGCATCGCGCGCCACCTTCCCGATCACGTAACTGCTCATGATCAGGAAGAGGCACGAACTCAGAAGCAGGCCGCGACCCAGGTCTCCCGGCTGAACGTTCAGAGCGCGCTCGATCCACCGTTTCATCCGCACAACCTTCTTTCGTAACCTTTCTGCCTTATTGCGGTACGGCCGTCGTTCCGGAACATATGCGGTCGGCCGGCAAGACCCCTAGCTTTTCCGAAACTGCTGCCCCATTCCCCATCCCTGCATGTTCCCCGGGCCCTCCGCCTTGCGGCAAGGACCCGGCGGAGTCGAGAAACACTACCTGCTGGTCCAAATACACAGCGATGAATTTGCCATCGCCGCAGATTTCCAGCGCTGACGCTCTGCCGTCAGGGTAGTAGTAGCTGCTGAGCATCCCGGTGTCGATCAGAAACACTTTATTGCCAAAGCGAGGCCGGATGCGGCCACCCTTCTGCACCGTGTGCCCTACCACAAGGTGTGTCGCCTTGTAACGCTCCAAGAGCTTGCTCACCTGCGGTGCGCCCTCTTCGTCGCTCCACTGATCGTAGCCGCGAAACCATAGGGGGCCATTAACCCGCACACTGAACCAATCTTCATGCCTCAAGAACTCCAAAATCTTAGCCTGGCGTTCATTGGTGGCGGGAACACGCGACTTGAGCTCAGCGACGACCTCCGCGTGAAGCACACTATTCATTTCCTGCAAAGTAAAAAATGGCAGAATCAACTTTTCATTCTGCAGATATTCTTTCGAGGCATCAAATGCCTTGATTTCGTCGTGGATCCGCTTATTCATCGCATCAAGTTTCGTGTTGGCCAGATCTGGATGAATTCCCCCGTGCAAGAAAATGACTCCGTCAACTTCGGCCACCGCGTCATGTCCTCGCAGCCACTCACCGTATTCTCCCTTGGGACCAAACGCCTCGCGCTGCTCAATGAAACCTAGGGGATGGCGAGCCATCCACTCCGCCTCCGTCAGTTCCATGGGCTGGGGAAGCTCGGCTATCAAGGATGCGTGACTGCCCCTCCATTTCACATACTCGTCATACGCTGCTTTCTGTCGCTCTTCGGATTTGCCGTCCGCGAAACTGGCATAGTTCGCGGGAGCGACGTAACGCAGGTCGCCCATGATATTCATCATCTCGTGGTTACCCAGCAGGCTTACTACCCGGCCGCCTGCTTGTGGCGCTTCTTTTTCCAGCGCCATCATCAGGTCCATGACCTCGCGCGGCTTGGGGCCGCGATCCAGGAGATCCCCGACCTGGACGAACGTTGTTTTACCGCCTGCCCAATGGTTTTGCTTGTCTATAAGACCGGTGCGCAGCAGAATGGCAACGAAGTTGTCAAAGGCATTGTGTACATCGGCGATGGCGATCACGG
>Ga0207107_1139_pt1 | contig 16788 bp, 13 predicted proteins | sample Alteio_BWMinHeat_75_FD_153555 | JGI IMG/M metagenome (GOLD analysis project Ga0207107, IMG submission 153555) | Enriched cells from forest soil in Barre Woods Harvard Forest LTER site, Petersham, Massachusetts, United States -... | ecosystem: Environmental > Terrestrial > Soil > Temperate forest >... | reverse complement strand
TTGGGCGGGAACATGTAGGTCTTGTCCTCGTCCATCGTGCGGCGGATCGCGCCGCCCTGCTCTTCATTGACGTGGCAGCCCATGCAATTCAGTTCCTTGATGAGTTGGCGGCCATTTTCGATGTACCATTCCGTTTCATTGAGATTGCGGCGCGCTTTCGCGTTCGGTTTTTCGTTCGTCATGCCCATCACGGCCGTCATGATCAATTCGATCTGGTCTTCGGTGAAATTAAATTGCGGCATGCGCAACTGTTCCTGCGGGCGCTTCGTCTCCACGCGGTCGAAGGAACGCGGCGCCTCCAGTTTCTGGTGGAGGTAGGTGTAGTTGTTGTGCGGGATCTCGATGTAGCCGAAGTCGAGTTTGGTCGGATTTTTCGAAGCCCAGTCGGAAAGCTCAATCGATATGGGCTTGGCGTTTTCAAGCCCCTTGAGATTGTGGCAGTTCATGCAACCATAGCGCTGCACGAGTTTTTCGCCGAGGAACGCCAGTTTCTGGTCGTCGCTCATCTTCTCGGCTTCCGCGAAGGCCTGTTTGACGGGCATCGACGACTTCAAGTAATCGACGGCGGTGTCTTTCAGTACCATCGGCTTGATTTCCGGAAGCGCGCGCTGTTCGAAATCCGTGTTGTGGTTCGTCATCAAATAAGCCGTGATGTCGGCGGCTTCCTGGTCGGACAGGCGCAGATTGGGCATGCGCGTATTCGGGCGATATTGCTTCGGATCCTTCAGCCAGGCAAAGAGCCAGCCCGAGTCGTATTTCGTGCCGGCGCCAAAAAGTTGCGGGCCCTGCGAGCGCAGGCGGCGGTCCTGGAAGGAAAGATCGGAAAGTTTCTGATCGATGACGTGGCAGCCCATGCAGCCGACGGAATTCACAAGCTTCTCGCCGCGGGCCGCGTCTCCGGCGGGAGGCGCAGGATATTTGGGATTCTCGGCGCTGTTGAAGACATATTCCACGATGGCGCGGCGTTCCACGGCGTTGCGGTCGGCCCAATCGATTTCGATCGGCTTGCCGTTTTCCGTCAAGGTTCCCAGGAAATGCGTGCCGTCGCGATTGTTGTCGAGGTTCCAGAACTGCGGCATGAAGGTGTTCGGACGAAACGCCTTCGGGCTTTCGAGCCATTTTTGCATCCATTCCTTCGAGACCTTCGACGAAATCTTCATCAGCGTCGGGCCCGGTTTCGAATAAGGAACGCGCACCGGCACCAGCAATTCGCGTCCCGGTTTCAAATCGGCGGCGCTCGCGAGGCCGTTGGCGACGAGAATGGCTTCCGGCTCGGCGACCATGGAGTGGGCGAGGCCTTCAAGATCTTCATTGGGCTTCACCACGTGCTTCACCACGGTCTCGAGCGCCTGCATCTTGTGGCACGCGTAGCAGCCGGATTGCTCGATCAGGCGGAGGCCGGCATTGAGTTTTTCGCCGGGACTCATTTCCTCGTTGCCGGTCGGATCCTTTTGGATGGGAATCTGCGCGACGCCCTGATGGCATTTCAGGCAGGATGAGTCCACAAATTCGCGCGGACGCATGGGGTCCTCCTTGTGGTGCAGCACATTGCTGTGCGCATCAAACCCGAGAGGGGGAAGTTCCCACGCCTCGCGTTTCGTCATGGAGGCGAATTCGACCTTTGCGGCCTGCTTCGCGTCGAGGCCATATTTGTCGTGCAGCTCGGTCCGCGCCGCGGCGAGGGCTTCGCGCACTTCCTTGAGTTTTTCGGGATCGCGTGAGTGCGAATTGCGCAGCGTCTGGCGCTCTTCCATCAATTTTGCGTGTTCCTGCACCTTGCTGATGAGGCCGGGCTTCCATTTTTCCGCGGATTCGTTGGGGATCCAGTAGGGAACGCCCTCGACGAGCGGAAGCTTCACGTAATCGGATTTGACGTTGAAGAAAGGCGGCGTGTGCGCGGCGTTGACGAATTTGGTGCCGCGGTCCCATCCGAGATGGCAGGTGGAACAGCCGAAACGTTCGACCGGATGCGGCGAGTCCGGGGAGATGAAGAGATCGAGGCGCGGATGGGAACGCCACGGTTGCGGCAGGTTGGAGAACTTGAACGTGGCGTCGTCGCTTGCGGGATCCTTTTTATCGGAAAACGTGTGGCAGGTGATGCAACGATCGATGCGGGAGACGTCGGTGAAATTCAGGCTGTAGGTCTGGTCTTCCACGATGACCTGCTTCACGGCGATGGTGGGAACGGCGAACTCAATCAGGGGCTGGTCGAGGAGGGCAGGAAGCATCTTGTTCTGCAAGATGGCGAGGCGTTTTTCAATCAGGCCCTTTTCAGTGGTGAGCTGCTGGATTTTCTTTTGAGCCTCGGTTTTCTTCGCGGTGAACTCCTTGATCTGGCCGCCAAGATCATTTTTTTTCTTTTCCAGGTCCTGCACCTGAAGGTCGAGATTTCCGACTTCGCCCTGCTGCTTATGCATTTCCTCGAGGCGCTTGTTGATTTTTTGTTCCCCCTGATGAAACTCAACGGCCTCGTCGTATTCACTCTTGCGCTGATCGAGTTGCGCCTTGGCCGAGGCATAACGGTTCTTCATCACCGCCAGATCCTCATTCACGCGCGTCGACTGATCATTAAGGTCTTTGATCTGCGCCTCGTGATCCTTAATGGTGGCTTCCGCCTGCGCGAGATCATTGGTCGCGGTGGAATAACCCGCTTCTTCCATTTTCTTTTGGGCATTGGCGCGGTCTTCAATCAGTTTTTGTTGCTCGAAGATTTTCGCCTGGCGTTGGAAGGGTTTCCACTCGCGCATGAAGTCGTCCCACCCCATCCAGAACACGACGGCGATCAACAATAGCGAGCTGATGACGAAGATGACGTTCAGCTTCGAAATATTGTACTCGTGGACAGTCTCGGGAAGATTGCGCATGGAGGCTGGCGACTAAAATTTGATCCAGGGCGTGTCGACGATGTACTTCATGTTGACCGTCCAGCGCAGATACATCTTCAACGGCACGGTGGCCATGGTGAGGAAAAGCAGGATCGTGATGGAATAGCGCACGAAGCCCTGCGCCACGTAAAGATTGCGCGTCGCATCGAACAGGCGTCCGAGGCGATATTTTCCAAAGCCGATGCGTTCCACGAAGCTGCCCACGGCGCCCTTGGCGAACCGTCCCGGCAGATAAAGGAACCACCACATGAGAAAGAGGATGCCGACAAATTCCTTCAGGATCACATGGCCGAGATTTTGCGGGGTGATCTGATTGTTCGTCTGCGGCAATCCCTGGCTCAGCCAGTTGAGATGGAGATGCTGGCCGATCGGGTAGAGGAATTTGACCCAGACATATTCCGAAAGATTCACGTTGGTCAGCGCGACGACCTTGTGCGGGTTCCATTCCTCGAACGGACCATAAAAGTTCCAGCCGGGACCGCGCAGCACGGTGCCGATGACGATGAGGAAGTTCCAGAAAAGCATGAAGCCGATCATGAACGTGACGATCGACAATTTGCGGTCCTTGAAAGTGAAGTAGCCGTTGCCCTTCGGGTTCACGTCGATGTACGGAATCGCCATGAGTCCAATGACGATGATGCTGGGCATCACGACGCCGGCGAACCAGGGGTCAAAATAAACGAGCAGCTCCTGCAGTCCGAGGAAGTACCACGGCGCCTTTGACGGATTCGGCGTGTTGCCGGGATTGGCGGGCTCCTCCAGCGGCGCGCGCACCACGAGCGACCAGACCACGAGGAAGACCGTGCACAGGATCATGCAAAGAAATTCGATATAGACCAGATCCGGCCAGACCCACGTCTTCTGGTCGCTGGTTTCCTTTTCCTCCGGGGGAAGTTTCTGCTCGATGCGGCGGTCGTTGTTGTGCGCCTGCGTCATCGCGATCCAAAGGCAGAAGCCGAAGACGAAAATCATCAGGAAGATCGGCGCGTTGTCCGGCTTCAACAACGTCACGGCGAAATTGCGGTCCTGAAGCGCCACGATGAGTCCGAGCGAAATGCCGACCATCGCGAGGATCGTGCCGAGTTTCGTCCAGATGGGACGCTGAAAAAGCGCCCACAAAAAAAGCATCGCAAAGATCGTGAATGAAAACTTCGGATCGCTGAGAAAATCGATGCCGTGTTTGAGAAGATCCAGCATGAGAAGCGTCTTTAAAAAATCACATCGGTCCGGAGATGCCGCCGTCCTTGCGGATGCGCCAGAAGTGCACCGCCATGAAAATGACGGCCACGAGAGGGATGAAGATGCAATGCAGCACGTAGAAGCGGTTGAGCGTGATGCCGCCCAGTTCCTTCGCGCCGATCAGCAGGAAGCGCGCGTCGTCGCCAGGATGGATCAGCGGGATGCCGCCGAGTTGCAGAAATTCCGCGCCGGGGCCGCCCGCGCCGAGGAAGGGGGTTGCCTTCGCCATGTTCGAGCCGACGGTGATCGCCCAGATGGCGAGCTGATCCCACGGAAGCAGATAGCCCGTGAAGGAAAGGAGGAAGGTGAGCACGAGCAGGATGACGCCGATCACCCAGTTGAATTCGCGCGGCGGCTTGTAGCTACCGGTCATGAACACGCGGAACATGTGCAGCATCACCATGATCACCATCGCGTGGGCGCTCCATCGGTGCAGCTCGCGCATGATGCCGAAGGGCACCTGCTCGCGGAGGTCCACCATGTCGGTGTAGGCGTATTCGACGGCGGGACGATAATAAAACATCAGCAGCACGCCGGTAAGCGTGAGCACGAGGAACAAAAAGAAACTCAGGCCGCCGGCGCACCATGTGTAACGCAGCTTCACGCCGCTCGTGCGCGCTTTGGTAGGATGCAGATGGAGGAAGACGTTGCCCAGCATGATGAGCACGCGCTTGCGGTCGGTGTTCGGGATACCGACGCGGAAGATCGACTTCTTGACCTGCGACTCCAGGATGTTTTCTTTGAGTTTGTCGAAAAACATAAAAAACAGAGCTAAGAGCTTTGCGTCATCTGCATCAAGAACTTAGTAAAGATGTCTGCGGCCGCATCAGCATGCGATGAAGCTTTCCGGATTGCTCCATTCGCCTTTTTCCGAGAGGAATTTCTGGCTCTTGTCCACGAGGATCTGGCCGTCTTCCGTCAGCGACACTTTGTAGCGTTCCAAGGGGCGCGGCGCAGGTCCTTCGAAATTGGTGCCGGCCTCCACGCCGGGGCGCGGGCCGTAAAATCCGCTGCCATGGCAGGGGCATTTGAATTTGATCTCGTTCAAATCGTAATTGGGCGTGCAACCGAGGTGGGTGCAGACGGTGGAAAGCGCAAAAAGTTTTTCGCTGTCACGCACGATCCACGCCTTTTGCGAGCTCTTATATTCCTCGTTCACGGAATTTGGCTGGTATTTGTCGAGCGGGCCGGCGCGAAAGGTCTGCGCCTTGCCGAAGTCGACGCGAGGCGCCATGAACGCGCCGCAAATCGCGGTGAGTCCGCCCAGGCCCGCGGCGAAAAGCGCCCAGCCCGCCGCGGCGGTGGAGAAAAAGCGGCGGCGGTCCATCGGCGTGTTCCATGCGCCCTGCGCCTTCAGGCGCGCGATCGCGGCTTCGCGGGGGTTTGTGTTTGCGGGATTCGATTGCTCAGCCATAAATCAGTTCTTTTTATCGTGCGGCACCTTCAATGCCTCAATGGCAGCCTGCCGCACCTTCAATTGTTTGTCATTGCTTGCCGTGCTCTGCAATTCTTTTTGGATGCGCGGGTCCTGAAATTGCGCGAGCAGTTTCACCGCTGTGGCGCGATATTGCTCCAGACGCTCGGGATGAAAGGTGGCGAGCGGGGCGCCGGCGGGCGCCGTGGCCGACACGGTCGGCGCGTATTCGCGACCCATCCGGTCCACGTAATCCTGATCGAGAAAACGTTCCAGCGTGGGGACCGACCGCGCGTCGCCCTGTCGGGCGAGGGCGAACGCCGCATTCCAGCCGACAAGAAGATCGGGGTCGTTCAACGTCTCGGCGCAACGCGAGATCGCGGCGGGATCATGAAAATTTCCAAGCACGAAGACGGCGGTCTGGCGCAGTCCGCGGTCCGGCGATCGGGATTGGGTCAGCAGGGCCGGAATGCATTGCGGATCGCCGATGCGTCCGAGCGCGACCATCGCGTGGATCGCCGTTTCAGAATCGCTGTCGTTGAGCGAGTCGATGAGGACGGGAACGACCTCCGGTCCGCCGACGAGGCCGAGCACTTGCGCGAGATATTGACGCACCCGGCGGTCATCGCCGGCAGTTTCGCGAAAAAGGCGGGCGATTTTCGAGGGGAATTCCGGATTTTCCTGCAGGAATTTTTCGCGGTTGAGGCGGAGCTGTTCCGTCACGTCGTAGATGCTCTGCCAGCGCTTCGATTCCTGGATGTAGTTGAGCATCTTGATCGCGTCCTGCTCTTTTTGAGATGAGGAACGCGTGGTGCTGCTGAGCGCGGAGATGTAGGTGGAGAGGTCGCGCTTTTCCCACGTGAGCCAGCGGAAGACGAAGACGAGGAAGATGCAGAAAATGACGATCGCCATGGGGATGACGAAAAACTGGGTGGCGAGCCGCACGAGCGGATTGACGGGCTCGATGGGACCGGGCAGGGGATCGCCGCCGATGGGAACAATGCCGGGAAGGTTCGGCCCTTTGGCCGGGGTTGAAGGATCGTCGGCCATATCCTTCTTATGCCGCCTTGGCTGGAACGACCTGGTGTTCCGTCACCGGCTCGCGCTTCACCTGCTGCGGGAGCATGGCGGCGAGATTGGTTACGGGGTCGGGGACATAGATGGCATCCTTGTCGCACACGATTTCGCAAAGACGGCAACTGACGCACGTTTTCTCGTTCACGACAGCGATCTTATAGTGCAGATCGGGCGTACGGGGGTCGGGCTCCAGCGTGATGCAGTCGAAGGGGCAGATATCCACGCAATATTCACAAGCCGTGCAATTGTCGGCGATGACCGTGGCTTTGGGGATCTCCTTCATATTGACACGGCCTACCAGGGTTCCCTCGGCATTTTGGATGCAGGAAACCGGACAATAGATGGCACAGACACCGCATTCGATGCAGCCTTCCGGATGGATCTGAAAGACGGTTTTCTTCCCGCCATCAATCGTGTCGGTCGGGCATTTTTGCTCGCAAATGCCGCAACTAATACAAGTGTCGGTGATGAAATACGCCATACGAACCGATATATAGAGATAACGCTGCAAAAGAGAAGCGGCAATAAGATTGTGAAAAATTTCACAAAGTGGGAAGTTGTGTGTTTAAAAATTAACTGGACAGAAGAGGAGGGATCGTGTTGACTTGGAACTCGCGACGTCTTCTTCTTTTAGTCTAACTCATTTTTTTTGATGCATGGCCACCCTCATGGGTTTCGGACATGGATCAACCCGCGAAGGGGCGCGTGGGGCGGGCGGGGTTTTACCCTGGTGGAATTTTTATTGGTGCTCGCGGTGCTGGCGATTTTTGCGTCGATGTTGACGCCGGTGTTGCAGCATTCCCGGGAATCGGCGCGTCTGTCGGCGTGCATGACGAATCTTAAAGTGATGGGCATGGCCATTTCCGTCTATGGGACGGAGGAGGGCGCGTATCCGCCCGCGTACGCGGAGTCAGGGGAAACGTTTGATTTCATTTTACATCGTCGGCTGGCATCCCTCGCGGAGGTCGTGGAACACCAACCGCGCGAAGGCGGTCAGAGTCTTCGCCGCATGAGGCAACTTGGGATTCCCAGCAGTCCCGCGGGGCAGGTGGTTTCCTGTCCCTCGAGGACCATTCGCACGAATGTGGATCCCCTTTGGAATTACGGGTTGCATCCTCTTCTATTTGTCGACCGCTCCGACAGCTCGGCGCCTCCCTTGCGAAAATTTGGCATGGTGAGCCGTCCCGGCGAAGTGATTCTTGCCATGGATGGCACGCAGGACAGCTATGGTTATTCCTTCATGACGTTGGTCAACGTGCCGGGGATCACGAACGCCGGCGTGCGCGCGCGGGCCAACCGCCTGGTTTCCACGGGACCGGATCAGGATGGAGACGCATTTATTGGACAGCCGCGTTATCGTCATGATGGATTGTCGACTGCGTTGTTCGTGGATGGCCACGTGGAGACTTTCCACAAGGGCGAGCTCAAGGAACGCAATTTCAAGCTGAGTTACTGAGCGCGCGTCAGCTTCGCTCTCGTTTCGGCAATCGTTTTGACCCCGGGCAAGCCGGCATGGTATTCTCGTTGCTTCTATGAAAACCCGGCGCGCCACTCTGGTGCGGAACACGCGCGAGACGCAAATTTCGATCCAGCTCAACCTTGATGGGTCGGGCAAGTCCTTGGTCCGCACGGGTGTTCCCTTGCTCGATCACATGCTTGATCTTTGGGCGCGTCACTCGCTTTGCGACCTCACGGTTCGCGCGAAGGGCGATCTCGAGGTGGATTATCATCACCTGATTGAGGACCTCGGCATTGCGCTGGGGGAGACGGCGCGCAAGGCGCTGGGCGATAAAAAGGGAATCACGCGCTATGGATTTTCCATCCTGCCGATGGATGAATGCCTGGCGCGCGTGGCGCTCGACTTCAGCGGCCGCCCCTATCTGGTTTATCGCGTCAAATCCGTGAAGAAGCGCATTCGCGATTTCGACATCGGGCTCATTCGTGAGTTCATGCAGGGATTTGCCAACGCGGCGCAATGCAATTTGCACATGGAATTGTTTTATGGCGATGAGCCGCACCACATTGTGGAGGCTCTTTTCAAGGCGCTGGCGAAAGCTTTCGACATGGCGAAGACGCGGGATCTTCGCGTGAAGGGTGTTCCAAGCACCAAGGGAAAGTTGTAGTCTCAAATCCCATGGTCCTGCCTCGAAAGAGGCCTTCCGTCGCGTGTCACTCCGCCGGACCTCGAAAAAATTTTAAATAGGCATTAGCTGCAATAATGCCCTTCGTTTTGCTGCAAGTTGTTGAAGGTAAGAATATTAACCCGTGTAGGAGCGAGCGAGTAGGGGATGCCCTGATCAACGCGTCACTGTCTGTTTGTTGACATACGTGCTGTTTTTCACGTAGAAGCTTTTTACTTCTTTTATGCCCAAAAGTGTAAAAAACGTCTGTGAAAACAAAGGTAATTAATTTCAGTGCACAAATGTAACCGATTCCAACCAAACTAAGTATGAAACAACACCTCCCCGTTAACCTTCGATCCACAGCCCAGCGCTGCGTCCGTTTTGTGACGTTTGCGATGGTCTTTATGGCGCTTTCGTTCGCGAAAGCGGTGACCACGCTTCCCAATTCACCCTCGGTCAATGTATTTGCCTCGGCGTCTCCTCAGGCGGCTGCCGCGTTGAACCAGATTTCCAATACGGATTTCACTCTGGATTATGACGTCAGCGTGGGCGGTTCCTTTTGCGGCGCCTATCTCTCCTGGGCTTTTTCGTCGGGCGGATCGGCCAATCTCACCCCCGTGATGCCTCTCTCGTTCAATATCCGAGGCGACAACGCGGGCGTTGTGGGCGCTCCCTATCGGTTGAAGATTGAGTTCAAGGACACGGCGAATCACCTCGCGACGGTGAATGTGGCCTCTGTCTCCGCGAACTTCCAGGCGGCCACGGTCACGGCCGCGCAGATCACCTCTTCCAATGCGGCGTTTGATTTGTCTCATGTCCTCCAGATCACCTATGTGGTCGAGGCCAACGTCACGAGCCCCGCGTCGGGATTTCTCGAAATTCAGATCGCAGGCCTGGACTTCACGCCTGAAGTCAGCGGCAAGCCGTACGATCCTTCGGTGCTGAGCAAGATTTCCGGTGGACCGGTTCTCTCCGCGGCCGCCGGCACGACGGACACCAACCAGAGCATTCTCTCAACGATCAATTTCACCCAATACAGCACAAACACGTTCGGCTTCAACTGGACCATCGGTCGTCCCATTGAATTTGTGTTCGTTTCCGCCACGTTCCCCACGAACGCGCTGCAACGTTTTCCGAACCCTCTGACCATCGCGGCGGACCTTCCCGCCGGTTTGCAGCTCTCCGCGGAAATTCATGACAACACGGGCAAGACCGCGCACTACAAGCTGGATGGCGATGGCGTGATGGAAAACTACTCCCTGCCTTTCGGCATCGCGACCAACCTGCCTCCCGGCTTCGCGACGAACTCCGTTTCCGGCTTCGTGATCGTTGCGGACGCGGGCGCGCCCTCGGGCACGGCCGTGGTTCAAATCGCCGGCAGCGGCTTCTCCACCTCGGGCAGCGGCATCAACGGCAATCCGTTCAATCCCGCGCTGCTCACGCTCCTTCCTGGCAATCCGAATGCCAGCACCGGTCTGGGACAGATCGATCCGAACCTGCCTGTGAACCCCAACACGACGCTCACGTCCACGCAGACGAGCTCGGCGGACTTCAACTTCACCTACAACCTGGGCAATCCGAACAACGAATTTGCCATGGCGTTCATCTCCTTCCCGACGGCGCAGAACCTGGGAACGAGCTTCACGGTTGCGCTGACCATTCCGGTCGGAAAGAAATTGAAGCTGGAAGTGCATGACAGCAATGACAAGGTCGCCGCGTTCTTCCTGAACGGTACCGGTCAGATGCAGAATTACACGATCTCGCTGACGGCAGGCAACATCCCGGCGGGCTTCCTCACGAACAGCATCAAACTCATCGTGCTCGTGGCTGACGGCACCAGCACCGGAAACTCCGGAACAGTTGTCTTGAAGACCAAGGGTCTGAACTACACGCCCGAGATCGCGGCCAGCGCGTTCGATCCGAACGCCGTGACGACGTTTATCGGCCAGCCTCTCTACACGGCCACGAAGAGTGATCCAAACTCGAGCACCACGTTGAGCCTCAACACGAACGGTGTGACGAAGTTCACCTACACCTATAACCTGAATCCGACGACGGATTTCGTGTTCGCGGATGTCGCGCTCGCTGGCGCCCAGGACTTCGGCGGTGGTCTGATCACCGCGTTGGTCATCCCCTCGGGCAAGACAGTGAAGCTCGAACTCCACGACAAGAACAAGGTGGTTGCGTCCTATCTGCTCGACGGCACGGGTTCCACGCAGAATTACGTGATTCCCGTCGATGCGGCGAACATTCCGAACGGCTTCCTCCCGGGAGCGGTGACGGACATTGTGATCGTTTCGGATAACAAGACCACCGGCTCATCGGGCTCGGTTGGATATCTGTTTAATTATCTCTCGACGATCACCGGTGATCCGTTCAACCAGGGCAACCTGAGCACGCTGCCGGGTCTGCCTGTTCCTACGGGAACGGCGAGCCGTGTAAACGGCCAGACCGGCGCTACCATCAATGTGAGCCAGACGAGTTCGTCTCAGTTCACCTTCGGATGGACGCTGCAAAACGCGGATGACTTCGTCTTCGTATCCGTCGCGCCGACGCAGGCTCCGACGATGGACCTCGGCTCGAGCCTGGTCCTCGGCCTGAATATTGCGAATGGCAAGCAGATGAAACTGGAGCTGCATGACAATGCGGTTCCGCAGCACGTGGGTGTCTTCCGTCTGCGCGGCACGGGTGTGGTTCAGAACTACACGATTCCGATCAATGCGGGCAGCCTGCCTGCGAACTTCGTGCTCAACAGCATCTCGAGCATCGTGCTCGTGGCCGACAACCAGGCGCCGGGTGGCGCGGCTGGAGCGGCTCTCGTTCGCACCAAGGGCCTGGCCTTCACGCCCAAGCTGACCGGCGCCGCGTTTGACGCGACGAAGATCAGCACCCTGCCTGCGACCGCGACCGTGACGAAGGCCATCGGCCGCGTCAACGGAACGCCCACCGGCAGCATCACGCTGTCGGCGACCGGTACGACGGGTTACCAGTTCAACTACACGTTGGGCAACCCGGATGAGTTCGTCTTCACTCCGATCAACTTCGACACTCCGAAGGATCTCGGAAACAGCGTCACGTTCGGCATCAGTATCCCGAACGGCAAGGCTGTGAAGTTCGAGGTGTTGGACAGCAACAACAAGAAGGAGAGCTACCTCCTGCAGGGCTCGGGCAATATGCTGAACTACAGCATCCCGATCATCAGCAGCGGTACGCCTGCCGGATTCCTCCCGAACTCGATCACGCAGTTGACGATCGTGGCGGACGAACCCAACACGGGTGACAGCCAGACCATCATGGTCGGCATCAAAGGCACCACGGTCGTTCCGTAACGGAAATACCGTAGCTTAAAGGACGGGCCGGTGGAGAAATCCACCGGCCCGTTTCTTTTTCAGGGGCATCCCATGGATCGCCTGCTGAAAGTGCGGGATTGTTTTTTGGAAACGCCGCCAGTAATTTGATTCCTCCAATGCCGACGACTGAACTTGAAATCCCCGACAGCGCCACACGGCTCGCCACCGACGACATCCCCGTTGACCACATGGTGTTGAACATGGGGCCTTCGCACCCGAGCACGCACGGCGTCCTCCGCATCGTGGTGGAACTGGATGGCGAGGTGATCAAGCGCGCCGTGCCGGACATCGGTTACCTGCACCGGGGCGACGAGAAGATTGCGGAGAACATGACGTACACGCAGTTCATTCCGTACACCGACCGTCTCGACTACCTGGCGCCGCTCGCCAACAACGTCGCCTACGCGCTGGCCGTCGAGAAGCTGCTCGGCATTCACGACAAGCTGCCTCCGCGCTGCCAATACGTCCGCGTGATGTGCTGCGAACTCGCGCGCATCTCCGCGCACCTGCTCGGACTCGGCGCCCTCGCCATGGACACCGGCGCCATGACGGTTTTCCTTTATACGTTCACGCAGCGCGAAACGATCTACAACCTCGTTGAAATGCTCACGGGAGCGCGCTTCACCACCTCCTACACACGCATCGGCGGCCTTTGCCGCGACGTGCCCGGGGGATGGCTCGAAGCGGTCCAGAAATTCATCCCTGAATGCTGGAAGGCGATCGACGAGGTGGACACGCTCCTGACGCGCAACCGGATTTTTGTCGATCGCACGCGCGGCGTCGGCGTGTTGAGCAAACAGGATGCGCTCGATTACGGCGTCACCGGCCCCAATCTGCGCGGGTCAGGTGTCGCGTTCGATCTGCGCAAAAACCATCCCTACCTTTGCTACTCGGAACTCGATTTTGACATCCCCGTCGGCACGGTGGGTGACAGTTACGACCGTTATCTTGTTCGCATCGAGGAGATGCGCCAGAGCTTGAAGATCCTCAAGCAATGCGTCGCCAATCTGCCGTCCGGACCCGTGATGGTGCAGGATAAAAAAATCTATCTTCCCACCAAGGAAAAGGTGCTGACCAAGATGGAGGAGTTGATCCATCAATTCATCCTGGTGACGGAAGGTTTTGATGCGCCAGCCGGCGAAGTCTATTTCGAGGCGGAAAATCCGAAGGGCCAGCTTGGTTTTTACATCCACAGCAAGGGCGGGGGAGTGCCTCATCGCCTGAAGATCCGCGCGCCTTCGTTCTGCAATCTTTCCATCCTCTCTCATTTGCTTCCGGGCAATCTCCTGAGCGACACCGTGGCGATCCTTGGAAGCCTCGATTTCGTCATGGGAGAATGCGACCGATGAACGCACCCGCGCGACGTCTTTATCGCGCCAGGAAGGATCGCGTGCTTGCCGGCGTGTGCGGCGGCTTTGGAAAATATTTCCATCTGGATCCCGTCCTTTTCCGGATCTTCTGGGCCTGCTTCGCGCTCTTCAGCGCGGGCATCGGGGCCGGGCTCGTCTATTTGATCTTCTGGATTGCGACGCCGGAGGAGCCGGGTTCCTGATCGGATGAAATTTCTTCTTACGACCTGGGGTTCCTACGGAGATCTGCATCCGTTTCTCTCGCTGGCTCGCGAACTGCAGCAGCGTGGCCACGAAGTCGCCCTCGCCACCATGGCTGTCTGGGAAGCAAAGGTGCGCGAGGCGGGAATTCCCTACATCAATACGGGCGGGCCGGCCTCGTTTGACCACCTCAATCTCAATCCCGATCTTTTTTCGACGAAAGCAATGGGGCTTACATCCGTGCGCGTGCTCATGCGGGAGAACGTCGCGCCCACGTTTGCCGACAGCGCGAAAGCATTGTTGGAAGCCGCGCCCTCATTCGATTGCCTCGTGGCGCACAGTTTCGCGCTGGTGGCTCCCGTGGTCGTCGAAAAAACGGGTATTCCGCTCATTTCCGTCAGCCTCGCGCCAGGCGTCATTCCAAGCGCCTACTCCATGCCGGCGGGCGCCTACCTCCGTCCGTTTCGAGGAATCGTCGGGCGTTGGATCAATCGCGGCGTCTGGACGCTGGGACGCGCGGTAATCGCTTCTGTGGTGGATCCGCTCGTGAATGAATTCCGCGCGACGCATGGATTGAAGCCTCTGCGCGACGCGATGTTCATGAGCCCGTCGGATGAACTTCATCTTCAGCTCTATAGTTCGGCCTATGCGCCGCGCGAGCCCGACTGGCCCGCTTCCCTCGTGCAGACGGGATTTTGTTTCTGGGATGAAGACGATCTTTGGACTCCGCCTGTGGAGCTTCAGCAATTTTTGGACGCGGGTGAAAAGCCGCTTTTATTCACGCTCGGAAGCAGCGCCGTCTTTTTCCCCGAAAATTTCTACGAGGAGGCTGTGCGCATGCTGGAGCGCACCGGACGCCGCGCGGTGTTGCTGCTCGGTCGTGACGAAAACCGGCCCCAAATCACGTCCAAAAACGTTTTCGTTCTCAACTATGCTCCCTACACATGGATCATGCCGCGTTGCAGCGCTGTGGCGCATCAATGCGGCATTGGCACGATTTCCCATGTGTTGCGCGCAGGTCTGCCTTCCATTCTTTGCCCTTACGCTTTTGACCAGCCGAACAACGCGATGCGCGTTCAGACGCTTGGCGCGGGCGTGCTTTTGAAACGCCATCGCCGCAGCGCGCGCGATTTCGAGGAGGCCATTCAAAAACTGGATGCGGACCCCTCCTACAGAAAAAATGCCAGGCGGATTGCGGAACGTCTTTCCCTCGAGAATGGCCCGATGGGCGCGGTCGACCGTCTCGAGCGATTCGCAGGGAAAAAGAATGCGCTTAATTCGGTTGCAAAGACGGCAGTTGCGTAATAGTTCTGAGGTTCATGAAATCTTTTTTCCTGCTTTTCGCTTTGGTGGCTGGCCTTCAGGGTTTGCAGGCTGCGGACAAGCCCATGACGGCGTTCGAAACCCTCAAGGAAGCCCGCAAGCAGCTGGGTGACGGCGGAAAACATCTGCTCAGCATGGAAAGCGAGCATGCTACGTTGCGTCCGCGTTATTGGTGGATCCGTTTTTTTGATGACTCCGCTTTTTTAAAGGTCCGCGCGATCCATATGATCGGGCCCGACATCATTGAAAATGTCCGCCCCGCCAATCCCTTCGATGGCGGCGACGCGGATCACGTGATCTTTCCGGATTCCCTGAAGGTCGATTCCGAAAAATGCATTAAATTCATGGAAAAATCCGCGAAGGACAGCGGGATTCCGCTTCATTCGTTGAACATCAAGCTGGAAAAACTTTATCCCGGCGAATCCAATCCCATCTGGATGTTCGAATGGCTGGATGAAAATGACGACAAGCTGGGAACGATCAATATTTCCGCGACGACGGGCAAGGTGACGGAAATCGTCGGGTTGAAGATCCGCGATCCGAAGTTCGCCAACGTCTCGAAGAAAACGTTCAGCCAGAGCGTGGAAGATACTTTCGTGGGCGTCGGCGCCGATCTGGAGGAAACCTTCACGGGCAAACGCACCGTGGACAAGGACGAAAGTTCGACGCAGCCGAAGGAAAAAGCGAATTGACGCTTTAAGGCGCCAATCGTTCGCGCTTCCAGCCCTTGCCTTCCTTGCGGTAACGCAGACGGTCGTGGAGGCGGTTGGGGCGTCCCTGCCAGAATTCGATGGAATTCGGCACGAGTCGGAACCCGCCCCAATGAGGAGGCAGATGGATCTCCTTGCCGAATTTTTCGGACGCTTCGCGTAATTTTGTCTCCAGGATCTCGCGGTTGGGGATCACCTGGCTCTGCGGCGACGCCCATGCGCCGAGCCGGCTGCCCTCGGGACGGCTGTGAAAATAAGATTCGGATTCCTCGCGCGAAACGCGCTCGACGCTTCCCTGAATGCATACCTGACGCTCAAGTTCCGGCCAGAAAAAGACGAGCGCCGCGTTTGGATTTTGCGCCAATTCCTTGCTCTTGCGACTTTCGTAATTCGTGAAAAAAGCAAAGCCGCGATCGCTCACTTCCTTCAGAAGGACCATGCGCGCGGAAGGTTGTCCCTCGGCGCTCACGGTGGCGAGCGTCATGGCATTGGCCTCGTGGACTTCGGTGCGCAATGCCTCGTCGAACCATTGCTTGAATTGCGCGATGGGATCCTGCGAGGCGTTCTCCTCGGTCAGGCCGCTCCGCGTGTATTCGCGGCGAAGATCGGCAATGGATGATTCAGGCATGCGACTATTTTGAGACAGGATTTACAGGATTTACAGGATTTTCCAAATCCCGTTTTACCCTGAAAATCCTGTTTCACTTGCGACTTGCGACTTGTAACTTGTAACTTCCTGATGACTGTCCTCGAACTGATCCAGAAAACCTCGGCCTATTTTGAAAAATCGGGTGTGCCGAGCCCGCGGCTGGACGTCGAACTTCTGCTGGCGCACGTGCTGAAGCTCAAGCGCCTGGAACTTTATCTGCAATTCGAACGGGAACTCACGGAGAAGGAGCTGGATGTGCTGCGTCCGATGGTGAAACGCCGCGCGGCGCGCGAGCCGCTGCAACATCTTTTGGGCATGGTGGAATTCGCCGGCATCGACCTCGAAGTCGGTCCTCAGGCCCTGGTGCCGCGTCACGAAACGGAAATCCTCGTGCAGACCGTGGTTTCGAAAGTCGGAACTTCGCCGGCGCGACTGCTGGATCTCGGGACGGGCACGGGCGCAATTTTG
>Ga0207107_1119_pt3 | contig 16797 bp, 17 predicted proteins | sample Alteio_BWMinHeat_75_FD_153555 | JGI IMG/M metagenome (GOLD analysis project Ga0207107, IMG submission 153555) | Enriched cells from forest soil in Barre Woods Harvard Forest LTER site, Petersham, Massachusetts, United States -... | ecosystem: Environmental > Terrestrial > Soil > Temperate forest >... | reverse complement strand
ATAAACCACGAAAAAACCAACCCGGTAAGGAATGCAAATACCGCTCCCCTGCGAATGAAAAACACGGCGAATCCCATCATGAGAAACGGGAGCGGCAGAAGCCAGAATAGCGATGGGAGTTCAAATTGTTCTATCATCGGTTCCGAATGGGGCTTTTTGCATTCAGCATTCAGGTGATCTCACAAAAAATGGCTTTGTGCAGTAAAAATGAGAATGAAGCCCTCCAGAAGGCACTCTTTTCATGCCTTCCCTGCAATTCGGTTTAGCATTTTATGCGGTGCCGCAGCCTGTCCACCGGCGCCTGCACGCTGTAGTGGATCAGCAGGGCTGCCGGGTTGGCAAGGCATAGGGTAAGCACCATGAAGGCAAAGGAATTGAGCGCAAGCGACGGAAGCAGTATGTGCAGCAGGGCCGCCATCGGCAGGTGGATGAGGAAAACCGGATAAGCGAGGTTGCCGCAAAAGCGGTCGAGTTTCTGCATCCTGCGGGATAACCGGTCCTGATCCCTCTGGCTAAGCCAGGCGATGATGACGGTACTTAGGCCCAGAGCCGCAAAGGCAGGAATAAAGAAAGGATTGCCAAAGACGCTCCACGCGCATGCGATAAGGCCAAGGAACAGAACCATGCAGGCTATGGCAAGCAGGCAGGGTATGGGTCTGCCGCCTTTTTCCTTGTGCAGGAACAACAACATCCCCAGGCAAAAGGGAAGAGCGCTTGGCGACAGGCCCAGATAGCTTATTTTCAGGTACTCGAGGGAGTCGGGCGGAAATGAGCCTCGCGAAAACACGTATACGGTGTAGGACAAGGCAAAAAGAATAAAGCCGCAGCGCGCCCATACGCTTTTCAGCATTACCGGCATGAGTGCCCAATAAAATGCTTCCGTCCCCAGTGACCAGCTTATGGGCACCAGCGTGATCAGCCATGCCAGCATCGGCGGAGGGGAGATGCCTTTAAAGCTGCCGAACCAGTCGAAGATTTCCAGCGTTTGCTCGCGAGGGCCATACACCAGGCACAGCGACAGCCCACAGGTGAGCAGATAGGCCGGCAGGATACGCAGCGCACGGTTCGCCGCGTATTTTAAGGTGCCCCTTTTAAACCGCAGATAGTCATGGCGCAGGATATAGCAGACGACATAGCCACTAAGGACAAAGAAAGCGCGCACCGCATAGGTTGCCGCAAACGCTAAAGGGAGGGGCCCCGTATGGCCGGCCAATACGAGGGTTGCGAGAAAATAGCGGTAGATACCAAAGACGCCAAAAATGCCAGTTGTTGGTATGCCAGCTTTCATTCGCTCGGGATGCGCCGTATCAACCATAGGATTTATGTATCCGGGGGTGGAAAACCCATATCTATCTCTCTCCAGCCGTCCCGGACGTTATATTTCTCGGGCGGCAGGTTTTTAAGCGGGCTTGCGAGTTCGACCGCCCGGATGGCAGAATCCACTGCGGCGCGGAAGATACCAGTTGCCGTGACTGAGCCCTAAATGGGCCACTGTCTGCTGGATGGGAAAGCCATAGAGGTAAATGCCGTAGGAATAATCGCCGCTGAGAACTATTTTGCTTCGCCGCGGATTAAGCAGGCCGAGATAGACGGTCATATAGGCTAAGGGAAACGGCGCAAGATAATCCTCATGCGTGAAGAAGAGTGCAAACGTTGCCATGGCAGACAATACAAAGAGGCGCCAGTCGTGGCGCAGCTTATCGCTGAATGCAAAAAGGACAACCGCTGCAAGGCACGATTCGACAAGCACTACCCCGTTAGCGGCAAACCCTGCAAACTCGTACCTGGTCCGCGCTAGAAATGCGATGTTAAAAGCAAGGACAAAGACGATGAGATAGATCCTGCTGCGGAATATACCGACCAGGGACATCACCATGACGAGAATATAGGTGCCAAATTCCCACGGAACGGTCCAAAGCTGCAAGTTGACAAGAGTAGGAATCGGATTGGAGGCAAAAACGCCGGGTAAGAAGAATTGAGGGTCTCCGATGATATTTAAAAAATACCGGCGAAAAAGATTGCCGGAAAAATACTCCGGGAGACTGAGAGTAGTAAAAACGGGCCCCAGGATAAATGCGCATAGTACAGTCTCAAAAGCCAGCGCAGGGACAATCCGCAATACCCTTAATCCCAGAAACGAAAATAACGTTTTGCTTCGAAATAAGCTCCCTGCAACCAGGAATCCACTGAGTGCAAAAAACATGGGCAGTACCATTGCGAAAAACGCACGATACCATGAACTCCAGAACCCGTACCCGAAGTAAAAGCCGTAAACGATGTCAACGGAATGCCCTATAAGCACGAAAAGCGCCAATATCAGACGCATATAATCGAAGCCGGAAGGCCGTCCGTCCGCCGCCTGCATTTTTTCTTTAAGCAACATTAGAGAATCGCTTTCCGGTATCGTCCGCTCCCGCATGCAGGATTTATGTGCGAACCTCCATAGGTTCTATAACCGGCAGGTATTTTCGTAAAGACAAAGCGGATTTCTCGACCAGCCACCAAGAAATCACCGCCATCCCCACTATCAGCAGGTACGCATATACCACATCAAGATACCAGGCTTTATGGCTGCCGTTTACACAAGCCACCGCTTGCTGGATGGGAAAGGCATAGAGGTAAATCCCATACGAATAATCGCCGCTGAGTACTATTTTGCTGCGCCGCGGATTAAGCAAGCCAAGATAGACTGTCGTATAGGCCAAGGGAAACGACGCAAAATAATCCTCCCGTATAAACAACAGCGTAATCGTAGCAATAGCAGACAACACAAAGAGCCGCCAGTCGTGGGGCAGCCTGTCGCTGAAAACAAACATGACAACCCCTGCGAGGAACGATTCAACGAGTACCGGCCCTTGAACGACAGCCCCTGCGAAAGGAATAAACGTAAAACTGCTGTAATGCGAAAAAGCCCAGGCGTTAATAGCAAGGACAATGACGGTGAGATAAATCCTGCTGCGGAATATACCCACCAGGGACATCACCGCGACGAGAATGTAACATCCAAGCTCCCACGGAATGGTACAAAGCTGCAGGTTGACCACCCGTGGAAGCGGATTTGAAGCGAAAACGCCGGGAAGGAAGAGATGAGGCATTCCGATAATATTGTAGAAATATTTATAAAACAGCGCGTCGGAAAAATATTCCCGGAGACTGAGGACGGTAAAAGTCGGCCCCAGGATAAATGCGCACAGAACAGTCTCAAACGCCATCGCCGGGAAAATCCGCAATATCCTGAACCCGAGGTAGGAAAACACCGTTTTGCTTCGAAAATAACTCCCCGCAACCAGATAGCCGCTCAAAGCAAAAAACGTAGGCGTTATTATTGCCGAAATGGGACGCCGCCATGTATCCCAGAACTCGTACCCGAAGAAAAAGCCGTATTCTGTGAAAGCAAAATGCCCGCCAACCAATGAAAGCGCCAATATCAGACGCATATAATCGAAGCCGGAAGGCCGTCCGTCCGCCGTCTGCATTTTTTCTTTAAGCAACATCCAGAATCGCTTTCGGCTGAAGGCCGGGCCCGCCTTCGCTAAAGCTACGGCGGGTCGCAGCTTTCTTAAGCTCGTTCTTCGCTAACGAAAGCCAGCGAGAGCGGGTGATGGGAATCGAACCCACGTATTCAGCTTGGAAGGCTGATGTTCTACCATTGAACTACACCCGCGTAGTTTGCGTTATACCTGTAGGAAGTGGAAAAGCAAGGCATGCGGGAAGGTATTGTATTGATTCGCGGCGTTTTAACGCCGCTTACCCTCAAGTGGCGGCTCGGCTTCACCCGTGCCGTCCAATTTTGTCTGATAGCAAAATTGTCTGCTTGGAAGGCTGACGTTCTACCACCAAAAAATACCCCTAACTTCCCTGTTGACATCCCCTCCCGACTTACCTATAAGTTGCCTCCCCGCGCGAAAGCGCTTGGGATTGGATTTCTTGTGCTAACCCACCCTAAATCCTGATGTTTCTTATTGTGAATGAGCATTTAAGCGCAGGTGGTGGCGTAAGGTATTTTTAACGTACGCCGTTACTTGTGCAAAGAATCTATCGCAAGATAGGTTCACCATGTAATTTAATACTAAAGTACATGTTGCAGATAGTCCCTTTCCAAGAAGGGGATTATCGTAACAGCGTGCGAGTCAATCAATTGCTTTAGTTTAGACTAAAGCTTGGATCAAAACTTGAGAGTTTGATCCTGGCTCAGAACGAACGCTGGCGGCAGGCTTAACACATGCAAGTCGAACGCGTGTAGCAATACACGAGTGGCGCACGGGTGAGTAACGCGTGGGAACATCCCTTTCAGTTCGGAATAACAGCGGGAAACTGCTGCTAATACCGGATATTCTCTTCGGAGGAAAGATTTATCGCTGAAAGATTGGCCCACGTCAGATTAGCTAGTTGGTGGGGTAATGGCCTACCAAGGCTCCGATCTGTAGCTGGTCTGAGAGGACGACCAGCCACACTGGAACTGAGACACGGTCCAGACTCCTACGGGAGGCAGCAGTGGGGAATATTGGACAATGGGCGAAAGCCTGATCCAGCCATGCCGCGTGAGTGATGAAGGCCTTAGGGTTGTAAAGCTCTTTTGCCAGGGAAGATAATGACGGTACCTGGAGAATAAGCACCGGCTAACTTCGTGCCAGCAGCCGCGGTAATACGAAGGGTGCTAGCGTTGTTCGGAATTACTGGGCGTAAAGCGCGCGTAGGCGGTAATGCAAGTCAGGGGTGAAATCCCGGAGCTTAACTCCGGAACTGCCTTTGAAACTGCATTGCTGGAGTGTGTGAGGGGATAGCGGAATTCCTAATGTAGAGGTGAAATTCGTAGATATTAGGAGGAACACCGGTGGCGAAGGCGGCTATCTGGCACACAACTGACGCTGAGGCGCGAAAGCGTGGGGATCAAACAGGATTAGATACCCTGGTAGTCCACGCCGTAAACGATGAGTGCTAGCCGTTAGATCCGTAGGATTTAGTGGCGCCGCTAACGCATTAAGCACTCCGCCTGGGGAGTACGGTCGCAAGATTAAAACTCAAAGGAATTGACGGGGACCCGCACAAGCGGTGGAGCATGTGGTTTAATTCGAGGCAACGCGAAGAACCTTACCAGGCCTTGACATGGGGAGTATGGTTTCCAGAAAAGGAAACCTTCAGTTTGGCTGGCTCCCACACAGGTGCTGCATGGCTGTCGTCAGCTCGTGTCGTGAGATGTTGGGTTAAGTCCCGCAACGAGCGCAACCCTCATCCTTAGTTGCCAACAGGTTATGCTGGGAACTCTAAGGAAACTGCCGGTGATAAGCCGGAGGAAGGTGGGGATGACGTCAAGTCTTCATGGCCCTTACGGCCTGGGCTACACACGTGCTACAATGGCGGTGACAATGGGCAGCCAACCTGCAAAGGTGCGCTAATCTCAAAAAGCCGTCTCAGTTCGGATTGCACTCTGCAACTCGAGTGCATGAAGCTGGAATCGCTAGTAATCGTAGATCAGCACGCTACGGTGAATACGTTCCCGGGTCTTGTACACACCGCCCGTCACACCATGGAAGTTGGTTCTACCTTAAGCTGCCGTTTAAACCGGCAACCACGGTAGGGTCAATGACTGGGGTGAAGTCGTAACAAGGTAGCCGTAGGGGAACCTGCGGCTGGATTACCTCCTTTCTAAGGAAGAGACGTATCAATGCACGGCAATTGTGCCGGACATTTATTTCTCATCACCTTACACAGCCTTATCGTCCGCCACCTGTGCCTAGATGCTCATCACAAGATTCAAAAGGCCCTGAGAGTTTTCTCAGGGCCTTTTTCATTTTTAATCCCCTCCCCCTAAGGGGGAGGGTTGGGGTGGGGGCTGATGTGGACAGATCGTGCCTAAACAGCCCCCTTCTTAATCTTCCCCCTCAGGGGGAAGAGATCCCGGGAACTGGCAATTTCCTCACACTTACTTTTTATCTCTGGAATTTTTAAGGGGGCAAGCATAGGTCGCCCCGCTCCGCTCCCCCTCTAAAGAGGTCGTCGTATAGAACTCCTCCATGACTACGGCACTGCTCTGGAAATCCGAATCGTTTCGTTGTGGGCATTCCAATCTTGTAACCTCATGCATATTTTTATTTCAAGGTAAGTTTTATTGACTAGAATACATATCCATTAATTCAGCCACGTGGGGATATATGAAAGTATTTCTAAGCTGGTCTGGCGATTTAAGCCATAAAGTGGCATGCGTTTTCCGTGATTGGTTGCCATCTGTAATACAATCAGTGGTACCTTATGTTTCCTCCGAAGATATTGATAAAGGAGCACGTTGGAGTACAGATATTGCGAAAGAACTTAATGAGTCTTCTTATGGAATAATTATCGTAACGGAGGAGAATATAGTCGCGCCTTGGATAAATTTTGAGGCAGGAGCACTTTCAAAGAGTATCGATAAATCATACGTTACACCGTTTCTGTTCAATGTTAAGCGCTCTGACCTACCTAATGGGCCACTTTTGCAATTTCAGTCTACAATCTATGAAAGGGCTGATATATTTAAATTATTACAAGGCATTAATAAGAAACTTGAAGAAAAAGAAAGCTTGGATGAACATAGATTAGAAAAGGCTTTTGGAGCTTGGTGGTCCGATTTAAAGAATTCTCTTGATAATCTATCTAAAGCCATTGTGAGTAATAGCAAGGTGGTTAAAAAAGACCCTCAGAAAAATGAAATACTTGAAGAGTTATTAGAATTATCAAGAAACCAGCAACGCCTGTTAAGCAGGCCAGAGAATTTACTACCACCAAATTATATGGAATTTATTTTTGATCGATTCTCTGGAGTTCGACCACGGCTACCTTCAAAAGAATATGATATTTTGCATAAAGATGTAATAAAACTGGAAGAATTTATACGAGAAAAACTTAAAGATGGAGAGGAAAAAGCTTTTATAACTTCATTGATAAGAAATATTCATAGTGGCGTTCATAAAGTAAGAAACACTCGAATTAGAAGGCCAACCATCAATGAACGCATTGAGCGGGGTAATATAAAGGAAGATGAAGATATCGAAGAATTATTGTGATTTATTCAGACGATTCTGGATATTCCATGATACACTAAGCGCCCTTCCCTCTTACATCAGGCACATCCCATGAAATTCGCGGAACGAACCGGTGCCGAGCGCACGGCCATCGACGCATGGATTCGCGTCACCATCGACGCACGGGAGAACGCATGTATGCGCGTCGCGGAAGATTTCAAACAGGCGCGCAGGGACAGCATTTCGGATTCGCCCGTCGATGTCGAGAAAATGCTGCAGTTCTATTCCGTTTACCAGAAAGGCCGCCACAGCGTGAGCTACAACGACTATTTCCAGGTCTCCAACCCCGAGGAATATGCCGCTATACTGCTGAGCGAAAAGGGGCGGATATAATCACCTGCACCGCCCGCAGGCATTGGTGAATCTGGGGCAGGCGGCTCAGTTAACGCCCCCAATACTTCAGATGCGCCTCAGTCAGGAACTTATCGATTGCAGGCAAATCTGCTTCCCATGTGCAGGCTTCCGTTAATCCGCGAAGCTTCGTTTCCGCCTCATTAATCAGCTTCAGGGCCTCATTGAAGCTGACCTCCCCGCCGCGCACGGAACGCAGGATAGTGCGGTTCGGCTCCGGCACCGGGATGGTCAGGCGCCGCGTCGTCATCACTTCTATTCCCTGTAATCCCAGACGCAGCGCGTGCATCGCAAACTTGGTGTCATAGCCATATTTCGCCACAAGCTCCGGCCTGCTGACATTGCGCGATCGTTCGCCTGTCAGACGCATTTTCTGCTGCGTGAGATAGCCAAGATATGCCTCCCCGCAACGCTTGCTCAGGAAACTCTCGCGCATCTTCACCAGCTCGCTGCCGATGGGCGACATGGTGATATATTCGTCGAGCCAGAGCAGCAGGAGCACGGAGGGGTTGCCGACCGATGCCAGCCTGCAAAACTTCCGCAGGCTGTAGAGCGTCAGGTCGAGGTCGCCCGGTTCGCTCCGCACGCCCTCGGGCTTATCCCGCTGTATGTAATGGTCAAGAGAGGTAAGGCCGCAGACATGTACGGCGGGCTCGATGAAGACGCCCATTTCGTCCCTGTCTTCCTGCCCCTCAATACCTGTCCCATGCGAGGTAGAGCCCACAACCCCGCGCAGGATGATATTATTCAATGCGACTTCACCTTCGTATGTCACGCCGGAAGAACCTCTTTAAGATATGATGTCGCATGAAATGAGAACGCGTTCCACCTTATAAAACCGGCATGGAAATGTGCGTATTTAACGCTGCCGCACGGGCTGCTGGGGTTTGGCCGCGTTTTGCATGTCATGCACCGTGCGATCGCGTTCCGCGTCGCGGGCGGCGTTCGATGGATGCGGATCGGGCACCGTGTCGCCCGGCTTCACAGGCTCCGGGGCACCCGGCTGCCCGGCGATATCTTTCTTAATCTTCTCATTCTGCTTCTCGATTTTTTCATTCGCTGATTTCGCCGCCGCCGGATCCTTGGTGATGTATAATGCGATTTTATCGGCAATGGCCTCATCGCGGAAATAATCAAGTTTTTCCTGCCTCTTTTCGTTGATGAAATCCTGCTTCGCCTTGCCGGTAAGGTGCTGCTCGTTCATTGCCTGTATTTCTTCCGGCGACAGCGGGTTTTTCTGCAGTTTCACCTTCAGCTCTTCATATTCCTTGTTGAATTGCGGCGAATTGGGCTGGTACTTCGGATCGTTCCTGAGCTCCGGGTTGAGTGCAAGCAGCTGATGCGCATATTCATGGGCAATCACGGCTTTTAATTCATCGTGGGTGAGGCTTTGCGAAGCATCGTAAGGATTCTTCATCGCGCCGGTAGTTATTGCAATGCCGCTGGCCGTCTCGCGATCGGTGATGACGCCCTTGTCCTTTGTTATTGCAGTAGGGTTATAGGATTGAATATCCGCTGTGGCATCCTCCACTATAAATATTTTTGTGTTGTCGGCGGCATACCTCGCTTTGGGGACGTTCTTGCCTGTTTCCGCCTTGAGTTCCGCGAGGATACCGTTGATCTCTTTCGCCTCGGCTGCGTTGGGGTTGCGCGTGGGGCCGAAGTCCTGGCCGACATCGTCTTTTAAAATCTTTTCGAGATCGGGCGCGGAGCGCACCGGATGCGGCGTAGGACTTGAAGCCTGTTTCGCGGCGGCGGCCTGAAAGGCAAGCTGCGCCATCAGCTCCTTGGGAACAAGCGCTGCATAGAGCTCTTCATTTTCGACGCCCGGCGCCATTATATCCTCATCCGTATAGCCTCATTCTACCCGCCTTATGTTAAGGTTTTATGACAGCGAGCCAGAATCTTTTTACCCGTTCCGTGCGCCTTCCGCAGGCTTTTTGTTGTCTAAACAGCGCTTTGCCCTTATGGATGTTGCACCGTAATTTCCAAGGAATCTCTGTATGCTGGATCGCCGTGAATTCTTAAAGTTAATGGCCGCGGGCACTGCTGCTGGCGTAATGGCAACCGCACCGCTTGCCGCTGCCGCGCGCCTCACCGCGCTGACAAGCAACCCTAAGTTCAAGGCCGTCGCCTTTGACGCCTATACGATTTTTGATCCCAGGCCCATTTTCGCGCTTGTCGAAAAGCTTTACCCGGGCAAGGGGACGGAGTTCGGCCGCGTCTGGCGCAGCAAGCAATTCGACTATGCATGGCAGCGCCTGCTCGCGGGGTATTATGAGGATTTCTGGAAAATCACGCAGGACGCGCTCGTCTATGCCGCCCATATGCAGAAGGTCGAGCTCACGCAGGAGAAGCGCGAACGGCTGCTCGCTGCCTGCCTCATGCTTAAAGCATGGCCGGAAGTTCCGCTGGCGCTGGGTACGCTCAAGGAAATGGGTGTGAGGCTAGCATTCCTTTCCAATTTCACGCCGATGATGCTGGAAGCCAATGTCAAAAGCGCCGGGCTCAAAGGTGTATTCGACCATATCATCAGCACCGATGCGGCGAAAACCTACAAGCCTGCACCTGCAGCCTACCAGCTGGGATTGGACACACTGAAGCTAACCCGCGAGGAGATACTCTTCGTTCCCTTTGCCGGGTGGGATACGGCAGGCGCCAAAATGTTCGGGCTTAAAACCTTCTGGGTCGATCGTTTAGGGCTACCCCTTGAAGAACTCGGGGTTACGCCCGACGCCAAGGGCAGCTCCCTTGCCGAAGTCGTGAGTTACGTGAGGGGCTAGTTATTGAATTTGCACGATCTTAACCGCGCAGGGGGCGAGCATAGTTCGCCCCCGCTCCGCTCCCCTCTAAAGGGGTCGTCGCCTTCGGCTCCTCGATGACTATGGCTTTGCTCTGGAATAAGCGCTTTTTTAGGCGAACCGCACTTGGAAAATCGCATTTTCCGGCTATAATCCGCATCATGGATTAATGGATTACTGTAAGGTTATTATGTCAGACAAACCACAAACACCCGAAGCGATAGCGCTTGAACTTTATGCCAAAGTTGTTGCCTGTGAGAGCAAGGTCCAGACGAGGGAGTATATCCTTTCCACGTATGCCGAATGCCTGAAGGCAGCTAAAGGAACATACACGGTTAAGAGCAGCAAAACGACGCCGGATCTCGCCGAGCAGATGAGCTGAGAGCATTTTATAGTAAAGGGGGCGTCCCGCTCCCCTTCGGTTCTTACTTCAATAATCCCCGATTGACCTGCCCTTCCTGTCTCGTTATCTATGCATCCCATGACCATGCCTCCGAACATTCCGGCCTATGGCCCGCCGATTACCCTTGAAGAAGCCAAGCGCGTCATGGCGGCGGCAGAGAAGCACGCAGAGAAGAAAAACTGGCCGATGGTGATAGCCATCGTGGACGGCCACGGGCTGCTTCTCATGCTTACGCGCCATGATCAGGCGCAGCACGGCAGCGTTGTCATTGCGCAGGAGAAAGCGCGCACCGCGGCGGATTTCCGCCGCCCCACCAAAGTATTCCAGGATCTGCTCGCCGGGGGTGGCGCGGCGCTTCGCATCCTCGCCATGCCCAATGCATTGCCGATGGAAGGCGGCCTTCCCATCCTTAAGGAAGGTAAAGTCATCGGCGCTATTGGCGTCTCCGGCATGCAATCAAATGAAGACGCCGAGGTCGGACAAGCCGGCATCGACGCGCTTTAAAGTTTCAAGCGCTGCCGTGCCCGCCCGTAAGTATTTCAGAACTTATTTCTTGGAAATGTTCAGGTGCTTTTCGAGTGCTTCCACGCGACCACGCAGATTATATATTTTACCCAGGCACACAACCGCGATAACCGCCAGGACCATGAAAAGAAATATCAGATCCATTATCTCAAGGTTATACGACATGAACAAAAGATGTTTTATTTCTTCCCCGTGCATAAGTTCCTCCAGGTTGTTATAGTAGATAAAGCTAAAGACAGGGCACTCTAGCCAACACAAATAAAAATGTCATCATTTTGCTTATATTATTGAAAGTAATAGGGCTACCGTTGCTTGAATAACACGGTAATTGTTAATCAATTCGCACACTGCGCATTGCATGAATCGGCATCAAGTCCCCATAAATCCTCAAATATTTCTTGCGAGGCCGGAAGCCGCCCCTTATCGATAGGCTCATCACTTTAAAGGAATAATACGAATGATTTTCCAGGCTATCCTGCTGGCGTTAATCTGCGGCATAACCGAATTCCTGCCCATTTCCTCCAACGGCCATGTCATCATCATGGCCGAATTGCTGAATTTTAAAGGCCCGTCAGGCAAACTGTTCGAGATCAGCCTGCAGCTGGGCGCCATCTGCGCCGTCTGCTGGTTTTACCGCATAAAGCTGCTGCATACGCTGCGCGGCATGGTGGGCAATGAATATGACCGGAAATTCGCGGGGAAGATCATCATCGCCTGCATCCCCGCGACGCTGGTTGGGGCGCTGTTCCACCACTATATCACCGAGCATCTTTTCAACGCACATGTCGTGGCCAGCATGCTGGTTGCGGGGGGCATCATCATACTGCTCGTGGAGAAATATAAACCCACCCCCCGCCTGCATACGCCAGACGATATTACACTTAAAGATTCGCTGCTTATCGGCCTTTTCCAGATGCTGGCGATGATTCCCGGCGTCTCGCGCTCCGGCGCCACCATCATGGGTGCAATGACGCTGGGGATAGAGCGCCGGGCTGCGACAGAATTCTCCTTTTTCCTGGCCATCCCGATGATGTTCATGGCGGCATTTTTCGATTTGTTCCTGCACCGCCACGAGATCGACACGCACAGCCTAAGCCTCATCGCAACCGGTTTCGCGGTGTCCTTCGTTGCGGCGCTTATCGTGGTCAACTGGCTGCTGGGCTACTTGAGCCGACACGGCTTTGTTGCCTTCGCCTGGTATCGGATCGTCATGGGCAGCGCGGTGCTGTTACTGCTGGCATTGCGTTGAAATTATATAAATCAATATATTAATTGGTTTTACACCAAACCGTCATAATTCTTTAACTTACGTCTGTGTCGTATTGCCTGTAATATTCAGGATTACATCAGATAATCGGCTAACTGCGCATAGGCGTTAAAATATGACTGAGTCACCCGAAGCGGCCATTACCTATTTCAGCTGGGAAGGAGATGCCTGCCGGCTGCTTGAATATCCCAATGGGGATACGACAGCCGACCTTTACCGCGGCGGCAAAGGCCTGCTTCCCATACAAGTCTCCGACGTCCTGTTTGGCGCAAAGGAAATAACTGAAGAGGCCTATAAAGAACTGGTGCTGGAAGAGATCGCTCTCTCAAAGCGGGAAGGGAGCGGCGGATGAAGAACGGGAAACATCCTGAGTCATCTAACGTAATAGAATTTGAGCCGGATGCACGCTCCGCAAAGGAGTTTACCTCGAAAAAGTGGAACGTGCCATCAGAAGAGCTGCTGCTGCACGGAAACGATCAATTCCCCGATATGTACCGCCGCCAAGACAGGCTTGTGGGCAACACGCTTGATGCCTGCGTGGTACTGCATGTGTATGAACAGCTGAAGTGGGGGCTGAAATTTGATCAGTTGAAGAAATTCTTCCCCGGTAAAATCACTCCGGATGAAATAGAAATACTTAACAGGGGAAATATGCCTCTTGACCCAGGCGAAATAGATCCAAGGCTTGATTTACTGGTGCGGATGACCCAGGAACCCGGGGAGACAAAGAGAATAGTGACACACCATTATTCTGTGAATCCCGAGGAGTTTAGAAAATACCATGAGAAGCACAAGAAATATCGCGAAAAACTTGTAGAGTTTAAGGCAGACCCAACCAATCTTGAAAAGCCCGAAAGGCCGCCGGATCCCAGAATAGCACGAATCAACAATATGATCGCCGAAGCCAACCCTCATAACGTTTCGATCCAGGTATGGGACTCAGGCCCAAAAGAACTTGGAAAGGCCAAGGCGAACGCAAGAAAAAAGGGGATCGACGTTAACCAAGTGCGGGATTTGAACCGCATCACTGTGCTCCCATCGACACCTGAATACACCAGGGATTTTATTGAAATATTGACACTGTTCAATCCGGCTAAACATATCCCTGGAAACGTAGAAGGGGGCAGTAGAAGGATACCAAGGGTCTTTGTGGAAGATCCGGAAGTGTTTGCTAACGGCTATTATGGACAGAAAATTAACGTCGCATTGGACAGGGATACCACGGAGGAAGGCAGAACAGGGGATAATACAGCTGCCATCGCGGAAATTAAAATCGTTCCTGCGCGCATGTTCCGCGCTGAGAAGCTAACTGCTATCCTCAAACCAGTGATTGAATCCTTATCAACCTCATCAAAATACGTCTCATCGGGTTCTTCTGAAACCAAAGATCAGGAGGCCATGCAAAACCGCAGAAAATTGAGAGGTGATTATTTAAAAGCAGAAATCGATTTTCAGGAGAAAATAGACGAGTTCAAACAGCAGGACAAAACATTTCCTGATTATCATTTTCCTAAATTTCCTGAGGGTCCGGAATTTAACCGGGAGAGCACCTGCAAGGCATTGGGCAAGCAAATTCTGGAACTGTCACGTACCATACAGACAGACAGCATCAAACGTGAGGTGCGTGCCTGGCGAGAAGAATATTTAAGGGCGGCCCTGATTCAGAGGATGTACTTTACGGAGGCGGGGTTCGCAAAAAGGGCAAAACAGGTATTCAAAAAAGATTTCCAGTACACGGTTGCACCCGATAACAGCCTGATAAAAATGATAGCGGATAACGATAATCTCAGCATTCCGAAAATGGAGAGCAAAATAAGGCAGGAAGTCGCTGCGGCACAATTGGAGCTAAGAGCTCAGGCCGCAGAGGCGCGGCGCCTAGCCCGGCAATAAGTGGGTACTGACAGGGTCCCGACTGCAGCAAATGCACTTAAACTTAAATACCATTCTTCAGGCTTGCGGGGGAGTGCCGCCCGGATCGCTTGGCCCGGGGGCCTGCTGTAATGAATACAGCGCATCCTCCACGCTCCTCCTGACCAGCACCGCCATGAAGTTGAGCTTGATCGAGAGCCACACCACGTCGATTGCGACAGCCACAATCAGCCAGTACCATTGAAACGTGTGACCTGCGATCCACAGGGCGAAAAGCATGAGGGTCATGACGCTAAAACTCCACAGGTTGAACGGTGTTGCTATTAGAGAGCGTCTTTGCCGGACTGTCCATCGCTTTTTCGCAACCGCGCCTTAAATGCAAAAAGCCCCGGCATATCACCGGGGCTTTTTAGCTCCAGCCCAAGAAGAACTATCCTTCGTTCTTGGCGGCCTGGATTTCCTTGCGACGGGCATCGGCAAGCTTCTTGAGTTCCATAAGCGCCTTGCGCGCACGGGTTCCTGCGGCCTTGTTGCCGCCGTCGAATTTTGCATCCTCTTCCTGAAACTGCTGCACCATTAGCGCAATCTGTTCGCCGAGCTTGGACATGGGACTTCTCTCCTTCAAATAATGAGGTTTAAGGGCGGAGTCACTTTAGCCAGACTTTAGGCAGATGGAAGGAAAAATATTTGAATGAAGAAAAATCCTGAAGCGATTGAATCAGGCATTGAGTTTTATCAGGAACATACCGTTTGAGCTAAAATTACATGCCACTATTTGTAACCATATCTTAATAAATCCGCAATCCTAACTATGTTAGATTAATGGCTGATTTCTTTTGTTATGGAGCGTTTATGGCTAGCCCTCTTTTGGACAATAAAGCTGCAGTTCGCCAGTATGGCATACCGGTAACCCAAACAGATGATTATACGGTACCTCCCGGCAGTACGCTTGTCGCAATTCTCACGAACCGCTATTATGGCATAGCGGTCGATGTAAGTGATCCTAAGGAATTTGCGGCACGCGCGGCCGATGTGGGGCCAACCGAGGAACAGCACTGGAGGAACATGGAACTTTTCGCGGTCCCGAACGACAAGCTGGAACTCTGCCGCAAAGCCGAGGCCACTACAAGCCTTCAATCAAGAGCAGCGACCGCCGGCGACGCAAGCCAGCAGCTCTAATTATCGAGCCTTTAGCCCGCCTCTTTCTTGGCCTCGCGCGAGAGCTTCTTGCGCTCGTTGGCGTCAAGCTCCTTCTTGCGCAGGCGCAGGCTCTTGGGCGTCACCTCCACCAGCTCGTCGTCCTGGATGTAGGACATCATCTGCTCCAGCGTCATGCGCAGGGGCGGCACGAGCCGTATGGCTTCGTCCTTGGAAGTGGTGCGGATATTCGTGAGCTGCTTGGTCTTGAGCACATTGATTTCCAGATCGTTATCGCGGCTGTGCTCGCCCACAATCATCCCGGCATACACCTTGTCCTGCGGATGGATGAACATGATGCCGCGCTCCTGCAGGTTCCAGATCGCATAGGCGACCGCATCGCCGGTGTCGGTTGAAATAAGTGCGCCGTTGCGCCTGCCGGGGATATCGCCCTTATACGGGGCATAGCCATGAAACAGGCGGTTAATGACGCCGGTGCCGCGCGTGTCGGTCATGAATTCGCCCTGATAGCCGATAAGCCCGCGTGAGGGCACATGGAAGATGATGCGCGTCTTGCCGCCGCCCGATGGACGCATGTCTTTCATCTCGCCTTTGCGCTGCGAGATTTTATCGACCACCACACCGGTGAATTCCTCATCGACGTCCACCACTACTTCCTCGATTGGCTCAAGCTTCGCACCCGTGCCGGGATCTTCGCGAAGCAGCACGCGGGGACGCGAGACGGAAAGCTCGAAGCCTTCGCGGCGCATGGTTTCAATCAGCACGCCCAGCTGCAGTTCGCCGCGGCCGCCGACTTCAAAGGCATCCTTCGTGTCGGTTTCCTTCACCGTGATGGCGACATTGCTTTCATCTTCCTGCGCCAGACGCTCGGCAATGAGGCGCGAGGTCACTTTCGTGCCTTCCCTGCCTGCAAGCGGCGAGTCGTTGACCGAGATGGTGATGGCCATGGTGGGTGGATCGACCGGTGTGGAGGCAATCGGCGTGGAGATCGCAAGCTCGCCAATCGTGTCGGAGACCGAAGTGTGCGCCAGCCCCGCCACGCAGATGATATCGCCCGCTTCCGCCTCGTTCACCGGCACGCGTTTGATACCCTGGAAGGAAAGCAGCTTGGTCATGCGGCCCTGCTCTATCACTTTGCCATCAAGGCTGATGGCCTTAATCGGGATGCCCACGCGCGCGCGTCCGCTGTAAATACGCCCCGTCAGCATGCGCCCGAGGTAAGGATCGGCATCGAGGATAGTGGCGAGCATGGCGAACGGCGCGTCTTTATCCACGTCGGGGGCCTCGACGTACGAGATAATAGTTTCAAACAGCGGATCGAGATTGTCTTTTTTGTTCTTGAGATCGCGCACGCACCAGCCCGCG
>Ga0207107_1138_pt1 | contig 17003 bp, 15 predicted proteins | sample Alteio_BWMinHeat_75_FD_153555 | JGI IMG/M metagenome (GOLD analysis project Ga0207107, IMG submission 153555) | Enriched cells from forest soil in Barre Woods Harvard Forest LTER site, Petersham, Massachusetts, United States -... | ecosystem: Environmental > Terrestrial > Soil > Temperate forest >... | reverse complement strand
GCGACGAGGAAACTGCGAACCAAGGCTGAACCTGCCCATTGCAGAGACGCGGCTCTCAATCTTCGGGCCTCCACAACTTCCCCCATGCGAAGTCGAGCGCTACCAGGAATAGTGCACCTGGTAGGTGACCGTCCTTTCGCCGTCGGGTGGAATCTGCAGCGTGAATTCTACCGACTGGGCATCGGTCTTCTTGAAGTCAGCGGAATTCTTGCGGAGCTCCCAATTCACCCAGCGGTAAAGGTGCTCGACGACCCGAACTTCTGCGGGCGTCGTTTTGTGATTGCGAACCTTGATCTCGAAAGTTTCGTCCACCCACTTGGCGTTGTAGTCGGCCTTAAATTCGAGCCGGCGTCGCTCGCCGGTCATGTCGAAGGCGTTGCCGGTGTAGAGGCGGATTTTTTCGTCCTTGGGAGTGTGGTCAATTTCATTTTCGCCGGTGAATTCGAGCTGGCCGTCGTCGTCGCGGCGATAGAAACGCACACGTCCTTTCGGAAGCGGCATGCCCAGGTTGTTGTCCTTCGAATTTTTGAATTCCTGCATCACCCAGATTTTCGGATTGGAAACGAGCCCAAAATTTTCCTGCTGGCGGATGGACTCCATCGGCCAGTTGCGGTAGTTCGGGTCGGCCTTGAAACCGTCGTACACGTAAACCGTTTGCGACTGGATGCCCGAGGCGCGGACGAATTCCACTTGCTTGGTTTCGCGGTCGTGCAGTGTGGTGGAGCGCGCGAGCGTGTAGAGATGGTATTCGTCGAAGGTTCGCTCCGTGACCGGCGGAGCAAGCGCATCCCTGCTTTCCGCGATTCCCGCCGTTGCAGCGCCGTATCCCCATTGCATATTGCCCGGAGGTTGAATTTTGTTGACGTCGCCGGCCATCAACTTGATGTGCGCGTCTTGAAATGTTTTGCCGCTTTGATTGTCGAGCGTCACCCAGCCGACGAGATCGAGCACGTTGCCCTTGGGCGGCGCGACCACGTTGTAGCTGGCCGCCCAATTCATGCCACCGGTGACGTAGCTGAATTCCGTGGCCAATGCTCCGGGCTTGTCGGCCTGTAGTTCCCAGGAGAGCGTTGGTTTCAGGACGGTATCGTCCGCAAGCGCCGGAAAAATCGGCTGACCGGGCAGCGAAAATTGCAGCTTGCCATTCACTTCGATGATCGGCTGCTCGGAGCCATTCTGCACGTAGGCCATCTGCGCCTGGTAATACTGCTGACCGTAATTTGAGAGGGCGTTGTAATGCGGCATGTAGCCGCTGCGGACGATTTTTCCTTCGACGATGCGCGGCTTGCCGTCTTTGTCCATTTGTTGGAACTCGATGGTCTTGCCTTCGTAGAGTGAGAGCAGCAATGCCTCGGTGACGGGATCGTTGCGGTAGTTCTGCTCCAGGATCTGCACGCGGCGGCCGGAATCGAATGGACGCAGGATCACGGAATCTGGTTCGAGGTGCGCGGTGATGTCGGTGACCTGCACGTGATTCGTGCCGGGCTTCAGATCGAGCGGAAGCTTTTGCCGGACCACAGCAAATTTCGCATTGTAGATTGTTAGCCCCGGCGAGCTCGAGAGTTGCTCCTCCGCGCGGGAGGCTAAAGCTTCTGTCCGCGAGAAGGACGCTGCCCCGACGATTAGAAACAGAGATAAGGCGAAGACTGCGGTTTGCCGTGCGACGTGCATGGTGATCCTCCTGAGCGGAGACGCTGTGGCGTTCAGATGAACGCCTGGAGCGCATTGTTGCCGGCCGCTTTGAGCGCAATTTCGCTTCGAGCGTTTGTTCAACCAGTCGCCGGCTTCTCGTTAGTACGGCCAGGCCGGGGATTCTTGCAGCGGTTTGTCTGCCGCGGCAGGAGGCCCGTCCGGCACCCGCTTGGAGGTATTGGACACCGAGGATCGTGTTGCGGTTAGAAATTGTCATGTGTTTGCGTTTTGAGCGAGTTGCGTGAATTTTTGAATTGGCATGTGTTGCGATTAGCCGCCACGGCGGCCAAGGCCCCGCCAGGAGTCCGGCGGGCAGGCTTTTCTTCGCCTGCGTAGTGAGCCGGCTCTCGACAGGACTTGTCGCGCGCGTCATTTGAAACTTCTCCATTCGTAGCATGGCACAGCGGGAGGCAAAATTCGATTGGCCGTGAGACCAGTTTTTGCGTTTTCGGGTACAATGGCCGCCCGAGCGTCGTGTGAAAAGTGAAAATGGAAAGTTGAAAAGGGGGAGTCAGCTAGGACTCTCGCGCTTACAGGTTCGAAGGAAGTGCGATCCGGGAAGGGTCAAGAGAGCGCAACGGGGATGGGCCGAGGGGCAACGTCAAAGGCTTCCCACCCTTTGTCCGCCGCGGCGGACAAAGGATGCGCCACCCGGAGAGTCTTTGAAACGCACCTCAGATGGAAGGGTTGCCACCCGCCCTCAGGATCAAAGGTGGGACCAAGACAATTCAACTGCAGGACGGGTTGCCCGAGTGGGTTCATCGCGGGGGCGGAGAGATGAACGATGGGAAACTGAAGTTGCGAAAGGCTGGCCCACCCGCCTTGTACAGCTGCTAGTTGGTCTTTAGAGGCTGAGCGCTCGAATCCAACCGGGGGTGGACAGGCGCAACTGTAAACTGAGTGCAGCAGCAAATCGCGGAGGAGTTCCCTATCGTGGCCGCGCTCGAAATACTCGCAGGCACATACGCTTTGCCGTGGTTGGGTTTTCTTATGGTGATGGGGTACTTCCTGGTTGTGACTCTCTTGCTGCGCCTGCCCCGAAAGCACCGCGTCGCGGTTCCCCGCTACACGCCGCCGGAGGGGATTTCGCCGGCGGCCGCCGCGTGGATGCTCGAGCGGGGCAAGTTACCAAGAGCAATGGCTGCGGCAATGGTGAACATGGCGGCGAAAGGGTTTCTGAGAATCGAGCAGTACGGGGACACCTACACTTTGCACAAGCTGGAAACAGCGGCTGCGCACCTGGAGCCTGAGGAGGACGCACTGGCGTGTTCCTGCTTTCCCAGAAAAAACGTTGAATTCTCATTCGACGACACAAACGATTATCTGCTAGACGCGATCACGGAGTTTCAGGCTGCGCTACAATCGGTGCTTGAGCCGCAGTATTATTCGGAGAATCTGATACTTTCAGCCCCCGCCTGGGCAGTTTCAATTCTCAGCATTTTTTCTGCTCTTTACCTGGGAGGTGTTTTCGCGCTGATCGAATCTTTCGCATCGGCCTTCTTCCTCGGGCTGGGGATTCTCATGGTGCTGGGTTGCTTTGCGGTGGCGGTGCGGAATCTTCCTGGAACGCTGAAGAAGCTCGGGACTCACATGCCCGGGCGAACAGTTCCACCCCGTCCTTGGACCGGGCATGACTGGGCGCCTCCGATTCTCCTTCTGGTGGCTTGCGCTGGACTAGTGGCGCTCGCGCGGATTGCCACACCGATGGCTGCAACGGTGATCGGGGCTTTATTCATTGTGAACGCGATTTTCTACCACGCATTGCGGGGGCCAACCCCGGCTGGAAAGGAACTTCTGAATCAGTTAGCGGATTTCAAGAAATTCCTCGCGGAAGTGGATGCCGACTCGATCAGCCGCGCGAATTCACCGGACCGCTCACCAAACCAGATCCAAACGAATGCTGCGTATGCGCTGGCTCTGGGACTCGATCGTGGGTGGGGCGAGCAATTCGTAGGGGCAATTGCAAATGTTGTCGAGAGCCTGGTGGTGTTCACGGCGCCGAGTGATCTTGCGGATGACCCGAAAGCTCCGCGCGTGGAATTGAATCTGAAATAGAAAAGCAAAACCGCGAGCCGGCCTGAAGGCCGCCGCTACATAACCAGGAGAAGGCAAAAGCAGATCCCTTCCCGCACAATCATCCGGGACGCAAACACCGCGCACCGCCATTCGCGGAAGGCGCGACTGGGTTCGGGATGACAGCAAAACCCATAAGCGGGAGAACGCCTACTTGGCCTGGAGCGCCGGCACTTCTTTGCCGGCTTGCTTGTGCAAATACAAAGCCTGGTCGGCTTCTCGCATCAATTCCTGCATCGACTGGTCGTGCCGGTATTCCTGCCAGCCGACGGCGAACTGGATGGGGATGCGCTGGCCTGCGATATCCACTTCGATGGACTTCAGGCGTTGGAGCACGGTGGCGACGCGCGAGGAATCACACTCGGTGAGCAAGAGCATGAATTCGTCGCCGCCAAGACGCGCGGCCACGTCGGCTTCGCGCACCGCTTTGGCAAGCCGGTCGGCGAATTCTTTTAGCACCAGATCGCCGGCCGCGTGGCCGAAGCGGTCGTTGATTTGCTTGAAACTGTTGAGGTCAAAAAGCACCAGCGTAAGCGGGTAGCCTTTCCGTTGCGCGCGGGCAATTTCTGCTTTCAGAGTGCGCTCGGCAAACCGCCGGTTGTAGAGGCCGGTGAGCGGGTCCACCAGCGCGAGATTGCGCCAAAGCGTTGAGTGCACCTGCTTTTCGGCGAGATCGAGGCGCAGCCTGTTTATCAGGTGCTTTTCGTAGGTCAGGTAGCAGCCAAAAAGCAAAATCAAGAACAGCAGGCCGGAAATGGATTGCAGCACTCCTGATCCGAGGGCGGTTTTCTGCTCGTCGAAAATGGCTGGAAATGCGAGCGACGTGATTGCACCGGTCAGCAGAAGCATCACAAACACGGAGCTGCCCCAGGTCCACCATTCACGGCGCTGCAGCTCGCGGAGGCGTTGAACGTATTCACTCCGGCGGGCGTCGGATTCTTCCCTGGCCATTCTTGGTTCTAGTTTGCTCATGAATTTTGCTTGGTGCGGGGGCCGAGGTTAAGCTGCGTTAAAGGTTAGCTTTGATTGTACGGTGTCGTCAATTCCGCCGAATTAGCGGGTTCCCACATAGATACTGGAGGGTTTTCCGGCGCCGCGAACACTCTCAATCGGTGCCGCCTCTGCCCGCAGCCGGATATCTATATGCCCGCGTGACTTAGGGCCCCGGCTGAAGTAGTACTGACGCTCTATTGTGCCGCGCAGGGGAGTGCCCCAGAATGACCCACAGAGGCTAGGGATGATTGCAGCGCTTATTCTCGTGATGTCGGTCGTGGCCCTCGCACAGTTTGCGATCGCGCAATGGAGATCCATGTGGATGACCGTTGCGGCGCAGCCGATCTCGACCCACGTGCAAGCTGCGACGGGGGTTTCAGACGCCGCAATCAGCGCGAATGACTTTGAACTCTTCGTGCGCACTTCTGAGCAGCTGTCACCCTCGACGCAAGAAGGCAATCTGTGGCTCCGCGAAGTCGGAATTTACTACCGCGTGATTCGCGCTATCGACGCCATCTGCGCCAAACAGATCTCCGGCGTCTCTGCCTGGGCGAAGGAAGAATTGACGGCTTGCTCCAGGTACGCCGCGGCGGTTCTGGATCAGCGGCTGAACTCCAGTTTTGCATGCGCCTCGGAAGTCCGCAGCTTCTAATCACACTCCCTGAAAAACTTCTCTGCCGGCTAGATTAACCAGTGCCCCGCTCCGCGAGATAAACCCCGAGCAAAATCAGCGCGCCTCCCAGCAGCAGATTGCGGGTGGGCATCTCACCCAGGAAGGCGGCGGCCACCAGGATTGCGCCGATCGGTTGCAGGTAGTTCACGGCCGCCACGCGGGACGCCTCCATGTATCGCAGCACCCAGTAGAAAAGCGTGTAGGCGGCTACGGAGCTCAGCGCTGCCATGTAGAAGAGCCCTGCCCAGCCAGCCCAGCCGACGCTTCCCCAATCGAGATGAACCGCCCGTTGAATGGACAGAGGCAACAGGAGCATCGCGCCGGCGAGCAGATTGAAAGTATTCATCGTGAGCGAATCGTACTGGCGCGCGAATTTCTTTCCGAGCACTGCATAGACCGAAAACGATGATGTGCCGAGGAGCGTGAGCAGGTCGCCCGTCAATGTCGCGGAATGGCGCAGGTTCAGGCCCTGCTCTGTCGCCAAGATGGTCACTCCAATGAAGGCGATGGCCATGCCGAGAATTTTTCCGGTGGTGAGAGCCTCCAGCCTCAGCGCGCGTGCAAACAGCAGCACGCTAATCGGCCCGGTGGCCAGAATCATGGAGGAATGGCCCGAGGTGGTATAGGCGAGGCCAACCGTGAAAAGCACCTGGTTGACGACCAGAAAAAATCCCAGGTACGAGAGCGTCCAGACGTCGCGGGCGCTCAGGGACGTGCGGTGGCGGCGAAATAAATAGAACGGCAGGATTACCAGCGCCGCTACGTCGATGCGGAAAGCTGCGAGCGTGAACGCCTCCATGTGGCGGAGGGCAATCTTGCCGGCCAGATAATTAAAGGACCACAGGACAAACATCAGGCCGACGGCCAGCGCGAGAAGAAATGAGCTGGGGCGATTTGAATTGAAGCTGGAAGTTGGACTCGGAGTGGAGTTCAAGTTTTACTCGAGGACCTCGCGGCGGCGGGTGAGCGATTCGATGCGTTCAACGCACGGCGTGTAGCCGATGCCGGGAGCGGCAGGAACACGGATGGTTCCCTGCTGCGATACTTCAACTTCCGGTTGAATGATGTCGGATTGCCAGTAACGTCGGCTGGCCGACACATCTCCCGGCAGAGAAAAATTCGGAAGCGTGGACATGGCGATGTTGTGCGCGCGGCCGATCCCAGACTCCAGCATCCCGCCGCACCACACAGGGATTGATTTCGACTGGCACAAGTCGTGAATCCGGCGGGCCGCCGTATGTCCGCCGACGCGCCCGAGTTTGATGTTGATGATCTGGCAAGCGCGCGTTTCGATCGCGGCGCGCGCGTGCTCGAGGTCATGAATGCTCTCATCGAGGCAGATGGGCGTTTCAAGCAGGCGCTGAAGCTCGACGTGGGAATAGATGTCGTCCCAGCCGAGCGGCTGCTCGATCATGATCAGGTAAAAAGCATCCAGTTGTTTCAGGTGCGCGGCATCGGCGAGCGTATAGGCGGAATTGGCGTCCACCATCAGACGGATGCGCGGAAACCGCTCGCGCAGCGCCCGGACCGGCTCAATATCCCAGCCGGGCTTGATTTTGATCTTAATGCGCTGGTAGCCGGCCGCGAGTTCCCTTTCCACTTTCGCGAGCAGCTCCTGGATCGTGGATTGTATTCCGATCGAAACGCCGCAGGAAATTTCAGCGCGCGTACCGCCGAGAAGTCTTGCGAGCCGCACGTCGCTGAGCTTCGCTTCCGCGTCCCACAAAGCGATTTCGAGGCCCGCTTTGGCCATGTTGTGGCCGCGCACGCGCGCGAATAAATCAAACACTTCGCCAGCGGCCGCAAATTCCCGGCCCTTCAGCAGCGGCCAGAGATAGTCACGCAGAATAAGCCACGCGGTCTCGACGGTTTCGTAGGAATAGTAGGGATCCTCTCCCGCTGTAGATTCGCCCCAGCCGGTGGCGCCGTCCACGTCGGCTTCGAGAAGCAAGATTCGCCGTAGCGTGGTTGTGTCGAAGCTGGTTTGAAACGGCTCGACTAGCGGCAGATGAATCTCGCGGAGTGTGAGTTTACGAAGGCGCATTGGTTGGTGGCCTTTTCAGTCCTTGTCCGGTTGTTCGAGCTGTAGACCTGCAATAGCTGCGGTGGGCTCGAGAAGATAATCCGTCGAGTCGCCGCGATTTTCGATGCCGCTCGCAACGTACCCCTTGCTGAACCTTTGCTCGAATTGCGCACGGACCTGCGATTGGATGCGCAATCCCGAGGTGCGATCATTCATCTTAGTCTCGGCGATGCCGGATGGGACTGATATGCGCTCCAGTTGGCCCCGGGTTGGGACTGGATTGTCCGCCAGGATGCCGCGCACGCGCTCGGAATCGAGCCACCATTCGGCCACCAGGCGATCCGTAGGCAGACCAGCGTGCACGGGGCTCTTCGTCACACCGTAGCAATCCGGAATGTAACGGCGAGCAATCGCGCCCAGCCGAGCGAGATTGAAATGCGCATTCTTCAGCTCGAGGGGGTCGAAGGTCCATTCGACCAGCGGGATGCCGCGCTTAAGCGCGTCCTGGCGCTGGAAAAGCTTCAGCCGCCGCCCGACGCCGCGATTCTGGTAGGCCGGGAGAACGGCGGTCATGTGCGAGTGCAGGAACCGCTGCGCGCCTCGCAGCCCGGCAAGCGCAAGCGTAAAGCCGATGATCTTGCCCTCCTCGAACGCACCCAGGACTTGGCCGCCGGAGTGATGCGCGACGACGAAGATGGCTGCCGGCACGGTGATGTCTTCGCCCCACGTCGAGCGTTCCAGGCGGACGCACTCGTCATATTCAGCGAGCGAGTGACAGTGTCGAATTTCAATTTCGGCTGGCATCACTTTTTCCCCGGGGACACTTCAAGTTTTGCTTGAGTCTTCGCTTCGTTCCACAATTCTTCCATTCGGTTACGCGGCAGTTCAGAGAGACGACTGCCCTCGCGCAGGGCGGCGGCTTCCATCCAGTTAAAGCGTTGCTTGAATTTTTGATTTGCCTTCTTCAGCGCGATTTCCGGATCCACGCTGAGAAAGCGCGCGATGTTTACCGCAGCGAAAAGCAAGTCGCCGGCTTCCTCCTCCAGGCGTGAGTTCGATTGCGCTCCAGATTCGCGCCCCGAAGCGGTGAGTGCGCTTACGAGCTCGCGTTTCTCCTCCTCGAGTTTGTCGAGGATTCCTTGAAGATCGTCCCAGTCGAAGCCGATATGTGAGGCGCGGCGCGTGAGCTGGTAGGCCTCCAGCACCGCCGGCAACGAACGCGGAATGCCCGAGAGGATGGATTCCGTGTCCCCACTCGCTTCAGCCGGCTTCCCTTTCCCGGCGCGCTCTGCGGCTTTGAGCTGCTCCCAGTTTCTAAGGACATCCGCGGAAGTCGCGGCCTTCACCTTGCCAAAGACGTGCGGGTGGCGGCGGACCAGTTTGTCGTGAATGGATTCAATCACGTCGGTGATGGAAAAGCGCCCCGCTTCTTCCGCCATTGTGGAGTGAAAAACGACCTGCAGAAGCAGATCGCCTAGCTCAGAAGCAAATTCCTTAGCGTCGCCGGATTCCATGGCGTCGAGCACTTCGTAGGTTTCCTCGACTAGAAATTTGCGCAGCGATTCGTGGGTCTGCTCGCGATCCCAGGGACAGCCGCCCGGTGCGAGCAGTCGTGCCTGCAGCGCGACAAGCTTTTGGAACCATTTTCCGGCCTCACGACCCTTGCGGCTGCGCGCGCGACGAGCCGATGGGGGGCGGCGCGGTTTTGCGTGCGATTTCTGGCGAGGACTCTTGGTTTTGCTGCGGCGCGCAGACACGGGCGTTTCATTTGCTCCAGAGCAACACGCCAATCTACACGGGGAGTTGATGAGTGACAAGGGACGAGTGAAAGCAAAGAAATGCTGCACCGCAGAGGCGTTGAGAGCGCGTACCGCGAAAGGCGGAAAATGCCGCCCTAACGGCATACTGACCTGTGTTCAACTGCTTACTTTATCGGACTCGGCTACCCCATAGGGGCTCAATCCCTTAAACAGAAGCCAAAAACTCAGCGCTAGTTCGAAGATTGCCAGAGGCGAATCGAACAACCACAGGTTCACTACTTTGGGGAAGTCGGGGAAGATGTAAAAAACCAAAGTGCAGGCGGCGCACCATGCGCTGGAGATCACACCAAAGGCAGCCAGTGCCCTGGGGATGTAGTTCGACTTGAACCACAAGTAGCTGCCAACTGTGGCTCCCAATCCCCAAAACAGCAAGCCAACGTAGTACGCGTCGAAACCGCTGAGGTACAGCCGCGCCAAGGCCGGCAATTGGTCTGGTCCAAACGCACGCGAGTACTCAGCGTCACTCAAGAGTCGCAGAGCCGTAAAGAGATTGAGCGTTGCCAGGAGCCACGTTAGGCCATGGACCAGCCTGCCGGATGCCGCGAGCAAGGCAAGATTCTGGCTGACCGGCTTGAGGATCACGTAAAGCGCTGTCAACAGTACGACATCACCAACGCAGTAAATCATGTCGCCCGCGACGCCGATACGGAATAGTGTTTCGTGCGCTAGGATATTCCGAGCGGTTTCCGGCGGATTGCCGTGGATGATGAGGCGGGCAAATATGCCGAAATTGACCGCGACCACGGTGGCGAACGAGATTGGGAAAGCGATTCCCGCGATCCTTGCAGCCGTACGTTGTGACTCGCCGATAGTGCTGATTGTCATTTCATGTCCTCCTAAGACCAACAGAACGTGCGCCTTGTCCAGAGCAAGAACTGCTGCTGGCCTTCCCGTCTGGTTGTGGGGACGAGATAGCTGAAACAGGTGACGGAGAGAATCTGAGCCTTCCTGCCCTGCGGCCGTCTGAGCAAGAAGGTGGATACGCTAGCACAATTTTCCGCAACTCCTAATAAACGCGGTTACCGGAAACTGACCCGCTACCGCCTATTGGCTCCGCTTGTGACGTGCGGAGCTGAATGTTAGACTTCTGATTGACCTGCACAAGGCAAGCGAAAAGGGATACTTCGAGTGGCTGATCCAAAACACGAGGAAACATTCAAAGTCATAGACCGCCGGCATTTCACGGAGCAAGGCGACTTGCGCCAGGAAGTCGTCGAGCAGGAGAAGCGCGAGGAAGAAGCAGCGTCGAAAAAGGCCGCGGCCGCGCCCCCGTCGAAGTCGCAGCCCAAAGCGGCCGGGAATGCCCAGGGAGCCTCTCAGGTATCCGCACCGACGCAAAGTGGATTGATTACCGCACCCGTTGCGACGGAGCAATTCGCGGCAACGGCAGACCCAGCCGAATCCGCCGAATCGTCGCGCGCATTCCAGATGCTGGTGGATTTTCTCACGCGCAACGCCGCAGCGATGCTTGGCGGGATGGCCGACCCGCGCACGGGTCAGCCGTTCGTGGATTTGGAAGGTGCACGCGAGGTGATCGACATGCTCGATGCGCTGCGCGAGAAGACGCGCGGAAATCTCTCGAAGGCGGACGACGATTTGTTGATCGAGGTGCTCGGCAGCCTGAAGCTGACATTCATGGAAATTTCAAAAGCTGCGACGGAAACGATGACGAAAAAGGCGGGGCAAAAGAAGTGACCGGCCCCGCGCGGATACCAGACGGCGCGAGCAGATAGCATCCTTCCTTTGAATTCATGGCCTCTCTCCAACTGACTGTTCTCGGATCGGGCACTTCCATGGGGGTGCCCACGCTCGCGTGCCACTGCGCGGTCTGCGAATCGAAAGATCCACTCGACAAGCGCACGCGGCCGTCCGTGTTGCTCTCCTACGGCGGCCGCAACGTGGTGATTGATACCACGCCGGACTTTCGTTTCCAGGCTATGCGGGCGCATCTCGACCGGCTCGACGCCATTTTGTACACGCACGCGCACGCGGACCACATTCTCGGGCTCGACGATATCCGCCCTTACAACTTGAAGCAAAAGGGCCGCGTGCCAATCTATGGTTCAGCGGCGACCTTGCGAATTCTTCAGCGCACCTTTGCGTACATCTTCGATCCCGCGCCTACAGAAAGCTCGCTCCCCGGCGTCGAACTGCATACGATTGAAGGCCCCTTCGATCTTTTCGGCTTGAAATTCATTCCAATTTCGGCGATGCACGGCACGACAGACGTGCTCGGCTTCCGCTTCGGCAATGCCGCCTATCTCACCGATTTCAGCTCCGTGCCGGAAAGCTCGAAGGCGCTGCTCCGCGGGCTCGACCATTTCGTTCTCGACGCGCTGCGCTATGTGCCGCACCCGATGCATTCGACAGTTGATCAGTCGTTGAAACTGATCGAAGAATTGGCGCCAAAACGCGCATGGTTTACGCATATATGTCACGACCTGGGGCATGCCGAGGCAAATTCGAAGCTCCCGGAAAATGTGCGCCTCGCTTACGATGGCCTGACCTTCGAGGTTGAGATCTGATGGCGCTCGCGATTGTAAATTCGGCGGCGGAATGGGTCGAGCGGTTTGGCGAAACGCGCAAGCCGACGGTTGTGACCATCGGCAATTTCGACGGCATCCATCTGGGCCACCTGAAAATCTTGAGCGGCGTGCTGGAGCGCGCGCGTGCCACGGATTTGATGGCTGCAGTTTTGACCTTCTACCCGCATCCGTCACGAGTCCTTCGGCCCGAGGCAGCCCCAGCGCTGCTCTCCACGCTCAAACAACGGCTCTGTGGATTTGAGGCGGCGGGGCTGGACACGGCCTTGGTGATGCGCTTCGACGCCGAACTCGCAAAAGTAAGCGCGGAGGAGTTTGTTCGAAAGTATCTCCTCGAGATTTTGCGGGGGCGCGCGGTGATGGTGGGCGGGAATTTTAAATTTGGGCATCGCCAATTGGGCGACGTGAATTTGCTTGAGGAACTCGGAAAACGCTGGGGATTCCAAGTGCACGTTGTTCCGCCGGTGGTCATCGATGGAGTGGTAGTCTCGAGTTCGGCAGTGCGAGAAGCCCTGCGCGAGGGGCGCGTTGATGAAGCAGCGCGGCTGCTGGGGCGGCCCTTTGCCCTGGAAGGAGAAATTCAGCCGGGGACGGGTCAGGGCCGTAAGCTAATTGTGCCAACGTTAAATCTTGCGACCGAACAGGAATGCCTGCCGAAAAACGGCGTGTACTCGACGCAGACGGTCGTCCGGGGCAATACCTACCAGTCGGCCACGAACATCGGCGTGCGCCCCACATTCAACGGAACGCGACTCGCCATTGAATCACACCTCCTGGATTTCGCCGAAAATTTGACTAGCGGAAGGATGGAAGTTCGTTTTCATGCCCGTCTGAGAGACGAACGGAAGTTTGCGTCGCCTGAAGCGCTCAAGGCGCAAGTGCTGAAGGATATCGAACAAGCGAAGGAATATTTTCGAATGAGGGGAACCACAGATAGACACAGATAAACCAGCTAGAACTCGGCACATCTCCTATGAATCACAAATCAAGTCATTTTCTGCAATCCGAGCAAAGGCCGCCAATCTCGGTGCGGCTGACGGTAATCTCGATCCCGCAATCCTGCGCGATCTGCTTCTTCAGCTCCTCGTAAAGCTGGCTCTCCACCTCGCGTACTTTGCCGCAGCGCAGGCAAGCCACGTGGATATGATCACGCGGGCCGTGGCTTTCGTAAAAATGGCGATCGCCGCGCAGATGCAGCAGGTCGAGCTCGTCAATCAAGCCGTGTCGCTTGAGCAAATCAATGGTGCGATACACGGTCACGCGCGTGATGTTCGAATCCATCTTCTGCGCGCGTTCCAGGATTTCGCCGGCGTCGAGATGCCGTTGCGCCTTTTCCATCACCTGCAGCAGCACGCGGCGCTGGCGCGTCAGGCGAATTCCGCGCGCGCTCAGCTCGCGCTGCAGATGCCCGGGCGGCTCGTGAACGTTGATGCGTTCACCGGTTGAGACGCGATGTGCGGGAGTGGCGGCCATCATTCGGTTCCAAAATCGCATTATAGCAAAAAGGGCGCCCGCCGCGGCGGACGCCCCGAAAGCCATGAGATCGCTCGCCGAGAGCGAGGCGAAGCTAGTGGTGTTGAATAAGTTTCAGGATGTCGCTGTACATCACGAAAGCGAAAATGCCCAGCAGAAACACCAGACCAACCTGCACGAACCGTTCCTTCACGGCGATGCTCAGGTCGCGGCGCAGCAAACCTTCGATAGCCAGCAGCAGCACATGTCCGCCGTCGAGGATTGGAATCGGGAGCAGATTCAGCAGGCCCAGGTTGAGGCTGATGATGGCCATCAGCTCGATCAGCCGTAGCGGCCCGCCCTTCGCGGCCCGTCCGGATTCACGCGCGATGCCCACCACGCCCTGCAGCTCGCGGATCGAGACTTTTCCGGTGAACAGGCCGGCAAGTACGTCCATGATCTGGCGCATGCCGGAAACAGTGGCCATGCTGGCGTCTTTTGCGGCCGTGGTAAATCCCTGGCGCTCGTAATCGTCTTTGGTGCGCGGCGAGACGCCAATCTGCCAAACGGAGCCGCCTTCAGAGTCCCTTCCTTGCATCGGCGGAATGGTGAGTGGAATATCAACGCCGTTCCGCCGGAGGACGAACCGGATTGGCTGCCCGCCAGATTGGTGCACGCCTTCGACAAGCTGCGGCCAGGTAACTACCGGTTTGCCGTTCATGGAAATGATTGCGTCGCCCGGCTTCAAACCCGCCTTCTCAGCCGGAAATCCAATCGCGACCTCGTCAACAATGGGAGCCATCGCCGGATAGCCGACCAGCGCGAAAACGTCGGGCTTTGCGGGAACTTTCGCGGTGAAGGTGTTCTGCGTTCCTTGGCGCAAGGCACTGATTGAAATCGTATCGCCGGGCTTTGCTTTGCTGATTTCCGCGAGAACCTTCTCCCAGGTGGGCGTTTTCACGCCGTTCACTTCGACGATGCGATCTCCAGCCTGAATGCGAGACACGGCGGCAGCGCTTTGCGGGACAGCGACGACTTCAGGCGCCTGACGAAGGTAGGTAGGCGTCGGGACCCCCACGAGCCAGAAAATGGCCCAGAAAATTGCAAACGCGAGAAGGATGTTCATCGCCGGCCCGGCGACAGCGATGAGAACGCGGACCCAGCGCGGTTTGGAGAGGAACTCGTCGGGCGCCCCGGTGCGTTCTTCGACAGGATTGTCGCCCGCCATCCGCACGTAACCGCCGAACGGCAGCGCGCTAATGCGGTAATCCGTGTCGCCCCGCTTCGTCCCGAACAAGCGCAAGCCGAACCCGAGCGAAAAAATCTCCACGCGCACGCCGGCGAGCTTGGCGGCGATGAAATGTCCCCATTCATGCACGAAGATCATGATGCCGAGGACAATCGTAACGGAAAAGATTGCGATCACCGCATTCTGGAAATTTGCCATGGTACCTCTAGTATAAAAGAAAATCCCCGCCCCGAATTCTGCGGCTACATTTTTCGCGCGACGGCTTCGCGAGCCAGGCGGCGCGCTTCCGCATCCGCCCTCAAGACATCGTCAATCGTGAGCATGGCGGTTCTCGGAGTGCGCTCGAGCACCCGCTCGATCACCGCCGCAATTCCCGTGAACGGCAGCCGCCGCTCGAGAAACGCGGCCACGGCGATTTCATCGGCCGCATTCAAAGCGCACGGCCAAGCCCCGCCCTGCCGCAGCGCTTCTTTCGCCAGCGTGAGGCACGGAAACTTCCGCGCCGGCACCTCCGCGAAATCAAGCTTTCGCAGCGTGGTCCAATCGAGCGCGCATCCATTAGATGGCACCCGTTCCGGATAGGTTAGCGCATATTGGATGGGCATGCGCATATCCGTTGGGCCAAGCTGTGCCAGGATCGAACCATCCACGAATTCGACCATGGAGTGAATCGTGGACTGGGGGTGAATCACCACCTGGATTCGGTCGGGCTCGGTGCCGAACAGCCAGCGCGCTTCGATCACTTCGAAACCCTTGTTCATCAGCGTCGCGGAATCTATCGTAATCCGCTGGCCCATCTTCCAATTTGGATGCGCCAGAGCCTGCTTCGGAGTCACTTTTGCCAGACGCGAAATCGGAGTCTTGCGGAACGGCCCGCCCGAAGCCGTCAGCACCAATCGCTTCACTTCTCGGCTCTGCCCGGCGCGCAGGCACTGGTGAATGGCGTTGTGCTCGCTGTCTACGGGGAGCAGCGCGACGCCATGGCGCTGCACCGCGGCCATCACCACTTCCCCGGCAGCGACCAGCACCTCTTTATTCGCAAGCGCGATGTGCTTCCCTGCCTCGATGGCCTTGTACGTCGCGGGCAGGCCGACCACGCCGACCGCAGCCGACACGACTGTTTCTGCGTCGGGATGCGTGGCGACGCGCTCGATGCCCTCCGCGCCAAAAAGAACTTCTGGCTGCGGCGCATTCTTGTCGCGGCTGCGCGCCTGCCTCAGAGCGTCGCAAAGCTGCCGCGCGCCCGCCTCAGTGCCGACGGAGACAATTTTCGGGCGGTGCCGCGCCACTTGTTCTGCGGCCAGCGCGATATTCGAACCTGCTGCGAGCGCAACCACCTCAAACCGCCCGGGCAATGCCTCCACGACAACCAGGCACTGGCGGCCAATCGAGCCGGTGGAACCCAAGATGGCGATGCGCTTCATAGGGACGTAGCTTGCCATTTTATAGATGTTTGCGGGATTTTGCGAACGCGGTGTGGGCCAGCGAAACCTTCCGCAATATTCCTGAACCGTAGCCCGCACATCGCGCATCCGATAACCCGCACACCGCAAAAAACGGCAGGGTCGGAGGTACGCCTTCATGATCCCACGTTTACAGATTCAAGGCCTTGCGAGCGCTCTGATTTTCTCCTGCATCTCGTTGCTTCCCGTCGCTGTTTCCGCGCAGGCTCCCGCAACCAAAGACGAAATCCCGATCGAGCATTGCGATCGCCTGCCGGTCGTGAAGGTCCACGTCGCGGGGAAAGACATGCACTTCCTGGTGGACACGGCGGCGACCACTCTGCTGAATTTGAAATCATTTTCCGGCGGCCGCGCCAAGGAAGCCCACATTGCTTCCTGGACCGGCACGGCCGCCACCAGCGCGCGCGAAGTCTCTCTGCCGGAGCTCACTCTTGGGAAACACACTCTGCACGATCTGAAATTACCGGCAATCGATCTGAGCCCGATCGGCGCCGCTTGCCACGGGCCGATTGACGGCATCCTCGGCATGGATCTTCTAGACAAGATGGGCGTGACAATTGACCTGAAACATCGCGTGGCGTCCGTGGGTCCCGATGTGGCTGACGTGCACGCCACCTACGATGCCATGGAAAATTCCATGGAGCCCTGCATGGTGGCCTTCAACAAGGGCGACGCGGCCGGGTTCGAGAAATGTCTCGATCCGGAAATTGTGATGTACACGCCCTACGGCGAATTCGTCGGACGCCAGCAGGTGATCGCCTACATGCAGAACCGTTTCTTCCGGTACGCGCCCAACATAAGTTACACCACCAAGCTGCGCGAGGCGCAGATGTTCGGTGACGCGCTGTGGTACTCCTACGATTACACGCTCGAAACGCCCGCCGAGCATCGCACCGGCCATGGCATGTCCATGTGCCGCAAAGGCGACGGCCGCTGGCGCATGCTCAACGTGCACAATTCACTGGTCGAGGCCAGCCCTAGCGCCTCGGCGGGCCCGAAAAATCCGCCAAACCAGAGAGCCG
>Ga0207107_1137_pt1 | contig 17141 bp, 23 predicted proteins | sample Alteio_BWMinHeat_75_FD_153555 | JGI IMG/M metagenome (GOLD analysis project Ga0207107, IMG submission 153555) | Enriched cells from forest soil in Barre Woods Harvard Forest LTER site, Petersham, Massachusetts, United States -... | ecosystem: Environmental > Terrestrial > Soil > Temperate forest >... | reverse complement strand
ACCTCATCGATGACAGGACTGTCATGCGTATCGATAATATGCGTGCCGAAATTTTTATGCCCGGCCAGATGGATTTGCACGATGCGATCCGCCGGAATCGCATCGATATAGTGTTTTGCATCATAGCCATGATTGAAAGCGCTGACATAAACGTTATTCACATCGAGCAATAATCCCGCGTCGGCCTCTTCGCTCATACGCGCAAGAAATTCCCATTCGGGGATTTGCGATTCGGAAAATTCCAGATAGGTGGACGGATTTTCAAGGATAATGCGCCTGCCCAACACATCCTGTACCTGTTTAATTCTGGCGACGATATGCCGCAGCGATTCTTCCGTATAAGGCAGCGGCAATAAATCATGCGTATTTTTGCCGTGCATGCCCGTCCAGCACACATGGTCGGAAATCCACGGCGCTTGCAGAAAATCGGCCAGCGCTTTTATTTTTTTCACATATTCGAGATTAAGGGGATCGGGCCCGCCGACGGACATGCCGACGCCATGCATGACGATCGGATAATCGGCGCGCAGGTCGGCGAGAAAATCCCGGTAGCCCCGATGCGCCTCGATGAAATTCTCGGAAATAATTTCAAACCACTCCACGCCTTTCGGAAGCTGCGCCAGAATCTCATCGTAATGCTCCGCCCGCAGGCCAAGGCCAAAGCCGAGAGCGGGATATGCGAAACGGTTTGCCATAGATAAAAAAACCCGCCGGTTCTAGCCGGCGGGTTTTTGTGTTGGCAGAAAAATTACATCTTTGCTTTTTCAGACGTATTAAGCTTACCGCCTGCTTTGTCGCACGCTGCTTTATCAGCAATCAGGCTGAAATCATTTACATCATTATCCTTGGTTGCCTGGCCTTTGCAGGAATGAGCGCCATTGGCGGCCTTGCAATCATTCTTACCGGCTTTGGCAATGCCGTAGCATTTTACTTGGGCGGGAGCATCAGCAGCGATAGCGGAGGCAGCGATACCGGCAGTGAAAATACCGGCGAGAGCAGCAGAAAGAAGTGCCTTATTCATGATTATCTCCTTGAAAATGGTTATATGTTATTACAGTGAATTCTGGACACCGCCCAAAAGTCATGTGTAGTATTCATAATATAATGGATAAAAGTTACAATCCCATTTAGTGAGATCATGACAATTATTTTGCGCATCTATAATCAGGCTTTACGTGTACTGAATACTTTAAGCCCGGTCATGATATTTATCGTGAGAGTCTGGATTGCTCGCGTATTCTGGGCATCGGGCATTCTGGCGATTTCCGACTGGAATAATACGCTCTATCTCTTTACCAATGAATTTCCCGTGCCTCTCCTGCCGCCGTTGGCGGCCGCTGTTATAGCCACTTTTTTCGAGATTGTCTGCCCGGTTCTGCTCACTATCGGCCTGGCTTCGAGGCTTGCAACGCTGCCGCTGCTAGCCATAACGGCGGTCATTAATTTTACCTATGACAATAATCCCGAGCATTATTATTGGGCGATTTTGCTGGGCAGCGTCTTATGCTTCGGGCCGGGGAAATATTCGGTTGATCACTGGATCAAAAAGAAATTTGCACAATGATTCTTTAAGGTTTCGACCGTTTTTTGTCCTCCTTATCGCCCATTATCAACTTTCTTATTAATGCCTTCCAACACCATTTTCCGTTGTTCCAGCGGCAATGCCAGCGATGCTTCGATGATCAGCGGTTGAATGGTATCTTGCATCTGGTTGACAAGTTGGCGGTATTTGGAAAACGCTTCCTGAACTTGTTTTTTATCGACCTCCGGTGCGAGCATTAATTCCTGAATAAATTCGCGCTCCTGCTGCAGCGCTGCGTGTTCTTTCTTAAGCGTAGCGCGCGCCGATTCGATAATCGCTTCCACCTTCTGACGCTGTTCAGGCGACAAATCTTTCATCACCCTCAATATGGGTTTGAGCGATAATTGACCATCCCATTGATGCCCTCCGTAATATCTGCCCACCGCCATCCCTCCCAGCAACAAATTTCCAATGAGTGACGCAAACAAGCAGCTGGCAAGTACGGTAGTTTTGGAAAATCTCATATCGCATCTACTCCTTCGGTTTCATCTACGGCATATACGCCGGCAACAATATTATCTTCATCCGAGCCCGTTACACTCGTATAATAGCCCACGGAAAATCCCAGTAAAAGCGCTGCAAAAGCGCCTGCCGTCCGCCATTTGGCGTTATAGAGCGGTATATCGGCGGGACTGCCGAAAATATCGTGCAGCATATCGGTCAATAATTCCCAGGCTCTAAATGTGGCGTTTTTTTTCTGCGCAAATGCCGTTGATTTAAAAGCAATGCGCTCGCTAAAGCCGTCCGGAATATCCCGGATCGTTGCCATGGACAGTAATTCATCCAGATCATTTTCTTGTGTCATTATCCATGCCTCTCTTCAATCAGGCCGGCAAGCGTCCGGCGCAATGTTTTGCGTGCGCGCACCAGCAATGCTTCCAACGCTTTCACATGCACGCCCATAATGTCCGCCGCCTGCTGGTTGCTGAACCCTTCATAATAAGACAACGTGAGCGCCACCTGCTGACGGTCCGGCAATAACGCAATGGCTTGCTTCACTTGCTTTTCCGTCTGCGCATTGACGAGCCGCTGTTCCGTTCCGATAGCGGTATCAACGATTTCCATCGCATCGTCCAGCCCCACCATTTTCTTGCGTTTACGCTGCACATCGATGCATGCATTGGTCAGCACTCGGTAAAACCAGGTCGAAAATTTAGCCTTTGCTTCATCCCAATCCGGCGCGTGCACCCATAATTTGATGAACACGTCCTGCACCACATCCTCTGCTTCCGTCCTGTTAAAGAGCAGGCGCTGGGCGACGGCATGCGCCCGTCTGGCATAGCGTTCGGCAAGCCTGTGAAAGGCCTGCCGGTCACCGGCGGCAATCCGGCCCATCAATAACTCATCACTGTCGTCTGGCCGCATAGCCGCCTGTGGTGTAGTAGATTTACCCACATCAGCTATACGGCAAGACGCAGCTGGTTGCACCTAAAACCCTGAATACGCCAACTATGGTTTAGCCGGTGTACTCATGTTCTTATTTTGCTGCATCTGCTGGAAATTAGCGTGCATTTTTTGACGCAGCTTATCATGATATGCGTTCATTTCATCTTTGGTAATCTTACCATCGCCGTTAGCATCGATTTCCTTGAAGCGACGCTCAGCTTCACCCAGATAGGCTTCCTTGGTGATGTACCCTTTGCCTTCGGGATCTACCCGTTTCCAGTATTCATCATACATGTGGCCAAAGGCATGGCCTTTTGGCCCTGTATCGGATGCCGAAGTTTTGGTATTGTCGGCCGTGCCGGCAGTGTCCGCCGCCAACACTTGCAGCGGAAATACTGATACCATACCGATGATCATCATTTTATGCAGTGTATTCATATTATTAACTCCATTTAGGGTGAAAAAATATCCAGCTCTTATACCAGAATATACGCACATCAAATAAAAACCCTGCGCTTACGGCAACAACCCTCCCAAACTGCGCCCTCCTAAGATATGAACGTGAAAATGATGTACCGTCTGCGAGGCGTCCGGCCCATGGTTACTGATGATGCGGTAACCGCTTTCCTCCAAGCCCAGCTTGGCCGCTACTTTTGTCACCGAATCGAAAAAGCCTTTAACCATCGCGCCCGGCGCATGGGCGGCAAAATCATGTAATGAAATATATTCGCCTTTTGGCACTACCAGCACATGCACCGGCGCGGCAGGCGCGATATCCTCAAACGCAAGGGCAAATTCATCTTCGTATACTTTCTTGCACGGAATTTCCCCGCGCAGGATTTTAGCGAAAATATTCTGCTTATCGTAAGCCATTACTCGATCCGGCACGCTTCACCAAATTCCAGCCTTGGGCCGCGCGGGTAGAGCTTGGACGCATCGCCATAGCCGAGGTTGCACAGAAAATTCGATTTGATCTGCGTACCGGCGAAAAACGCCTCGTCAATTTTGGCATTATCGAAACCTGACATCGGCCCGCAATCGAGACCTTGCGAACGCGCCGCCAGCATGAAATAAGCACCCTGCAGCGAGCCATTGCGAAAGGCCGTGCTTTGAATCAGTTCCGGTTTTCCCACAAACATTTTTCCCCCACCATGCGGCCACAGCTTATCCATTTTAGTGTAAAATTCGAGATCATATGCAATAATAGCCGTCACCGGCGCACTCATCGTTTTATCGACGTTACCAGCCGCCAGACAGGGTTTCAGTTTTTCCTTAGCCGCTTTCGATTTCACAAATACGAGGCGCATCGGACAGCAATTGGAAGAGGTCGGCCCCCATTTTGCAAGATCGTACACGCGCATAAGCAGCCCATCATCCACCGGCTTATCTTGCCATGCGACATAGGTGCGGGCATTGCGATAAATAATATCGAGGCTTTTATCATCGGCTATACTCATATCATCCCTCCTTTTTCAGCTTGCGGTTCGATTTCTCATCCAGTCCGGAAGTGCCTTCGCGCTTTTCAAGCTCCGCCATCACCTGCTCCAGTTTAACGCCGGTATCCGCCAGCAGCATCAGCCAGTGGAATAGGAGGTCGGCGCTTTCATTGATAATGTCTTTTTTGTCCCCACTCATGGCAGCGATCACCGTTTCGACCGCTTCTTCGCCCACCTTCTGGGCAATCTTGGCCGTTCCCTGCTGCAAACGCTTTGCAATATAGGACGTGCTGGGATCGGCTTTACGCCGCTCCAGTACCAGCGCATATAAACGCTCTAATGTGTCGTTCGTTGCCATGTCACATCCTTACCGCAATACCCGATTGTTTTAAAGCCTCTTTTACCTGCCCGACCGTATAGGTTCCGAAATGAAACACCGACGCGGCCAATACCGCATCGGCTTTGCCCACTTTCACCGCATCGACGAAATGCTCCAGCGTACCGATTCCCCCCGATGCGATCACCGGAATCCTCACCGCCTCCGATACCGCCCGCGTCAATTCCAGATCAACGCCGCGCTTGGTGCCGTCCCGATCCATCGATGTCAGCAATATCTCCCCTGCCCCCAGCTGCGCCATTTTTTTCGACCACAGCACCGCATCGATGCCGGTCGCATTACGGCCGCCATGCGTGAATATTTCAAACTTTCCCGGCGCCACCTGCTTAGCGTCGATCGCCACCACGATGCACTGCGAACCGAATTTCTCCGCCGCGTGGCCGACAAATTCCGGATGCTTCACCGCCGCCGTATTGATCGACACCTTATCCGCTCCCGCCAATAACAAATTACGAATATCATCGAGCGTCCGCACACCACCGCCGACCGTCAGCGGCATGAAACACTGCTCGGCGACATTACTCACTACGTCATAAAGAATCGATCGGTTATCGCTCGATGCGGTGATATCGAGAAAACATAATTCATCGGCGCCCTGCGCATCGTAAATCTTCGCCTGCGCCACCGGGTCGCCGGCATCGACCAGTTCGACAAAATTGACGCCCTTGACCACGCGGCCGTCTTTCACGTCAAGGCAGGGAATGATACGGGTTTTCAGCACGGTTAATGTTACAAATCAGAGGTTAAATCGCTGCCATGAATATACCCTCTTAATTCCCCGTATATCAAGCAACAAGCGCATTTATAGCCTTTTATCTGTTTTCCCGCGTTTTCAAAAACTCCACATCCGGCCAATCTTTCTGGATGCGGTCTAAATGCCAGGCGTTGGGGGCGAGGTAGGCCAAATGGCCATGGGAGTCGATGGCGGTGTTGTATTTGTTTTTGTCGGCGAACTGGTCGAGCTTGGTTTTATCGGCGGATTTGAGCCAGCGGGTGGTGGTGAATTGCACGGCTTCGAAGCTGCCGTTGACGCCATATTCGGATTTGAGGCGCGAGGCGATGACGTCGAACTGGAGCTGGCCGACGACGCCGATGATCCATGGGCTGCCGTCGAGCGGCTTGAAAATCTGCGAGGCGCCTTCTTCCGATAATTGCTCGAGCGCGGCTTTGAGCTGCTTGGATTTCAGCGGATCGTCGAGGCGCACGCGCTGGAATAATTCCGGCGCAAAACTCGGAATACCGGTAAAATAAAGCGTCTCACCTTCGGTCAATGCATCGCCGATATGCAGATGTCCATGTCCGGGAATGCCCAGAATATCGCCCGGCCATGCTTCTTCGGCGAGTTCGCGTTCGCGCGCTAAAAACAATACCGGGTTGTTGAGCGATAATATTTTTCCCGAGCGCACATGCAGCACTTTCATGCCGCGCGTATATCGGCCCGAGCAGATGCGCACGAAGGCGATGCGGTCGCGGTGGTTTTTATCCATGTTGGCCTGGATTTTGAACACGAAGCCGGTAAATTTCGGCTCTTCCGGGCTAATGGAACGCGGCTCGGCGGCCTGTATGCGCGGGCTGGGCGCGATGTCGCACAAAGCTTCGAGCAATTCGCGCACGCCGAAATTATTGACGGCGCTGCCAAAAAATACTGGCGTTAAATGGCCTTCCAAATAGGATTCTTTATTAAATGCCGGGAAAATAGCTTTGACCATGGCGACTTCCTCGCGGAATTTTAGTAGTTCCGCTTCCGGAATGAATTCATCGAGCTTCGGATCGTTGGCGCCGTTAAACGCGATCGCTTCGCTGATCTGCGAGCCGCGGCCGTCTTCGAATAGATAGAGTTTGTCGGTCATGACGTTGAAGCAGCCGCGGAAGCGCTCGCCCATGCCGATGGGCCAGGTAATTGGGCAAACATCGAGCGCGAGGGTTTTTTCGATTTCGTCGAGCAGCTCGAACGGCTCTTTGGTTTCGCGGTCCATTTTGTTGATGAAGGTGATGATCGGCGTATCGCGCAGGCGGCAGACTTCGAAGAGTTTGAGCGTCTGCGTTTCGATGCCCTTCGCGCCGTCCAAAACCATCACCGCCGAATCGACGGCAGTTAATGTGCGATAGGTATCCTCGGAAAAATCCTTATGGCCGGGCGTGTCGAGCAGGTTGATGGTGTGGTCGTTATATTCAAACGTCATGACCGACGCCGTGACGGAAATACCGCGCGCTTTTTCAATTTCCATCCAGTCCGACCGCGCCGATTGGCCGCCCTTTTTGGCCTTCACTGCGCCCGCCAGATGAATCGCGCCACCGAACAACAACAGCTTTTCGGTCAGCGTCGTTTTACCGGCGTCGGGATGCGAGATGATGGCGAAGGTTCGCCGTTTGGAAATTTCGGACATGAATTATGCAGCCTTTTCCCACCCGCCGCTTTCGCTCTGGCGCATGTAACTAATGTCATGCCCGGCGTTTTTGTAAGCGCTCCAGCGCGCGCGGGCTTTTTCGACGGCTTGCGAGTCGTTTCCGTTGAAAATATCGAGGATGCGCTCAAAAGATTCGGGCTTTTCCGGCATGGTGCCGTTGGTGACGGCAAGGAGGTTAAATCCCGCTTTTATCCCCCCGCTTGCGGGGGGGCTGGGGGGGTGAGTCTCCTCCCTCAAAGCCTCTGCAATATTCTGCAACACGCCTTCCACGTTCGCAAGCGCCTCATTATTCCAGAATCGCAATATGCGATAGCCTGCTTTTTCCAGAAAAACCGTACGTTTTTCATCGTACGCTTTCTGCTCCTGGGCATGCTGGCCGCCATCAATTTCCACAATCAGCTTTTTCTCCAGACAGGCGAAATCGGCGATATAATCACCGATCGGGTGCTGGCGGCGGAAGCTAACTCCCAAATTATTTTTTTGCAGAAAATACCAGAGTTTGTTTTCCGCGTCGGTGGCATTTTGGCGCAGTTCTTTGGCGTGGCCCATCGCTTCAGGTTTGCGGCTGCTATATTCGCCTATGCCTATTTTCCCGTGATGGGGAGAGGCGTCACCCCCCCCAGCCCCCCCGCAAGCGGGGGGGTAAGGAAGTGAGCGAGGATAAAATCAGGATCGGCTGCTGCTCGGCATGCCCGTCTTTCATGCTGCCATGGGGCAGGAAACTGCCCGGATCATACGTCCATAAAAGTTGATTCAGCTGCTCCATGCGCTCATCCGATTCGGCGAGCAGCAACGTTTTAAAACCGCCGGCGACGGCTTTCTCCATGAGTTTGGGCAATGCGCGCTCAAGCGGTGTGGCGGTGAGGTGGTAGAATTGGATGGTGGTCATAACGTGAAACGTGGAAGGTGGAACGTGATAATCGTGCCACGTATCACGTGCCACGCGCCACGATTATTCATAATATTCGCTCACCAACTCATTAAGCAACCTAACCCCCCATCCCGTGCCGCCTTTGGGCACGATGTCGGTGTCTTTTTTGCTCCAGGCGACGCCGGCGATGTCGAGATGCACCCACGGCGTATTATTCACGAAACGCTGCAGGAATTGTGCGGCGGTGATGGAACCGGCTTCGCGGTCTTTGCCAATATTCTGCATGTCGGCGATGTCGGAATTGATCATCTTGTCATAGACGTCACCCAGCGGCAGACGCCAGACTTCCTCGCCGGTTTTCTGGCCGGTTTTGAAAAGCTGTTCGGAGAGTTTGTCGTTGTTGGAGAATAATCCGGCACGCGAACTGCCGAGCGAGACGATGATTGCGCCGGTCAGCGTCGCCAGATCGATAATGAATTTCGGCTTGAAATGTCTTTGCGTGTACCACAGCGCATCGGCGAGCACGAGGCGGCCTTCGGCATCGGTGTTGAGCACTTCGATGGTCTGGCCGGAATAAGACGTCACCACATCGCCGGGGCGCTGCGCATTGCCGCCGGGCATGTTTTCAACTAAGCCTGCGACGCCGACCACATTCACTTTCGCTTTGCGTCCGGCAAGCGCTTTCATGAGGCCGATGACGACGCCCGCGCCGCCCATGTCCCATTTCATTTCTTCCATGCCGGCGGCGGGTTTGATGCTGATGCCGCCGGTGTCGAACGTCACGCCTTTGCCGACGAATGCCAGCGGCGCTTCGCCTTTTTTGCCGCCGTTCCATTTCATGATAAGGAATTGCGATTCGCGCACCGAGCCTTGCCCGACGCCCAAGAGCGCGCCGAAGCCGAGTTTTTTCATCGCTGCTTCACCCAGCACTTCGACATCGACGCCGAGCTTGGAGAGTTCTTTTGCCTTGGCGGCCAATGATTCAGGATAAATAATGTTGGCCGGTTCACTCACCAGGTTGCGCGTGAAGAACACGCCTTCAGCGATTTTTTCCAGCTCCGCGTACGATTTTTCAGCGGCTTTGGCATGGCCGCTGGCGATGGTGAGCGCTGCAAGCGTCGGCTTTTCATCGGCGGATTTTTTGGTGTGGTATTTATCAAACGTGTAGCTGCGCAGATTAGCGCCGTGGGCGATGCGGGCGGTGTCTTCGCCTTTACCATGTTCGAGGATGATGGTCGCGGATTTGACACGCGCGTTATTGAGATGCGGCACCAGCGCACCGCCGATATTTTCTAGCGCCTGCGCATCGAGCGTTTTGGCATCACCGGTGCCGAGGAGTACAATGCGTTCGGCTTTGACGCTTTGCGGCGGCGTGATGCAGGCGGCCTGCCCGCGCTTGCCGGTGAATTTACCTGATGTTAGCGCCCGCGCCAGCGCGCCACCGGCCTGCTTGTTGACAGCCTGCGCCAGCGGCGGCAGCTTTTTATCTTCGCCCACTAAAAATACCATGGCTTCGCCCGAAGCGGTTTTTGTGGCGGATATCTCGGTAAAATTGATTTTCATAATGACTTCCCTTTTTTACGAATCCTCGTATCATCAGCGCCATGTACCATTACAGCAAATATATCGCGCGGCACCTCATTCATTCGACGCTGCTGATTACGTTTAGCCTTACCAGCATCGTCTGGCTGACGCAAGCCTTGCGCTTTATCGATTTTATCGTCAATCAGGGCGTGTCGATCATGGTGTTTTTGAAACTCACCATCCTGCTGATTCCGTCGCTGTTGCTGATGATTTTGCCGCCGGCGTTATTTTGCTCGGTGCTGTTCGTCTATAATAAACTCAAGGTCGAGAGCGAGCTGATCGTCATGCAGGCGGCGGGGCTTAGCAAATGGCGGCTGGGAATTCCGGCGATGCAGGTGGCGGTTTTGGTAATGCTTTTGGCCTACAGCATAGCGCTTTATCTCCAGCCGGTGAGCTATACGCGCTTCCGCGACATGCAGGCATTTTTGCGCAATAATTATGCATCGATTTTATTGCAGGAAGGCGTGTTCAGCAACCCGGTCGAAGGCCTCACCGTATTCCTGCGCGAGCGCGACAAGGACGGTATTTTGCATGGCATTCTCGTGCACGATAACCGCGATCCGAAAGCCACCGTCACCATGCTCGCCGAAGAAGGCAAGCTGGTGGAAACGCCGCAGGGCCCGCGCTTTTTACTCATGCATGGGAACAGACAGGAAATCAATAACGGCAAATTATCCTTCCTGACCTTCGATAATTATACGATGGATATCAGCCTCTATGCGAAGCAAATGGGCGCCCGCCCGCTCGATCCGCAGGAAATGCGGCTGCCTCAGTTATTCACCTATGACGATACGGTTTCGCCGCTGGAAAATCAGAAGCGTTTCGCGGAAGGGCATCAGCGCCTGATATGGCCGGCCTATAGTATGACATTGACGTTTGTGGCGCTGGCGGTGCTGCTTTCCGGGCAATTCAACCGCCGCGGCCATTGGCAGCGCATTGCACTAGCGTCCGCTTTTGGTGTGGTGATTCTTTTTTCCGCCGTCGGGCTGCGCGGCATGATGGGTGTCGAGCCGCAGATGGCCGCCGTCGGCTATCTCAATTTATTTGTGCCGTGCGTAATAGCCTGGTGGGCGCTGCGCGATCATATGCCACCGCGCAAAATGGTGCAGGCCGCCGCATGACGCTTCCCTGGACGTTATCGCTCTATATCGCCCGGCATTTTTTCCTGGCCATTTTGCTCGCGCTGTTCGGGCTGGTTGCCATCAGCATGCTGATCGACATCGTTGAGCTGATCCGCCGCGCTACCGCCAAGCAAGATATTCCGCTTTCTATTATCCTGGAACTTTCGGCGTTGCGTATTCCGTACCTCATCGAAAAACTCGCCGCTTATGCGGTACTGATCGGCAGCATGCTGGCGCTGACACGGCTTACGCGCACGCATGAGCTGGTGGTGGCGCGCTCGGCGGGGGTTTCGGTATGGCAGTTTCTAGCACCGGCGATCGCGGTGGTGATGGCGATGGGCGTGTTCCTTACCACGGCGTTCAATCCTTTCGCCTCCGTGCTGCTTTTGCGTTACGAGCACATCGAAGGAAAATATTTAAGCGGGCGGCCTAGCCTGCTGTCGATTTCCTCTTCCGGCCTGTGGCTGCGCCAGATCGAAAACGATTCGGATACGATCGGCGAGCATATTATTTACACGATGCGCGTCTCGCAAAGCACCATGGAATTCGCCAATGTCATTGTGTTCACCTTCGATAAAAATAAAAAATTTATCGAACGCCTCGATGCCAAGCAGGCGGTGCTGGAGCCGAATATCCTGCATCTGACCGGCGTAACGCGTTCCGTTCCCGGCCATCCGCCGGAACAGCTTAAAGATTATCTCCTGCCGACGACGCTGACGCTTTCGCATATCCAGGATAGTTTCGCTTCGCCGGAAACGATGTCGTTTTGGCATCTGCCACCCTTCATTGCCATGCTCGAAGCCGCCGGGTTTTCGGCGTTGCATCACCGACTATACTGGCACAGCCTGCTCGCCAGCCCGTTCCTGATGGGCGGCACCGTACTGATCGCGGCGGTATTTTCACTCCGCTTGCCGCGGCGCGGCAAGATCGGACTTCTGGTGGTTGCCGGCATCATCACTGGCTTCCTGCTGCATTTTTTCACTGACATTATTTTTGCACTCGGAACGGCCGGCACCGTACCGGTCATGCTCGCCGCCTGGACGCCCGCTGCCGTCGTCCTCATGATCGGAGCGGCGCTGCTATTGCATCTGGAAGATGGTTAAAGAATAAACCGGCTCAAATCCGTATCCTTCGCCAGCGTATCGAGCTGTTTATGGACGTAAGCGGCATCGACGGTGACGCTGGTGTTGGCCTGGTCGGTGGCGGTGAAGTTCAACTCTTCCAACAATTTTTCGAGAATCGTATGCAGCCGCCGCGCGCCGATATTTTCGACTTCGCGGTTGATGCGCGTGGCGATGGCGGCAAGTTCGCGGATGCCGTCGTCGGTGAAGGTGAGCAGCACGCGTTCGGTGGCGAGCAAGGCGCTGTATTGGCGCGTCAGGCTGGTTTCCGGTTCGGCGAGGATGCGCACCATGTCTTCTTCCGACAGCGCACTCAGCTCGACGCGGATCGGCAGGCGGCCCTGCAATTCGGGTAGCAGGTCCGACGGTTTGGCCATGTGGAATGCGCCCGAGGCGATGAACAGAATATGATCGGTTTTGACCGAGCCGTATTTGGTGGCGACCGTGGTGCCTTCGATCAGCGGCAGCAAATCACGCTGCACGCCTTCGCGGCTGACATCGCCGCCGCGCAGCTCGCTGTTGCGGGCGATTTTGTCGATTTCATCCAAAAATACGATGCCGTTATTCTCAACGGCGTGGATGGCTTCCTGCACAACGACATCTTGGTCGAGCAGCTTTTCGCTTTCTTCCTGCAGCAAAATCTCGCGGGCGATTTTGACCGACATGTGCTTGGTTTTGGTGCGGTTGCCGAACGCCTTGCCCAGCATGTCGCTTACATTGATGACGCCCATACTGGAGCCGGGCATGCCGGGAATATCGAAGCTTGGCATGCCGGAGCCATTATCGGCGACTTCGATATCGATTTCCTTGTCTTCGAGTTCGCCGGAGCGCAGCCGCGTGCGGAATTTGCTACGCGTATCCGGACTCGCCGTTTCGCCAACCAGCGCATTGAGCAGTCGTTCTTCGGTAGCGTTTTCGGCGCGTTCGCGCACGTCCTTATGTTTTTCCGAACGCACCATTTTGATGGCGCTTTCGAGCAAATCGCGCACGATGGAATCGACGTCGCGGCCGACATAGCCGACTTCGGTGAATTTGGTTGCTTCGATCTTGATGAACGGCGCTTTGGCGAGCTTGGCCAGCCGGCGCGCGATTTCCGTTTTGCCCACACCGGTTGGCCCGATCATGAGGATATTCTTGGGCATGATTTCCTCGCGCAGACTGCCCGCCACCTGTGCCCGCCGCCAGCGGTTCCTGAGCGCCACGGCGACCGCGCGCTTGGCGTCATTTTGCCCCACGATATAACGGTCGAGCTCGGCGACGATTTCTTTGGGGGAGAGTTCGGAGGGTGATAAGTTGTCGGTCATTGTTAATTTCCAAGTTCTTTATTCGCTAATAATTTCATTTCGGTTAAACAATTTTCTACTGCTAAAAGTTGTTTTTCAAGAATCTCTTCCATGCTCTCGCCATTTTCAAAATTAGCAGAACATTCTTCCAGTTTTTTCCACAGTTGATTTAAAGAATCAGTAGCGTGTTCAGAGATTATAAAAAGTCCCATATCTTTGAATTTTTCTAACTCATTTCTAGCCTTGCGTGACCTTTCATCTAACTCCCTTCTCTTTTCATCACTCAATCTTCTTTGTTCTTGTTCAATAACCAAATATAAAAATGTAACTCGCTTTAAATGATGTAAAGATTCAATAATACGAGAATAGGCGTCAGATTTTCTTTCCCATTTCTTTTCCTGTAAAACTTTTTTTAATGACCAGCGTACTGTAAAGTAAGCAGTAGCTAAGGTTGCGATCAATTTGAGTAGCTCTAGAGGGTGTTCACCTTGAAGAATATAATCTATAATTTTACTCACGCTGGCAACTTCTCAATCGTCAAATTTTCATTCGTATAGATACAGATATCGGCGGCGATTTTCATTGCTTTACGCGCGATAGTTTCAGCATCCAGCCCATCGATATCTTTAAGCGCGCGCGCGGCCGACAGCGCGTAGGTTCCGCCGGAGCCGATGCCGATGATGCCGTCTTCGGGTTCCAGCACGTCGCCGTTGCCGCTTAAGATGAGTGCGGTGTTGGCGTCGGCGACGGCCATCATGGCTTCCAGCCGCCGCAAATAACGGTCAGTGCGCCAGTCCTTGGCGAGTTCGACGCAGGCGCGGGTCAGCTGGCCGGGGTGTTTTTCCAGCTTGGCTTCGAGCCTTTCAAATAACGTGAATGCGTCGGCCGTTGCACCGGCGAATCCGGCGACAATCGAGCCATCGGCGATGCGGCGTACTTTTTTTGCGGTGGATTTAATCACCGTGTTGCCAAGCGTCACCTGCCCATCGCCGGCGATAACGGTTTTGCCATCCTTGCGGATGCATAAAATCGTTGTGCCGTACCACATGGCGGGGTCTTTATGCATTGGGTTTTCCATTTATTTTCCTTTCACCATCATAATTGGTAATAAATGCGGCATTTTTCAAGGGATAGCTTGTAATTGGCGGATTTTATGGTAAAAAAAGGCCTTCATGCAAATAAGTAGGAGAAGCGCATGCGCAAAGCAAGCGTCGAGCGTAAAACCAAGGAAACGAGCATCAGCGTCGAGATCAATCTCGATGGGACAGGTAAATACGAAGTCAAAACCGGCATCGGGTTTTTGGATCACATGCTGGAGCAATTGTCGCGCCACAGCCTGATCGATATCAACCTCGCGGCAAAAGGCGATTTGCATATTGACGGCCATCACACCACCGAAGATAGCGGCATTGTCATCGGCGAAGCGGTGGCTAAAGCGCTTGGGGATCGCAAGGGTATCACGCGTTACGGGCATGAATATATCCCGATGGATGAAACGCTGTCGCGCGTGGCGCTCGATCTGTCAGGCCGCCCTTATTTCATCTGGAAGGTGGAGTTTTCCAAACCCAAGCTCGGCGAGATGGATACCGAGCTCTTCCGCGAATGGTTCCAGGCATTTGCCTTTGCGGCGGGCGCGACGCTGCATGTGGAAAATTTATACGGCGTCAATAATCATCACATCGTCGAATCCTGCTATAAGGGATTGGCGCGCAGCTTGCGCATGGCGATCGCCATCGATCCGCGCAAGGCCGATGAGATTCCGTCTACCAAAGGCACGCTCGGAGGTAGTCTTTAAATGTTTAATCGCATGCGCATTTATACCGTGCATATCAAATCCGGCGAGACGCTGGCTGACCGCAAGCCGGTTTTCGTCAAGGAGGGCTTCAATATCACCGCCTTTTTCTTCACGCTGCTTTGGATGCTTTATCATCGCCTGTGGCGCTATGCGTTTCTCGTCTTCGCATTTAACTTGCTGATTGTGCTGCTCACGAAGGGGCATGTTTTAAATGCAAATAACGCCACCTTCATCCAGCTCGGCTTTAATATACTGGTCGGCTTCCACGCCAATGACTGGCTGCGCGACGGGCTAACGCGGCGCGGTTATATCATGGCCGACGTGACTGCCGCCGACAGCCTGCTGCGCGCCGAGCAGCGTTATTTCGAGCGATATTTAGCGGCCGCATGAGTAAGATGAGAAGATATGGGGATGAGAAGATGAGAAGATTTTTTTATCTCCTCATCTTCTCATCTTCTCATCTCCTCATCCCAAAAATAATTCCATGACCGTCGCCATCATCGATTACGGTTCAGGCAATTTGCGGTCGGTCGCCAAGGCGTTCGAGTCGGTGGCCGGTGGGTTTATTCCGGTTCAGCTCACGCGTTCGCCCGATGACATCGCCACGGCGTCGCATGTCGTGCTGCCAGGTGTCGGTGCATTCGCCGATTGCATGGCGGGGCTAAAAGCATTGCCCGGTATGCTGCAAATCCTGCAGGAAGAAGTCGTGCAGCGCAAAAAACCGTTCCTCGGTATTTGCGTCGGCATGCAGATGCTGTTTGAGCATGGCCATGAGCATGGCGTACATGCGGGGTTGGGGTGGCTGAAGGGTGAGGTGGTGGCGCTTAAGCCTTCCGATGCATCGCTCAAAATTCCCCACATGGGCTGGAACGATTTGCAGATCACCGGCAAGCATCCGCTGCTCAAAGGCATCAAAACCAGCGAGCATGCCTATTTCGTGCATAGCTATCATGCCCAATGCCGGGACAATTCAGAGGTGCTGGCTACTGTCTCTTATGGACAAACCATTACCGCGGTGGTAGGCCGTGACAACATCATGGGCACGCAGTTCCACCCGGAAAAAAGCCAGGAAACGGGACTGAAGCTGCTTAAAAATTTTATCGGGTTACGATGAGCACACGCGTCGAGCGCATGACCGAATTCCGCCATGCCGACCTCACCGAACTGGTGCAGGCGACGGAAGATGCCATCCGCGAAGGCATCGGCTTCAATTGGGTGGTGCCGCCGGGAAAGGATATTCTCGAAACCTACTGGAAGGGCGTGCTGGTGGTGCCCGAGCGCGTGCTGTTCGTCGGCAGGCTTGATGGAACGCTCGCCGGCAGCGTGCAGCTTATCAAGCCCGGCGTCAGCAAGGAAACGTCCTCCTTTGCAGCATCGGTCGAGGCGCATTTCGTGGCGCCGTGGGCGCGCGGGCATGGGCTGGCCAAGATGCTGCTGGAAGCCGTCGAGCGCGAGGCGCGCAACCAGGGATTTTCAGTGTTAAAACTTAGCGTCCGCGACACGCAGGAACGCGCGATAAAAGTGTATGAAGAAAGCGGCTATGTGCATTGGGGCACGCTGCCGACTTACGAATTCGTCAATGCCAAGATGATCGCCGGGCGTTTTTATTATAAGAATCTTGAACCGATTACGACTTTAGTGTGAGGTTATGGGTTATGGGTTATAGGTCATGGGGTAAGAAACTATTTGCGCTTCTTGCTTTTCTGCCTTTTTCTCTTCCCCTGCAACCCATAACCTACAACCTATAACCTCATGATTTTATATCCCGCTATTGACTTAAAAGACGGACAATGCGTGCGGTTGCTGCGCGGCGAGATGGACAAAGCCACCGTGTTTTCCAATTCGCCTGCCGATCAGGCGGCGGCATTTGAAGCGGCGGGTTTCGAGTGGCTGCATCTGGTGGATTTAAACGGCGCGTTCGAGGGTAAGCCGGTCAATGAAGCAGCGGTGAAGGCTATTCTCAGGCGCGTCACGCTGCCGGTGCAGCTGGGCGGTGGCATACGCACGTTGCAGATGATCGCCACCTGGCTTAATTTTGGAGTGTCGCGCGTGATTTTAGGCACGATTGCGCTGCGCGATCCGCTGCTCATCAAAGAAGCCTGCCGGTTATTTCCCGGCCAGATCGCTGTCGGCATCGATGCCAAGGACGGCAAAGTC
>Ga0207107_1136_pt1 | contig 17208 bp, 9 predicted proteins | sample Alteio_BWMinHeat_75_FD_153555 | JGI IMG/M metagenome (GOLD analysis project Ga0207107, IMG submission 153555) | Enriched cells from forest soil in Barre Woods Harvard Forest LTER site, Petersham, Massachusetts, United States -... | ecosystem: Environmental > Terrestrial > Soil > Temperate forest >... | reverse complement strand
TAACGCAGCCTTCGGAACTAATGCTCTAGCGGCTAATATAGCTAACAACAACACTGGCATTGGATCTGATGCTTTATCCAATAATACTACGGGTACTAATAACACATCCGTCGGATATAACGCCCTCACAATTAATACCGTTGGTACTGACAACACCGCAATTGGATTTAATACATTGTCCAGTAACTTTGCATCAAGTCAAAGTACCGCGGTAGGTTCGGGTGCTCTTGCTGCTAACGTCACTTCTGATAACACGGCTGTCGGTTATGATGCTTTAACATCAAATACCACTGGCAGCAATAATACAGCGATGGGATCTAATGCACTCTCTTCAAACGTAACTAATTCAAATAATGCAGCCTTTGGAACAAATGCGTTAGAAGCGAACACAGCCGACAATAATTCTGCTTTTGGAAGTAATGCCTTAATAAATAATACACTGGGTATAAATAACACTGCTGTCGGATATAATACCCTATCTAGCAACACCACCACAGACCAAAACACTGCAGTGGGTGTTAATGCTCTTGCAGCTAATATTATCGGCGGTAATACAGCTGTGGGTTTTAATGCCTTAACGGCTAATACCACGGGCGGTGATAATACCGCAGTCGGTTTAAATGCTTTAGTGGCGAATACCGTGGGCGGTAATAATACAGCTATAGGCGCTGGAACACTTACTTCGAACATAATCAATTCCAATAATACAGCCGTTGGGACGAGTGCTTTAGCAGCCAACACAGCCGATAATAACACTGCTGTCGGATCAGGTGCCCTAGCAGATAACACGACAGGTACCAACAATACAGCTGTCGGTTCGAGTGCGCAATTGTTTAATACTAGCGGTGTGAATAACACATCCGTCGGATATAACTCCCTTACAGCCAATACAACGGGTACTGATAACACCGCTCTCGGATTCAATACATTATCAAGTAATACTACAACTAGTCAAAGTACTGCAGTCGGTTCGGGTGCTCTTGCGGCCAACGTCACATCTGATAATACAGCGGTTGGTTATGATGCTTTAACCGCCAATACCACCGGTGCAAATAATACAGCCGTTGGTTCCAATACGCTAGCTGCTAACACCACAACCTCCAATAACACCGCCGTCGGAACAAATGCTTTGACGACTAATATTGCCAACAATAATACTGCTATCGGAGCTAATACCATGTCAGCTAATACAACCGGTACTGATAACACCGCTATTGGTTTTAACACATTATCTAGCAATACCACAACTAGTCAAAGTACAGCAGTCGGTTCCGGTGCCCTCGCGTCTAATGTCACATCTGATAATACGGCCATCGGTTATGATGCGCTCACCGCCAATACTACCGGTGCGAATAATACCGCTGTTGGCTCAAATGCACTCGCTGCAAATATTACAACCTCAAATAATACCGCGGTCGGTACAAGTGCTTTGGCCGCTAATATAGCTGATAATAACACTGCCATTGGAGCCAATGTATTAGCAGCTAATACGACAGGTACACAAAATGTTGCTATCGGAACTGGTGCTCTCGCGTCGAACACCACTACATCTGATAACACAGCTGTTGGTTATGATGCGTTAACATCGAATACAACTGGTGCGAATAACACAGCTGTCGGGTCGAATGCACTCGCTGTCAATATAACAACTTCTAATAACACTGCCGTTGGAACGAGTGCTCTAGCAGCTAACACAGCTAACAATAACACTGGTGTTGGATCGAATGCCTTATCTAATAATACTACAGGCACTAATAATACTTCAACCGGATATAACGCTCTAGCAGCTAATACGACGGGTACTGCCAACACTGCCATCGGATTTAATACCCTATCAAGTAATACCACAACTAGTCAAAGTACTGCTATCGGATCTGGGGCTCTTGCAGCTAACGTCACATCTGACAACACGGCTATCGGATATGATGCTTTGACCGCGAATACCACTGGTGGAAGTAATACAGCCGTTGGATCCAATTCACTCTCTTCAAACGTAACAACCGCCAACAACACCGCGGTCGGTACAAGTGCTTTGGCGGCGAATATTGCCAATAATAACACTGCTATCGGAGCTAATACCATGGCAGCAAATACAACCGGTACCAACAACACCGCCATCGGATTTAATACCCTATCAAGTAATACCACAACAAGCCAAAGTACTGCGGTTGGTTCTGGGGCTCTCGCTGCCAATACTACGAGTGGGAATACAGCCATTGGTTACGATGCTTTAACCGTGAATACCACTGGTGCGAGTAATACTGCTGTCGGATCCAATGCACTCGCTGCCAATGTGACAACCTCTAATAATACCGCAGTCGGAACGAGTGCTTTAGCAGTTAATACAGCGAGTAATAACACTGCTGTCGGAGCTAATGTGTTGTCCGCAAACACAACAGGAACTCAAAATGTCGCGATCGGAACTGGTGCCCTAGCGGCTAATACTACTACAAATCAAAGTACTGCTGTGGGTTATAATGCACTTGCTGCGAATACCATTGCTGGTAGTACGGCCGTCGGTTATGATGCTTTAACCGCGAATACCATCGGTACAAATAACACTGCTGTTGGATCTAGTGCCCTCTCTTCAAACGTATCAACCTCGAATAACTCAGCTTTTGGTACGAATGCTTTAGCCGCCAATATAGCGAACAATAATTCTGCTTTTGGATCGAATGCCTTGACCAGCAATACAACTGGCACCAATAATACGGCAGTTGGATCAAATGCCCAATCATCCAATACGGTCGGTGGTAATAATACATCCGTTGGAAATAACGCCTTAACCGCGAATACGATTGGGACCGATAATACTGCAATCGGATTTAATACATTATCGAGCATTGCCACCTCAAGTCAGAATACCGCAGTTGGTTCGGGCGCTCTTGCGGTTAGTACGGTAAGTGGTAATACAGCGGTTGGTTATGATGCTTTGACCGCGAATACCACTGGTGTAGGTAATACAGCTACAGGTTTTAATGCGCTTGCTGGCAATATAACTAACTCCAATAATGCAGCTTTCGGAACAAACACCCTGGCAGCCAATGCGGCTAATAATAATTCTGCTTTTGGAGCTAATGCTTTAATGGCTAATACTACAGGTAGCAACAATACTGCTATCGGATTTCATACGTTATTTAATAACACCATAACCAACCAAAGCACCGCTGTTGGTGCAAGCGCTCTCGCGGCTAATATTACTTCTGGTAATACTGCCGTCGGAGCAAATGCTCTAACCGTAAACACCACTGGTGCGAGTAATACCGCAGTCGGTTTTAACACCCTGGCTGCCAATACAACAACCTCTAATAACGCGGCTTTCGGTACAAGCGCTCTAGCAGTTAATACAGCTAGTAATAATACTGCAGTTGGAGCTAGTTCATTGTCTGTCAATACATCCGGAACTCAAAATGTTGCTGTCGGTACCGGTGCCCTCGCGGCTAATACCACCACGTCTCAAAGTACTGCAGTAGGTTATAATGCACTCACAGCCAATACGACAGGTGGTAACACAGCAGTTGGTTATGATGCCCTAACCGCAAACACCACGGGTGCTGGTAACACTGCCGTCGGATCAAATGCCCTGGCTGCCAATGTCACAACTTCTAATAATACCGCAGTCGGAACAAGTGCTTTAGCGGCGAACGTTGCCAATAACCATGTCGCTGTTGGAACGAATGCTTTGATAGCAAATACGACAGGTGTTAATAATACAGCTCTCGGATTTAATACGTTATCTACTATTACCACATCCAGTCAATGTACAGCAGTTGGTTCCAATGCTCTCGCAGTTAATACTGTGAGCAATATTACGGCCGCTGGTTATAATGCTTTGGCAGCAAATACCACTGGTGCAAGTAATACCGCAGTCGGAGCAAATGCTTTGATGACAAATACTACTGGTGGAAGTAATACCGCGATGGGTTTTAATGCACTGGCTACTAATTTAACAGCTTCTAATAGTTCAGCATTTGGTACAAGTGCTCTCGCAGCCAATACTGCTGGTAATAATTCTGCTTTTGGAACCAACGCCTTGTTAATAAATACAACAGGCACAAATAATACCGCTATCGGATTTAATACTCTATCGAGTAACCTTACGACCAATCAATGTACCGCAGTTGGTGCGAATGCTCTGGCTGCGAATACCACAGGTAATAATACGGCAGTTGGTTTTAATGCTTTAACCGTAAATACCAGTGGTGGAAGTAATACCGCGATGGGTTTCAATGCACTGGCTGCTAATATAACTACCGCAAATAATTCGGCATTTGGATCGAGTGCCTTGGCAGCTAATACAACTAGTAGTAATTCCGCTTTTGGAGCGAGTGCTCTAGCCATCAATACATCAGGTACTCAAAATGTGGCTGTTGGGTCGGGTACTCTGGCAGTCTGTACCACTTCATCCCAAAATGTCGCAGTGGGTCATAATGCGCTCAATGCCCTTACAACGGCAGCTCAAGGAAATGTTGCGGTTGGTGCGTTTTCATTGGCATCTAATACAGGTGGTCAAAATGTGGCAGTCGGCCCTTTTGCAATGTTTCACAATACAACAGGTGTTACTAATGTTGCAATAGGATATCAAGCCATGCTTAATAGTGCAACAGGATCTCAAAATGTAGGTATAGGATGTAATGCGTTGAATAGTGCTGGAGGTAGTTCAGGAGGTTTAAATGTAGGAATAGGATTTTTTGCACTTTTATCTAATACAACTGGTACGACTAATGTAGCTGTCGGGAATCAAGCAATGATGGCCAATACGACAGGATTTGAAAATGTTGGTATTGGTGGTAATGCCCTTGTGGCCAATACAATTGGTCAAGATAACAACGCTGTTGGAGTTACTGCACTTGCAAGCAACACATCAGGAAATTTTAACGTAGGTATGGGAAGAGCTGCACTTCAAACTAATTCGACGGGCTCTAATAACGTAGCTATTGGTTATCAAGCATTATCGCTAAGCACAGTAAGTAATAATACAGCAATCGGATATGAATCTCTATTGAACAATTCAACAGGTATCAACAATACAGCATGCGGATCCAGTGCGCTCGCTACAAATACTACTGGCTCTCAGAACACTGCGGTTGGTTATAATGCACTTACGGCAAATACTGCGACCGGTATTACAGCAGTCGGTTATAATGCTTCGGCGGCTAATACTAGCGGTGCTAGTAATACTTCGGTTGGAACTAGTGCTCTAGCCACAAATACCACTGGTGGAAATAATACTGCAATGGGTTTTAATGCACTTTCTGTCAATTTGAACACCTCCAATAACTCCGCCTTCGGAACAAGTGCTTTGGCAGTGAATACAGCCAGCAACAACACTGCTGTCGGAGCTAGTTCATTGTCTGTCAATACATCAGGAACTCAAAATGTTGCTGTCGGTACCGGTGCTCTAGCGGCTAATATTACTACATCTCAAAGTACTGCGGTTGGTTATAATGCACTTACAGCTAATACGGCTAATGGTAACACAGCAGTCGGTTATAATGCTTCGGCTGCGAATACTAACGGTGCTGGTAATACTTCTGTTGGAACTAGTGCTCTAACCGCGAATACCACTGGTGGAAATAATTCTGCTTTTGGGACTAGTGCTTTAACAGCTAACACAATAGGTATCAACAACACCGCCATCGGCTTTAATACCCTATCAAGTAATACCACAACGAGTCAAAGTACTGCGGTCGGATCGGGTGCTCTTGCAGCTAATATTACAGGTAATAACACGGCAGTCGGTTATAATGCTTTAACTGTAAATACCACTGGTGCTAGTAATACCGCTGTCGGTTTAAATGCACTGGCTGCAAATACAACGACTTCTAATAACGCGGCCTTCGGAACAAGTGCTTTAGCGGCCAATGCAGCCAGTAATAACACTGCAGTTGGAGCTAATTCATTATCCACCAATACAATCGGAACTCAAAATGTTGCTGTCGGAACGAGTGCCCTAACGACCAATACTACCACATCTCAAAATACTGCCGTTGGATTCAATGCATTGCAACTAATGGTTGCTGGTTCAGGTAATACTGCGCTTGGTTATAATGCTGGATCTAGTTATACCGCGGCAGAATCAAATAATATTCTAATTGGTACAGGTGTGACTGGATTAGCGGGGGAATCTAATGTGATTCGTATAGGGACACCAGGAACACAAACTTCGAATATCCAAGCTGGAATATTTGGTACTACAGTTGCAGTAGGTATTCCTGTAATTATTAATAACACTGGACTATTAGGTACTGTCGTCTCTAGTGCAAAATTCAAGGAAAATATTAATAGCATACCAGCAGTCCATGAATTACTAATGAAAATGAGACCAGTGACATTTAATTACAAGGCTAACCCAGAGAAAAACAAAGTATACGGTTTAATCGCCGAAGAAGTAGAACCGCTGTTACCAGAAATGGTTGTATACGACAAAGGTGAACCCATGTCACTCCATTATGAATACCTATTTGCTTTGTTATTGAAAGGTTATCAGGATTTAGCTGCAAAAGTATACAAATCGGATGACTGAGTCTAATGTTTTATTTATAATATCCTCAAAGGCAATTATAAATCAAAAAATTAATTAGACGCGTGTTCTAGTTTCTCTAGTCGTGCGGTGAGATCTTTGATAGTTTGTTGTTGTTTTTGTATTTCGTTTAAAAGAAGTACCGGCAGATCATGATATTTCACTGATTCTGGTTCATTCTTATCATTCAAAAGAACTAAATCTGGAAATGAACCCAGCACTTCTTCTGCAATGAGACCATATTGACGAGATTTATTTTGATCTGCCTTAAAATTAAAAGTGACGGGACGTAAATCAAATATTCCGTTACTTTCTGATTGCATATCTTTAATATTTTCTTTGTATCTGACAGAGGATAAAACCGTACCAAGTTGACCATTTGTTGCGACTAATACTGTTGAACCCGTAACAGTGGCACCATTAATTCCGGCTACATAACATGCAGTTTGTGATCCTCCAACACGAATAGTATTAGATTCACCCGCTGTACCAGTTACACCTGCACCTATTAAGATGTTGTTTGATTCAGAACTATTATAATTTAAACCTGCTTGATATCCCAATGTAGTGTTGCTAGATCCTGTTGACAATAGTTGTAAAGTGGTATATCCCACAGCTGTATTTTGAGAACCAGTTGTATTGGTCCAAACCGCATTATACCCTACGGCTACATTGTTTATACCCGTTGAGCTAGATATGAGGGCTTCATTACCAATTGCAGTATTATTACTTACGGTACTTGTCGCAAGTGCTTGATACCCAATAGCTACATTGTTAGAACCAGTTTGGTTCGCTTCGAGTGCATACTTTCCCATACCTACGTTGAAACTTCCAGTAGTATTTGAAGGTAGTGCTGCTGTACCCACTCCGCAATTACCATTTCCAGTAGTATTGGCTTGAAGTGAAAGAGTGCCAAGTGCGACATTTTCGTTTCCAATCGTATTAGTCAATAAAGTTAGATAGCCGACACCTACGTTCGATGAGCCAGTTGTGGAGGCCAGCATCGATTCAAAACCAATAGCTACATTGTTAGATCCGGAACTATTTGTATTGAGTGCATTACAACCCATAGCAACATTTTGAGAACCGGTTGTATTGTCAAGCATGGCTTCATAACCCACCGCAGTATTAGTAACACCGGTCGTATTATGATACAGTGCTAATGTACCTAGACCAGTATTTTGACCTCCGGTATTAACTGCCAGAGCATACGCACCAACTGCGGTATTTCCTTGCGCCGATGTAGTATTGGCATTTAATGCATTATAACCAACAGCTGTATTTAAAGATGATGATGTATTAGAAGCAAGTGTTCCAGCTCCGACAGCTACATTGTTTATACCCGAAGAATTCTGATTTAATGTATTATGGCCGAGGCCGGTATTATTACTTCCTGTTATGGTACTATTTCCAGCCGAAGAACCTATTATGGTATTGGAATTGCTATCAGTTACATTGAAACTCACACTAGAACTGCTAGCTACAAAAGAAGTACTAGATCCGACGTAGGGCGTAGAACTGAATGTTATTGTTGTTCCGGTAGTAGATCCAGAATCACCGCTAATCGTAGTAATACTCATTGATATATACATTAGTGTTCTAATAAATATTTTTTGATGGAGGGTATTCTCGCCTCATAACAGAAATTGAAAAAAATCAAATTTTAATTTGATTTTTTAAGACATCCGATTTTCAATTCCAACCACTCTTAATTTTCTCTCGAAATTTCGTGACTTTTAGTTAGTCATTAACGAACCAGCTTCTTCTCTCAGAACAATCAACATCTCATCCAATGGAAGATTTTTGAATGATAATTCGGAATAGGTTGGTCCGGTTTTCGTCATGTCTATAACGTGCAAATGAAGCAATTGAATGGAGTTAAACGGATAGATATGGAGAAAAAAACCAAGCCTCTCTTCAGGCAATCCCAATTTTTGGATGGCGTATGTTTTCATCTTGCATAAGAGATCAATGGCTTTTTGAGCGTCTGTCGCATCACGAATACCCAGTGTCAAACCATTGATCAGTGTCCAATCAGTCAAATCACGTGGTACGATGAATTTATGTGTCTCCGAAAAAGACGCTTTGCCGAGCCACTTGGATGTGGCGTCATATACATGATCATCGTATTCTTTCAAATTGTGTGCGAAAAAAATTTCCGGATGATCCTTTGTGTCGCCATAAAATGGTATCATTTGGCCTGAAACGAACTTCGCGAAAATATTTTTTTGGGTAGATACATGATGTGTGACTGGTTCTAAAATTCCCGCCTCCACCAAATTACTTTTGAATTTATCCACACCATACTCGCGTAACTCGTTTCTTATCCATCGCAGATCTTTTGCTAACCGACATCTTCGAACGGCGCGTCTTTCTTCTGTGAATTCCTCGTCGAAAAATTTTGATGCAAGTTCGCCAAAGCATTCGGTGAAAGTATTAGTGCATATTTGTTCGTATCTTTGAGCAAATGTTTGTTCAATTGGGTTGGTAGCCATTTGTGGTGTGATTGGTGTTGGTATATTATTTATAACATTACAGTGGTTGTAATTTTCAATTTTTTGAAAGCTCCTATAATTTTCTCTTAAAATATCGATTGTATAACTTAACAAATTTCATTCTCTGAATTCGATGATCAACCATGGGCTTAGGATAAGTAATGTTCAAATATTTGCTCCAAGATTTGCTCCATTGATGTAAATCAGTTGCAGGAATCTCTGCTAGTTCTGGTATCCATTTCTTGATATATATACTGTCAGGATCCGCTTCTACAGACTGAGTCCATGGATTAAAAATTCGCAGAAAAGGAGTCGCATCCAATCCAAATGACGAAGACCAATTCCAATTACCTGTATTTTGGGCTCTGTCTATATCGATCAATTTTTGACTAAAGTAACGTTCGCCATAAATCCAATTAATAAGTAAATCTTTAACTAAAAAACTGGCCACAATCAAGCGCCCTCTATTGTGCATGAATCCTGTTATATTCAACTCTCGCATAGCCGCATCCACAATAGGAAATCCCGTCTTGCCTTCTTGCCAAGCTGTCAAGTGACTTCTGTTAAGAGAAGGCCAGACAATCTTAACATGTCGTGTCAAATGCTGATGTTGATAAAATCCTTTGAAATGGACTCCCGCATAATAATAAAAATCTCGCCAATAGAGTTGAGTAATCAAATCTTTGGATTTGGCTTTCAATTTGAAGGTCCAATAGACTTCTCTAATGCTAACGGTACCAAACTTATTGTGAGGACTCAAATGAGTAGTTGGAATTGCTATCTGGTCTCTGGTTTTGAAATAGGTCCGGAATTTAGCTAGGTTCTTGAGAAGAATCAAAGCCTGGGCCCGACCACCGTGAATGGCAATTTGTGGATTGATTTTATAGTAGTTTTGGGATAATAACCATTTATTCATAACTCCAATATTGTATCTCCGCCAAATGATAGGAATCGGTTGAAACCTAGATTCTAAATAATAGTTAGGTTTGTGTATGGGCATCGACAGAGTTTTATGATAGAATTGAGTAAAGATTTTGTAGTAAGTATCGTTTCCTGATTTGATACTGAGAGTATCCAATAATAAAATATCTGTATTGGACACAAATTGAATTCTTTTCTTGACACAAAACATGGCAATTGCTTTGTCCCTATGAATGGCGTATGGAGTATAATCCGCATTAACATAAATTGCTGTATACTTATATTGACGTCGAATTCGGTTAAGAACTGGGATTTCATCTCCATACCAAACCCATAGTCTATGTCTGGAGTTGTTTGTCTGAATTTGTTTATCCAAGTCAATCAAGGATTCCATCATAAATTGAACAGCATTCGATGACTTATACGAATTTTGGTCAGACACCTGGGTCGGGGTTAAAATGAAGAGTGGAATGACTGTTTCAGATTCTGTTAACGCTTTGATCAAGCCAGTATTATCATCCAAACGAAGATCACGTCTGAAAATAAAAACAGATACAGAATGACGTGATATAGATTTCATTATATAGTTTATGTAACTATATAATAAAATAACTCTAATACATTGCAAATTGTCCAACTAGATCCTAAACATAAATCGATTGGTAAAACCGACCCTCGGTAGAACATCGGAAGCAATGCTTCCCGATGTTAACCTGCTCCTGGGATCGCTGACGCGATTCAGGAGACAAGGTGGACCTAGGGATCGCTGGCGCTAATGCGCCATTTGAGGTAATTACACCTCTTAGCGTCCCGGTAAATCAATCTCAAAATGGGTTTATATATGCAACTTTGTGGAATTCATTTCTTCCGATAACGGGATTAATTACGAAAATAGAAAAAGAAAAATAATTTTGTTCTTTTTTATTTTTGTTGAGTGGTGTGATTACGATCCTAACTTAAACTGTAAGTAACGTCAATTGTTTGACCAATGTAACTTTGGTCTCCTTTTGTATCGATGTGCTGGGGCGACATTCCTACCCGAGTTTCAGTAGGCCCAAATTGTTTGACGAAGTTGTCCAGAGTTTGTTGGGTATATCTCGATGTATCAAGACTACCCGGGAATTTTTGATTTATAAAATCAATCATTTGAATTCGAATGGTTTCTAATCCGAGATTAGTAGTTGGATTCCATGACTTAGTCAGAATCGAGTTTTGGCCCCACTTCTGTACAAAAACAAGTTTAAAAACATTAGAACTACCGAAATACCCCTTGAACTGATCAATCACTGTCTTTTTTGCAGCAGGATTGTTGAGCATACCGACGGTAATGTGAAACAATGGGTGTTTAACACCATTAACCCACACACAAAGCGTTAGAGCTGTTGACATTATCTAGAGTATAATACTTGATTGAATCTCAATGGACCTACCAAGTACTTCGATTTTCAATTTTTTTTGTTGTTTTTATTTAGAGACTTATCACTCCATGAATACTATCTTTAGTTTGTGTTAAATCATGAATCGTTTCTTCGATGCATATTGCGTTGCCATTATCTCGTTTGAATTGTGCAATCCGCAAAAGAGAACCAGTACAGTTTAGTTGGAATGTAAAAAAAGGCTTGTTGAGAGATATTGGACAAATCTCGATAAACTCGTAGTGCAGGTCAAATTGACTACCATTGTATGTCATTTGTCCAAATTCACAACGTTTGCGAATGATAATATGATTCGTTCCGAAGTTACGGAGAAAACGATTATACATTTTGGTAATTTTTGCGCCACACTTGAAATAATCGTCCAACTCTTTCACACATGCCTGGCCCCAATCGTCAGTCCAATCCATCCAGTTTTCCGGCGAGTCATTTTTTTCATCAAAACTCATTATTTTGTACGGATTGGGAGTAGTTGTTTCAAAGATAGGATATGAATACTTTTGAACAGACTCACTAAATACTCCGGTTTTCAATTTTTTTTGACTGATACAATCGTATCAATCACAAATACATCGAAAATTCGTCATGTAACGCATCCAGGATACTCCGAAGGTTTTCTTTGATATGCGACTTAATAGAAGCCAATTCTGTATCCGACCAAGATTTGCCTCGGAGCCACACTCCAATTATCTTGACGATATCGTCGTATGGAACATAATGAATCATTGAATTCGGTACGTATCTGATATAATTAAATTTGAATGCGGCTTCTGTATACTTCACTTCCAATCCAGAATCAAAGAATTTTATCAAGATACCACTCTGTAAAACCTCAGAACAATAATCAATAATTTGATTGTCATATTTAACTTCCAAACCACTGGCCAGCCACCATTCAAATAATCTTGACCATTCTTCTTTTCGGTGGTGAAATATATAAGATCCAGATGGAAGACTTTGTTCGGTATATTTGAGTTCGAGTTGGGTTCCCAACTCGTATTGGGTCTGGTGTTGAAGCCACCAATTGAGAGATTCAATTTTGAAATTGCGCGAAGCCTGGTCAATTGCCCGTGATGTGTATTTGAATTCTAATCCACTTGTAAACCACCAGTTCAACATCGCAATTTGTCCATATTGACTGGCTTTTTCAATAGCCAGTTCAGAATAATTCAATTCAATTCCACTCTTAACCAGCCATTCTAACATGGGAACGTGCCCAGATCCACTGGCAAGATCAATTGTTCTCTTGACATGTTGTGACACGTCTTCTAAACTAATCAAGCCATTGTTTATGATCAAAATCATAGTATCGACATTGCCCGATGTTATGATTTTTCGAACGATTCTGTATTTATTATATTTCAATGGTAATCCACTTTCTATCCACCATTTGATTGTTTGGTAATCCGGAGCATTATTGAATGCGGCCTCCGTATAAATTAATTGGAGCCCTCGATCTATCCACCATTGAATTAAAGTTACGGCGCCTTCGCGACTGGCTCGATCAATAAAGTTGCAGTCATCGGAATCGATAGTAATATTTTTCTTTTGACAATATTCGTATATCAAGTTCATTTTCTCAACAGAATTCGAACTCTCGTGCACATCTCTCAGGAATTCCGGAATATCCACCGAGGCTCCCAAGTTCAAATACCATTCAATTTTTGGAACTGATTGCTCAGCCAGGTGGTTGATCGAACATTCCAATTCTAGTCCACTGTTTTGCCAGAACTTTAAACAAGTGTCGGACTTATTAACGAATGCAGTTTCGACAGCGAACTTATCTACTTTCTGAATAAAACCATTATCTAATAGCCACTGTAATAACCTGACATTTCCTGTATACGACAAATGATTAACAATATGATTAATAAAAGTAAATTCAAAACCATGAGATCCGAACCATTTAAGAACATCCAGCCAATCAAAATAAACCGCTTGGAAAATCTCATTAATACTATCAAAATTTTCTCCACTATCTAAATATTGTTGTAACTGAATGATTTTTTGGCCTTCTGTGATAGATGAATTATCTGTCAATTTAAATGTATGTACGTGTTGATTATCTACAACCATATGCACTTCTCGCAGATTCGCATAAATTTTAAGTTGGTCTAGGAGTTCCTGGATCTCGGGATCCTGTTCAATGATTGTTTCGTTCATATTAGTGGTATTTGTTTTGAAATCAAATGTATTGTGGGATAGATTTATTTTATGCAAATTTTTTTATAGACGCGGTTATAAATTCAGCATCGGGGATTGTTTTAGGATGGGTCAACCAAATCTGAATGACTTTTAAATAATTTTCATAATCAGGTAGGCACTCCAGACGAAAACAAAATGCTTCTTCGGTATATTTCAATTGGAGATCACTATCTAAAACTGCTTCTAGATTGGATCTTGTCACTCGTTCGGCCACGACAATTGAACATTTTCTTGTATTAAACCGAATTAAATTCTCAACAAAAAATATAAATGGATTACTATATACAAATAATTATAGTGGTTATTTTGGCCATGATCATTTTATATTATAATCGTCCGGGCACGGACATCACGGAAGCTTTTGGAGCACCTGATCCCAATTGCGCTAACGCGCCGGGATCAATGGGTGCATTAGCACCCGCTAAAGGATATCGTCCAGGACACGCTCGAAGACATCCAGATCAAGATATGGTAGATGCAGCGATCAATAAACAGTGGCCGTATTATTCACCTTATAATGATTTAGAAGCCAATACGGTGGCCAGCTTGAAAGATACCATCTTGACAGATTGTTCTAGAACGAGCCGTCTCCAATCCGCCCTCAATGATGCAGTCACTTACAAGCCTGGAGAGATTAGACCTTACAACGATGCCGGATCCCTCCTTTCCGAGGCCCAAGCCAGCAGTGGCGTCGAACTCAACAACCAATTCGATAACACTTTTTATGAATTGTGGTTGACGGATGAAGCCAAAGAAAGAGGCCAAGTCTTACAGAGAGCCGAAAATATTGTTAAGAACCGGGAGAATTGCATTGATTACAAACATATTAATCAATGTATGTCCGTTTGCAAAAATTCTCCGAATTGTACCGGTTTCTACATTGATTCTCCCAATAAATGCTGTATGTTACAAAACCCACCCTACAATACGGATCGCCATAGTTATGGTGAATTACCTGATAATATTGATAATATGGGTAAACGTTCTATCAATAAGTTATTAGAACGCGCTGAAGAAACAGATGGCAAAATTATTTTTAACTACATCAGAACCGATGGTGGAAATAGTTCTTATAAAGTGGATATGGACCGAGTTCAATGCAAGAAATTGTGTCCTAAGTGTATCATCGGTCGATGCCCACCGAACTATCGATGTACTAACATGATGGCTGATCCCAGATACAACTATTCTTGTATTCTTACCAATGAAGATAGATATGACGAAACGAAAGGCCGAACATTTGACGATCCGACAGTACCCTATTTGGAAGATCAATATGGAATCAATGAATATGCTGATTATATGGAACAATATGAAACACCTGTCTTAACGGTCCCTGAGAATTATGTTATAGACATAGACGGACCAATCATGCCAACACCCACCGAATTATCTGCCGCCCTGAAAAAGTTCAACAATAATCACGTCGGTCCCAATACTTATGATCCTAAACAATCTCCTCTTCATGTTAATCCTCTCATAACACGTCAACAAGCTGGTCAAGAATTTCCGACTTGCCTTAAACACGTCACCACAACACAGGCTCCATCTGGTTCTAATAAATCCTGTTTGTACAAAAATATCAAAACCGCTATTGAAAGTCCTGTGGATTCGACTGGCAAACCCATTAACCCATCCGATCAACCTACGAAGAAATCTCAAATTGAAACTTTTGATTTGTGGGTCAATAGAGAAGATCAATTCCATCCTGAAATGGCCAGTCGAGATTACGATTTTATCAATATCAGGGGTTACAATGACCCAATTAATTTGGGATCTTACCGAGAGAAAGATCACATCGCACCCTATTTGAGACCGACACCTTGCTTTACTGCGGGAATGATTGAGCGACCCACTCAACCTATTCAACCCGCCAAACCTCCAGTAGAGAAATTCTCCCTCGGCTATTACACAGAACCTATGGAAGCAGACACCGGAAGATTCCAATTGAGATCTGTAGACAAGTTATACACTCAATATGCGAACAGTTCGTTTAACAGGCCCTGTTAGAGAAGCACTACTCATATTAATAAATTTGTAAATTTATTAATATAACCATAATATAATTCCAATGGAAGATTTTTTTAGAAGATTGCCCAAAATGACAAATAATCATATTCATTTATTTGCTCTATTTCCTTTCAAACGACTCCTGAAAATAATTAAAAAAATAGACCCAGAATTGTATCATAAAATCTATGTTCTCAAGCATGATCTAACATCGGGCGACCAACTCATACATAAATATACCATGATCACTTTCAATCACAATGTAGAAGGAGTACCATTTGCAGATGTCACCACACTAGAGGATTGGCAACCTCTTTCCGAAATAGATACGGATCCTGCCCTGTGGGCCAGTTTAATTATCAAACAACATATTGACAGGCCATTCAATCAATTTGAGCGAATCCAGGCTTTGGTTAGGATTCTCGTTAGACATTATAAAATTTATTATTATTTGTGGTATATCAGTTTGTATACTAATTATCATAATCGCATCTATTATTTGAACGTCAGAGGGCGACCTGGAACTATTAATAAGGATGTCAGACATGGTCATAGATTCTTTATTGATTCTCCTAATGCAATGGCGGAAGCTGATTTCCAAACAAAAATGACCGATCTAATTCGATCAGATTTAGATGTTAAATCGCAAGATATTAAATTTATGTATAGACAATATATCAAAATCAAATATGAGAGTGATTTGATTTTGATGGCGGTCAATGACTTCAATTCCAGTCATAATTATCCATCATTCGTTACGTCCAATCATTTGCTCGAACCCAAATCCAAAACTAAAATTCAGTTTGATGAAAATTTTTATCCCGATGATCCATCAATAAAACCTCAGATGATGGTTCAATACATCATCACATTCCCAAAGTATCCAAAGGGCACGCAACTTGATTTTAGAAAACTTATTCATGAAATCAAAGAAATATTGTATATAGCCGTTGTAATTAATACAGAGTACGGTTTCCAGTTTTTCAATGGAATAGATTTCGTGGGGAATGAACAAGAAACCACAGATCTTTCAGATTGGGTGCCATATTTGGGAAAACTTCTCTATTTTAGAAAGTACGGTATTCATTTTATCCCTCATATTGGGGAAACAAATAAAATCAAAACTGAAATCAACCCAATCGAGCGATTTATTTTGGACAAACAGTTAACACGTATTGGTCATGGTATGTCTTTTGTCACCACTGATGCAATTCGTCTCGCACTGGAAACGAGAACTGGAAATTCCACAATATCCGGGCCTGGCAATTTTTATATCGAATCCTGCCCCATTTCTAACTATTTATTGGGTTACTATCATCCAAAAGATCATCCGCATCGGCTAGCTCTCCTCGATTCTCATATTAAACTAATGATTTGCTCTGATGATAATGGATTGTTTAATTACTCAACAGTGACCAGAGATTACATGATTATTTACAAATTTTGGAATATCACTATGGATCAAATCAAACAATTAATTCTAAATGGAATGGCTATGATACCTCAGCCGTATAAAAAATATTATCACGACGTCTTTAACAAACAGTGGACAAATCTAGAACGAACCAATCCAAATGAGATGTTGAAAGATTTGAGGAAAAAATAACCAATTTCATATGTA
>Ga0207107_1134_pt1 | contig 17253 bp, 15 predicted proteins | sample Alteio_BWMinHeat_75_FD_153555 | JGI IMG/M metagenome (GOLD analysis project Ga0207107, IMG submission 153555) | Enriched cells from forest soil in Barre Woods Harvard Forest LTER site, Petersham, Massachusetts, United States -... | ecosystem: Environmental > Terrestrial > Soil > Temperate forest >... | reverse complement strand
CAGTGTATCGAGACGGAATCCAAACCCCAAAAAGGCGTGTTCATATTTGGCGCCGCGAGGCCGACCATGATCGCTTTGCTGGAAAAGCGCCTGAAGGACCTGGGCGTGGGCAGGATCGCGACGGTTTGCGGACGTTATTACGCGATGGATCGCGACAAGCGCTGGGAACGCGTTCAAACCGCGTACGACTGCATGGTCTACGGCAAGGGCAACAAGGTGAAGAGCGCCGAAGAGGCGTTGAAGATTTATTACGAGAATCCGAAGATTCCCACGATGAATGGCGACGAATTCGTTCCCGCGTCGAATATTGTCGATACGCAGGGAAAACCCGTCGCGCTCGTGGCGAATGGCGACGCCATCCTCTTTGCGAACTTTCGCGGAGACCGCCCGCGCGAATTGACGCGCGCGTTCGTGGAGCCGGAGTTCAAAGGCTTCCCGCGTGCTGAGAAGCTGAATCTCTATTTTGCGACGATGACGGAGTACGAAGCGGGACTGCCGGTCCATCCCATCTTCTTCAAGCCGGAGAAAATGCACGACATTCTCGGCATGTACGTGAGCGGAAAAGGTTTGAAACAGTTTCGTTGTGCGGAGACGGAAAAATATCCGCACGTCACCTTTTTCTTCAACGACTACCGGGACGAGCCATTTCCGGGGGAAGACCGGGTGATCGTGCCCTCCCCGAAGGTGCCGACATATGACATGCAGCCCGAGATGTCTGCGGAAGGGGTTTGCTCCGAAAGCGTGAAGCGCATCGAGAGCGGAAACTTCGACCTCGCGGTCATTAATTTCGCAAATCCCGACATGGTGGGGCACACCGGCTCGCTGGACGCGGCGATCAAAGCCGTCGAAAAAGTGGACGCATGCGTGGGCCGCATTGTCGAAGCAACGCTGAAGCAGGGCGGGAGTCTGGTGGTGACGGCCGACCATGGCAATTGCGAGCAGATGTACGATCCGATCAACAAGTGTCCGCATACGAGCCACACGTTGAACGAAGTGGTGCTGATCGTGGTGGACGATCGTTACAAAGGTAAAAAATTACGTTCGGGCGGTCGGCTTGCAGACATTGCGCCCACGATGCTCGCACTCATGGGATTGCCACAGCCAAAGGAAATGACGGGCGAAAGTTTGCTTTCGTCAGCGGAAAAAAATCAGCCGCAAAAAAACGCAAAAGTCACAGAATCCTTGTGATTCTAATGCCGGCTTAGAGTTTTTGGTGGATCTTCTCGATCTGGTAGACCTCGATGAGGTCGCCGGGCTGATAGTCGTTGAAGCCTTCCAGACGGATACCGCATTCGAGTCCGGTGCGGACTTCGCTCACGTCATCCTGAAAACGGCGCAGCGTCTGGATGGAACCTTCGAAAATCACATTGCGGCGGCGAACCAGGCGCACGCGGCCTTTGCGATCGATGCGGCCGTTGGTGACGAGACAGCCCGCCACGTTGCCGCCCTTGGACATGTCGAAGACCTGCTTCACCTCCGCGGTGCCGAGGTTCGTCAGCTTGATTTCCGGATCGAGCATGCCCCCCATGAATTCGCGGACGGCGTCGATCAATTCGTAAATGATGCGGAAAAGCTGGATCTGGACGCCCTGCGCCTTGGCGGCTTCGGCTGCGCCCGTATCGACTTTCACCTGAAAGCCCACGATGAGCGCCTTCGATGCGGTGGCGAGAAGCACGTCGGATTCCGAGATGGGTCCCACGGCGGCGTGAATGAGGTCCACGTTGATTTTGTCCTTGGGCAGTTTCGTGGTCGATTCCTGAATCGCTTCGATCGAGCCCTGCACGTCGGCCTTTAAAATCAGTTTGAGCGTCTTGCGGTTGTCGGAGGTCGTCGTCAGCAAATCCTCGAGCGTGAGACGTTTCGGTCCCTCGAGTTTTTCCGCGCGCAGGGAATCCTGTTCGCGAACGCTGTGCTCGCGCGCTTCGACGTCGGATTTCATCACTTGAAATTCCACGCCGGCAAGGGGAACTCCGGAAAGGCCCACGATCTTCACCGGCATCGACGGACCGGCTTCCTTGATCATCTTTCCCTGGTCGTCGATCAAAGCTTTCACTTTACCCCAATGCGGACCGATGATGAGGGAGTCGCCAAGACGCAGTTTGCCCTGGCGGACGAGAACGGTGGCGGTGGGGCCGCGGCCCGATTCCACCTGGGCTTCGATGACGTTTCCGCGTGCGGGTCCATCGATTTCGGCTTTGAGCTCCATCACTTCGGCCTGGAGCAAAATCATTTCGAGAAGCTGGTCGATGCCCACTTTTTTCGTGGCGGCGATTTCCACGGTGATCGTCTTGCCACCCCAATCTTCGGACGCGAGTTCGTGCTCCTGGAGCTGTTTCTTCACGCGGTCCTTCATCTTCTGCGCGGCTTCGAGATCCATTTTGGTGAGCGCCACGATGATGGGAACACCCGCAGCCTTCGCGTGGTTCATGGCTTCAATCGTTTGAGGCATCATGCCCTCGCTGGCGGCCACGACGAGAATCACGAGGTCCGTGATGTTTGCGCCGCGCGCGCGCATGGCCGTGAACGCTTCATGGCCGGGCGTATCGAGGAAAGTGATGGTTTTGGGCGCGCCCTTTTTGTCGGAGGCGGGAAGCGCGACGGAATAAGCGCCGATGTGCTGCGTGATTCCGCCTGCTTCGCCGGCGACGACGTTCGCCTTGCGGATGGCGTCGAGCAGCGTGGTCTTACCATGGTCGACGTGCCCCATGATGGTGACCACGGGAGGACGCGACGAAAGATTTTCTTTGCGAGGGGCGGGGGCGACAACCTTGACCTCGGTCTTCGGGGTTTCGGTGGGCTTGGGCGCATGTTCGCCGCGTCGCTCGAGTTCGAGCTTGAAGCCATGTTTTTCGCAAAGCTTGCGCGCGACTTCCGCTTCCACCGGCTGATTGATGGAGACGAGAATTTTCATCTGCATCAGATCACTGATGAGCTGGAACGGCTTCACCGCCATTTTCGCGGCGAGATCCTTGACGATGATGGGCGGCTTGAGATGCACGATGCGATCGTCGGGGGGCTTCGGCTTGGCGATCTCAGCGGCGAGCGCGGGCGTGATGGCTTTTGGCGCAGGCGCGGCTTCCGTCGCAGGGGGAAGCGCTTTGGGTTCGACGGGCGCGGAAAGAGCGGGGATGGCGGGCTTTGCTTCCTCGATCGCGACGGCTTTCTCGATGATCGGCTCTTCTTTTTTAGCGGCGGCAGGCTTTTTGACGGCGCGCGGGGTCTTGGGTTTCTCCGCAGCAGTGACGGTCGGTTTTTCCGCAGTCGTCGTGGCCGCTTTGGCGCGTGCCGGCTTCTCGAGGGTGGCGCCGCCCTCGGCTTTTTTAGAAGGAGTCTTTTTGGAAACGGCGGCCATAGTTTATTTATTGGGAAACGGAAGAGGGGTCATTGACGCCCACCGAACTGTCGGTGCCCGTGCTGGGGGGAGCGGAGCGTTGAGCGAGATCGAAGATGGCTTTGGCCTGGTCGGCGGAGATGCCCGGGACCTGCTCGAGGTCGCTGGGTTCCGCGGATTGGATTGCGTCGACGCTGGAGAAACCGGCGTGCACGAGCGCGGAGGCGATGTTTTCCGGGATGCCGAGCGTTTGTGAAAGCAGCACGGAAGCCTGGCCGAGTTTGTCTTCAAAGGCCACTTCGCTGGATTCGTCCTTCTCGATCGCGACATGCCAGCCCACCAGTTTCGAGGTGAGGCGCGCATTCTGGCCGCGCTTGCCGACGGCGCCCGAAAGCTCCTCGGCATTCATGCGCACGATGAGGCGTTTGTTCGGCTCGTCGAGGTCCATCGCCTTGATCTTGGCGGGCTTGAGCGCCTCGGCCACGAAATCCTTCACGTTCGCATGCCAGCGGATGATGTCGACTTTTTCGCCGTTGAGTTCGCGCACGATGTTTTTCACGCGCACACCGCGCATGCCAACGCAGGCGCCCACGGGATCGACCTTTTCGTCGCGTGTGGCGACGGCGATCTTGGTGCGGAAACCAGCTTCACGGGCGATGCTCTTGATTTCGACGGTTTTGTCGGAAATTTCGCTCACTTCGAGCTCGAAAAGGCGGCGGACAAAGTTGGGATGGCTGCGCGAAAGAATGATCTCCGGGCCATGAGCTTCATTTTCCACGGCAAGGACGTACGCGCGGATGCGGTCGCCCATCTGATATTCCTCCGTGGCGACGCGTTCGCGGCTGGGAAGCTTCGCTTCAAATTTGCCGAGGTCAACAAAGACGTCGGAGCGTTCGAAACGGCGGACGACGCCGTTGACGATGTCGCCCACGCGGTCCTTGAATTCGATGAAAATGCGTTCCTTTTCGGCAGAACGCTGGCGCTGCATGATGGCCTGTTTCGCGGCCTGGGCGGCGATGCGGCCGAATTCGCGAGGATCGAGTTCGATCAACACTTCCTCGCCGAGCTGGGCGTCGGGTTTCGTGCGGCGCGCACGCATGATGCCCACTTCAGAATGGGGATCCTTGACGTTTTCCACAACGATGAGATCCACGGTGGCCCGGATGCCGCCGTTTTTGCGGTCGATGATGACCTTGAGATTGCGAGAAGGCTCGTCCTTGCGCTTCATGGCGCCAGCAACGATTCCATCTTCAATCGCTTTAATCATCGTTTCGCGATCGATGCCTTTTTCTTTCTCGTAATAATCCAGCAATGCAATCAATTCACCATTCATACGAACCTTTCAGGGAAATAAAAAAGTGGGCTTTTCGACCCGCTTGCTCAACCAACCTTACGTTCTAAAGGGTTTTTAACTATAGAGTTCCGAAAAAAGTTCGTCAATCTTTTTGGTTAGAAATGGGCGGGCGAGTTTTTTGGATATAACGTCTTGATCTTCAACCACTTTTGAACTACAAAATTAGCCGTGATCGGAATCTTTGTAAAGGGCGGAATGTTGGTATGGTTTATCCTATTTGCGAGCCTCGTTGGGGCCGCGATTTTTCTGGAGCGCTATATCTTTTTTCATCGTTCCCAGATCGCCCTGGCCGATTTTATGAAGGGAATCGGCAATTGCATTCGCCGCAACAATCACGTGGAGGCCATTGCGATTTGCGAAGACGCTCCGGGGCCTGTGGCGCAGGTCGCCAAGACTGCTATTTTGAGACACGACCGTTCGCGATCGGAAATCCAGGAGGCGGTTGAGGCCGTGGCCATCCAGGAGGAACGCGCCCTTGAAAAAAATCTGCCGATTTTGTGGACGGTGGCGCAAACCGCGCCGCTGATGGGCCTGCTCGGAACGGTGATTGGAATGATGCGCGCGTTTCACACGATTCAGCAGCAGCAGAAATTGATCACGGCGACCGACCTGGCGGGTGGCGTGTGGGAAGCCCTCATCACGACGGGTATGGGGCTTGCGGTCGCGATTCCCGCGTATGTCGCCTATAATTTGCTCCAGTCGCGCAAGAACGAACTCGTTCGCGACATGGAACTTTGCGCGACGGATTTGATGAATATCTTCGCCGAGATCGAGCGCGAGCGCCGCAAGGATGAGTTCGATTTGTCGGATCATTAACCATTGCCGTCGGCTTCTTTGCTCCTTGGGTTTTGCCGTCCTCCCTGTGTAAGATGTTCGTATGCGTTTTGCCTCCCGGCAGATTGCCTCAAAGCGGCTGGTGGATCTCGTGCCCGCCGTCAACGTGGTGCTGCTTCTCACCTTTTTCTTTCTTTTGAGCTGGTCCTTCGTGCTTCAACCGGGAGTCGAGGTGCGTCTTCCCACGACGTCGCTTCCCTTGACGACGCAGCAGGGGCGTCATGTGGTGACGTTGAAGCCGGTTTCAAAAGACGAAGTCCTTATTTTTTTCGACGATGACAGTCTCGACATCGAGCATTTGCGCGTCCGGTTGAAGCACGCGGCGGAGGATTCGCCGGGCGAATGGATCACCATCAACGCGGATGATTCGGTGGCGCACGGCCGCGTGCAGCAGGTGGCCTCGATGGCGATGGAGCAGGGATTGCACGTGACGCTTGCGATGCAGCGCAACGTTCCAGGTTCTCTCACACCGTGAAACGTCTTTTTCGCAAAGAGTCCACCTTTCCGTGGAAGATCATCGTGGGATGTCTTCTCCTGGCGGTGCTCTGGCATCTGGCGCTGCTGAAGCGCTGGCACCCGAAGCATCCCATTCCGACGACGGTTCACATGCCCGAGGAGACTTACATGGTGATGGAGCCCGCATCCGCGAAGCCGGGCTGGCTTCCTTCGTGGAATGATCCCACGATCTTCGCGCTGCCATCGGATGTTGGTTTTTCCGCAAACGTGCGCCACGAGATCGGCCTTCCCAAGCTTTTGGCGGAAAGTCCGCTGCCGCCCGCCGTGTTCGAACCTTTTCAACGGACCGAGGACGCGATGTTCGATGGTATGCAAAATCTTCTCGCCTCCAATGAGAACGAGAGCGAGGCAGATTCCGGCGCGGGATCTCGCGGCCCGAGCACGGCGGCGCTCCAGGAGGGATCGGTGTGGCGCGTTACCGGCACGCTTGGCGACCGCTCGCCTTCCACATCTTCCGTGCTGCCTGTGATCATTTCGCCCGAACCGCTGGCGCCCACGGTTTTACGTGTGGGGGTGAATGCCAACGGGACCGCCGATTACATCCTGGTGAGGCAAAGTTCCGGTTTGGAAAAGGCCGATGAGGCGGCGCTTCGCTTCGCGCGCAGCGTGCTTTTCGCCCCGTCCAGCGGAGAGAATGAAAAATCGATCATGTGGGGCGAAATGAAGGTGATCTGGAGAGTGGAGGCGCCCGCCACGCATTTGTGAGGCAACCGGTTGCTGAAAATCATCTCCCATGATTGACTCCGAACGATTTTTTGTTTTGTATCTGATTCTTATTCTTGGGCCATTGGTGGCATTTTGGATCGCGAGCAGTTGGAGGGACAGGAAGCTCAGGGCGCCTCAGCGTGCGCGCTCCATTTACCGATGTCCGGAATGTTTGCGCTTCTACGAATCGGAGGAAGTGGTGGAAAAGCTGGGATGTCCGATTTGCGGCAGGCAGAATGAAAAACTGAAAATTTAATACCGGCATTTTTTTATGGGCATGTGGATCGGCAGAAATCGCAAGGCGCGGGTCAGTTATGGTTTCGATGAAATCGCACTCGTACCTGGGGCCGTCACCATCAATCCAAACGAGGTGGATACTTCGTTTTCCATCGGAAAACACACCTTCCACGTGCCGATCATGGCATCGGCGATGGATGGCGTGGTGGATGTCCGCTTTGCCATTGCCATGGGAAAATTGGGCGGCGTCGCGGTGCTCAATCTCGAAGGCGTTCAGACGCGCTACGAAAATCCCGAGGAAGTGCTCGAAAAAATCGTCAAGGCCGACAAGGAGACCGCCACCAAAATTTTCCAGAGCATTTACACCCAGCCCGTCCAGGAAAAGTTGATCATCAAGCGCATCCGGGAAATCAAAAAGGCAGGTGTGAAGCCCGTCGTCTCCTCAATCCCGCAACGCGCCGAACGCTTCGGCAAGATCGCGCAGGACGCGGGCGCCGAAATTTTTATCATCCAGTCCACCGTTTCCACGGTCCGTCATATTTCCAGCGAATATAAGACGCTCGATCTCGCGAAATTTTGCAAGGCCATGAAGATTCCCGTGGTGATCGGCAACACCGTTGGTTACGACGTCACGTTGGATATCATGAAGTGCGGTCCCTCGGCCGTTCTGGTGGGCGTCGGTCCCGGAGCTGCGTGCACCACCCGCGGCGTGCTCGGTTTGGGCGTTCCCCAGGTGACGGCGACCTGCGATTGTGCCGCCGCCCGCGATCAGCATTACAAGCGCACCGGAAAATACATTCCCATCATCACCGACGGCGGCATGAGCAAGGGCGGGGATATTTGCAAGGCGCTGGCCTGCGGCGCGGACGCCGTCATGATCGGCTCGGCCTTCGCCCGCTCGAACGAAGCTCCAGGCAAGGGATACCATTGGGGCATGGCGACGCCGCATGCGAACCTTCCCCGCGGCACGCGGATTCGCGTGGGCGTGACGGGAAGTTTGAAGCAAATTTTGTTTGGTCCGGCCGAGCTTGATGATGGCTCGCAAAATCTCGTCGGCGCGGTGCAAACCTGCATGGGCAATGTGGGAGCCCGATCGCTTCGCGAATTTCAGGAGACAGAAATCATCATCGCGCCCAGCATCAAGAGCGAAGGAAAGCTTTTCCAGATGGTCCAGAACGTGGGCATGGGAACAAAGTAATAATCGTTGGCGTTGCTGCTGACGCAGATTCAAATAAGGAGTGGTAGCATGAAAGGTCTTCGCTTTTTCGCGTGGATACTCGTCTTTTTAGGTTGTTGCGCCTCATTCTGGATTCTTTTCCAGTATGGCCCGCAGGATTTTAAAGAGGGAGCTCGTCAAGAATGGGAGCAGCTCATTCATCCTTCTCAGTCCTTTCAGGTATCGTCGCCATTGCCTGAAAAGGCTCCATCGGTGCCGAGGGAAATCGCTCGTGAAACCGTTCCCGTTTCTCCCATTCCGAAGCCCGAACCTTCATCTCCTCCTGTGCAGAACATGGTTGTGTCCGTATCGAGCAATACCGTTGCCGTTGCACAGCAGACCTTGGCACCTCGGAACGTGACCAGCGTGACATGTCCTGAATGCCAGGGGCAGGGAGTCCTGCAATGCCGGGCGGGATGCGAAAACGGAATGAAGCTTTGTCCTGGACCTTGTTTAAAATTAAGTCAGGGATTTTGGCAGCACATGGATGTCCCTGGACATAGCAAGGATGACCTTTGGCAGAAATTTGATTTTACAAAGAATGGCAAGTCCTCGTGGACAGCATACAACCAGGGACATGTGGGTCACTTGGTGGAAAAGCGCGACGGGATACCTACCGATATCGGTGAGTGCCCAACGTGTCATGGCACCACAAAAGTGACCTGCGATGTGTGCAACGGAACTGGCAAGATTGTTTGTGAAGCGTGTGGCGGCAAAAAAGTTATCGAATTGGATCCGAATAATCCCTTCCAGACAAAGGATGGACGCATCGATCCTCTGGCAGATGTGCGCATCCGTGAAATTGTTCACGTTTCTTTTCCTTTTTTGTTTATCGGCAAAGTGCCTGGCTCTGATCCATTAAAGGTCAAATTGTCCCCGCTTGGAGGTGGTAAATCTTATGTGGTGGGATTGAATGATCCCATACCGGATCCTGATTTTCCTTCCTTCGTGCCGGTTTCCCTGACGGAAAAGTCAGAGGAGCGGGAAGATCCTTCGATTAAAGGAGCGGATGGAAAACCTTATCTGGTGAAAATAGATGCTTCTGAATTAACCGTTCGTGATGCCAATGGGTCGAATTTTGTGCTCATCGCTTCGAAGCAGCTTCGGACGGAACAGCTTTCCGCAAAATTGGTGTACACCACGGAGAATCGTCTCATCGAAGGCGCGGTGGGTGCCACCTTTTCACTCAAAGGACATCCGTATCAAATCGTCAGTGTATCCGGGGGAAGTCCAAACCCGGAGGTGCATGTGAAGCGCCTGGATCTTGGCAAAGAATGGGCCTGCCGGTTTTAGTCAGCAGGACGGTGAGGACATACCCACGAGGGAAAATGGGGTGACCGACGGGGCTCGAACCCGCGACAGCCAGAACCACAATCTGGAGCTCTACCAACTGAGCTACGGCCACCGTAAGAAAAAGCGTGAACTCAACCATTGCGGCGAAAGCCGCGTCAGTTCAAGCAGAAAAGAACTCTTAGAACCCTGGAACACCCAGCAGGTTGGGTGGAGAACCAATGGTATCCCACTCAAACTGGTCGCGCATGCCGGGAATGATATCCATGAAATCGATGGTGTCCGGCTCCAGATGGATCAAAGAAGCGTCCGGATCCAGGCAGGTGCCGATGTCGTAAACGCCGCTGGCGAAACGGGCGCCGGCACGATAGGCACCGCGGGTCATTGCGCCCAGCGTGAACGTATCAAAGCTCATAATGCCATTGTCGTGCGAAGTCTCCCACATCGTGCGGGGAATTTCGATCGGGAAGAAAAGAATGTTGGAAATGCCGCGCCCGATCTTCTTGATGGCATAAGGCTCGGCGTCCCCCGGCTTGGTTCCATCGGGATAAATAATGTCAGCTGAAGCAGAAAGAGTGACCGAGAGGACGAAAAGAAGCGCCAGGCGGAATTTCATAAAAGCCTTGGTTTGAATGGATTACCAATGACACAAAAAGATTTGGATTACAAGCTTTTTTGTGGTCTTTGAGAGAGCCCTTTCACTCATGATTTGGATTTCTCTTCTTCTTGGACTCGTTTTGCTCGCAAGCCTCGTGCTGAATTTTTTGGCGACGTGGCGTGGCTGGCTGTTTGTCCACCGCGTCGCGCGAGTGGCACCCCAGGGGTTTCAACCGCCGGTCACTTTGATGATTCCCGTCTGTGGCGTGGAAGGCGAAGGACTGGCGCACTTCCAGCGTTTTTGCGCGCTCGACTGGCCCCGCTACCAACTTCTTTTCACGCTTCTTGATCCCGCGGATCCCGCGCTGCCACTTTTGCGTCAATTGCGTTCGAATGACCACTGCACTATCGACATTCAAGTGGGCGGTTCTTCGACTGGTTTCAATTTAAAGGTGCGCAATTTGCTGAACGCGTGGCCTTCCGTACGCCATGATTGGATCGTGATTTGCGACGCCGATGTGCGCGCCGAGTCTGATTTGCTTCAGGGTTTGATGTCGCCCTTCCATGCGGGCAATCCCAACGAAGTGGGACTGACACATTCGCTTTACCGCTGCATGGAAAATCCAACGCTTGCCGCCGCCTGGGAGAATATCTGGATCAATTGCGACTTCTGGGTCCAGGGACTTTTGGGCGACTGGTTGAAGGGCACTGATTTTGCCTTCGGCGCGGCGATGGCCGTTTCCCGCGACACGCTGAAATCCATCGGTGGTTTCGAGGCGTTCGAGAATCATCTTGCCGACGATTATCAGCTCGGCAATCGCGTGGCCAAATTGGGAAAAAAACTCATTTTTAATCCGCGTGTGGTGACGCTTCAAGGTGGACCCTCCACATGGGGGCAGGTGTGGAAACATCTTATGCGCTGGTCGCGCACGATCCGCGTCTGCCAGCCCGGTGGGTATGCCGGCAGCATTCTGATGAATCTCACCTTTTGGTCTATCGTCGCGTTGTTTTTTGCCCCGCATCTGCGGGTGGTCGCGCTCGGATGCATCGTCCTGCGCCTCATGATGGCGGGTCTTTGCGAAGGATGGATCCGCGGGCGCACATCAGGCTCCACGTTCTGGCTCGTTCCCTTCAAGGATCTCGCGCAGTTCGCCCTCTGGCTGCTGGCGTTTCGCAACGGTCCCATCGAGTGGAGGGGCGCTCTCTATCAATTGAAGTCCGACGGCACGCTGACTCCCGCCGGAAAATGAAATTGTCCCGCCTTCCAAAAAGGCGTAAAAGGGTGGTTCTCTTTTTGTTCCCATGTATTTCGGTTATTTGATTTCCGGGTTGCATCCCATTCTGGTGCATTTTCCCATCGTCCTTTTGCTCGGAGCTCTCGCGGCGGAGGCCGTGGGATTTTATCGGCAGGACGCGTTCTTGTCGCGCGTGGCGAAGGGACTGCTCGCCACGGGCTGCGTCATTTCACTTTTCGCGTTTGTCAGCGGCAATTTCGCCGAGGTCTTCGCAGTGCGCGGCGGCACGCCGCACGATCCGGTGGACCGTCACGCGCTCTGGGCGATGGGCACGACCTGGCTTTTCATCGGCCTCACCGTGACGCGCTTTTATCTGGAGCCAAGGTGCGGCAGTGTGCCCTTCGCCATTTATATGGGCGCGTTGCTGCTGGCCTCCGCGTTTCTCGCCTACACGGCGCATCAGGGCGGATGCCTCGTCTATGAGCACGGCGCCGGAGTCCTGGCGATGCACGGAGGACACGCGATCGACATGAAGGACCTGCGCGACCTTTATCAGGAACAAACGTCCGAGAGCATCATCTACTCCGAGATGATGCATCATATTTTCGGCTGGCTCGTCCTCGCGCTCAGTTTCTTTTTGATCGTCTCGAAAATCTGGCCCGAACAATCCAAAAAATTATGGCGCGCCGGGCCTTACGTTCTTTTCGCAGGCGGCGTTTTTCTCATGATCTTCAGCGACACGGATTCCTGGCCACTTTCCCGCGCGCGTCCGATCTATGACAAGGAGGTGCTGCAGCACAAAATTTTTGCCACGCTGATGATCGCGGCGGGCGCGATCAGTTTTTTGAAGCGAAAAAAAGACGCGGCCTCGCCAAGTTCCGGATATCATCTCGGACTCGCGCTGCTCGCGCTGGTTGGCGGCGGGCTTCTTTTCACGCACGTGCACAGCGTCGCCCCTTACTCGAACCGCGCCATCGGCGTTTATTTACATCATCTGACGATGGGATTCGTTGCCCTCAGCGCCGGCACGGCGAGTCTTTGGGAGGCGATGCAGCCCGTCGGTCCGCGCTGGCGCGGTTTTCTCTGGCCATGCATCCTGCTCGTCGAATCAGTGCTGTTGATCAACTACAACGAAAACATTCCATGGTTCGTCAAGGCTTTCACCGAACATCATGCGCCCGTCCTTCACGAAGCGCGCTACGATTTGCGCGTGCGTTCCACACCCGAACATCCATTGCCGGGGAAGGCCTGCCAGCTCCAGTTTGAAGTTTACGACAACGCCTCCCATGCGCGCGTCTCGAACCTCGAAATCATGCACGAGCATCCACTGCACCTGATGATCGTGAGCCGCGATCTTTCCTTTTTCGATCATGTGCATCCTGTGACGCAACCGGACGGGACGCTTGTGTTGCCCTACAAGTTTCCGCATGGCGGCGAATTTCTTTTGTTCGCGGATTTGATTCCCGCCGGGCAGACGCCGCAATCTTTTCGCGTTCCCGTGCAGGTGGGGGGAGATGTTCCGGTTTCCGTCAAGCTTGTTGAAAACGCGTACGACACGATCAAGGTGGGCGCGAGGGACGTGCTGCTCTTCAATCAGCCGCTCATTCTTGCGCCGGGACAACCGGCGCGGTTGAAGTTCGCGCTTTTTTCAAAGGAAAAGGGCCTTGCCGATCTCGAACCCTATCTGGGTTGTTTCGGTCACTGCATCATCGTGAGTGAGGACACCTCGTTTTTCATGCACACGCATCCGGAGGATCATCAACATGGCGCCGCGACAAAACCCGCGGTGAATGTGGACGAACCGATCATCAATGCGGACAGCAAATTGCCGCAATTGGGCGAGGCGCGCAAAATGATGTACACGATGGGAATGAGCTCGCCGAGCATGCGTTACGCCGGGCCTGAAGTCGTGTTTCCGGCGGTTTTTCCGAAGAGCGGCCTCTATAAAATCTGGGGCCAGTTCAATCAGGGCGGTGAGATCATCACCGTGCCTTTTGTTGTGCGCGTTCCGTGAACGTGCGGAAGAGATTTGAAAAAATCGGGAAGCGTTTCCACATCCGTTCCGGATGAAACTGCACGCCCAGCCAGAAAGGGTGGGCGGGATTTTCAACGGCTTCGATGATGCCATCCTCGGCGTGCGCCACCACTTGAAGTCCCTTGCCGCAGGAACTCAATGCCTGATGATGGCTGCTGTTCACCTCGAGCTTGCTCGCGGAATCGAAGATGCGGCTCAGGGCGCTTTTCGGATTGAGAATAATGGCGTGCGCGGGATCCGCCGGATCGCCAGAGGCCCGGTGGGAAAGGACGGGCGAAACTTTGCGCGCCTTCTGCCAGGTGGGAATGTCTGGGATCAATGAGCCGTTCGCAAACGCGCTCATCACCTGGCATCCGCGGCAGATTCCGAGGACGGGCACGCCTTCGCGCGCGGCCCATTCGAGAAGCTCGAACTCATAGGTTTCGCGCTCCGGCTCGATGGTTCCGAGTGTTTTGCGCTCCGAGTCGCTGAGCGGATGTTCGTAAAAACGTTCGCTCATGTCGCCGCCCCCGGTCAGGAGGATGCCTTGCAGCTTCGCCTTTCGAAAATCATCCTTGAGGCGTAGAACAACCACCTCCGTTTCGTGCGCCTGCATGGTGTCGACATAGGGTTTGGTTTTGTCCTCGCCCGCAGTGCTGGTGATTCCAATGAGCGGTTTCATCCAGAAGCTTGCACTCAGAGTGGCTCAAGCGCGCGAGGCGGCCCAAGAACTTCGCGCAGCACGATTGCCTGTTTCAATTGCGAAGGGGTGCGAAAGGTCTCGAGACTCCAGCGCATGGCCGGCCCTGCCTGCACATCGGAACGTTCGCTTAAAATCGAGGTTCTTTCCGCCGTGATATCGTCCCGCGCATCGCTCATGGACTGGGCGATTTCCGCCTGAATGTTCATCGGCTTTACCGGCACGGTTTTTTCGGGGGCGGGAACGAGGGACGGCCTGGACAAAACTTCGACGGGCGGTGGCGAGGGTTTTTTTGGCGTTGTGGCGGGACGAACGCTCCTGGCCAATGCGGGAGGTTTGGGGCGGACGGACATCGGTTGCATTTGTCCGCGTTGCTGGACTTCGCTGAGGAAACGCCGCATTTCCTCCTCCAGATCGGGCTGGCTTTGCTGTGGCGTTGGAGGGCGGGGGGAAGAACTCTTTTTATTTCCGGATGCCTCCGCTTTTTTGGCGAACGCGGAAACCGCCGCCACGATCAGAAAGACGATGATGCCGAAAGCGTCGAAGCCTGCGGCAAGCGGCAATGGAACGTCGGGAAGGAGAAACGTCACCTTTTATCCTTGTTTGGGCTGATCGGGCTGGTTGCCTTCGCCGGCGATGCTGCTGCGCATGGCGGTGTCGGACTGGATGTTCTGCATGCGGTAATAATCCATGACGCCGAGTCGTCCGGAACGGAACGCTTCCGCGAGCGCGCGGGGCACTTCGGCCTCCGCTTCCAGGACCTTGGAGCGCATCTCCTGTGTGCGGGCCTTCATTTCCTGTTCGAGGGCGACGGCGGCGCTGCGGCGCATTTCCGCGCGCGCCTGCGCGACGCGTTTGTCGGCTTCCGCCTGCTCGGCCTGCAATTTCGCGCCGATGTTTTCGCCCACGTCGACGTCCGCGACGTCGATCGAAAGAATTTCAAACGCGCTGCCGGAATCCAGGCCCTTCTCAAGACAGCGTTTGGAAATCATGTCGGGATTTTCCAGCACTTCCTTGTAGCTTCCCGCCGAGCCGATGGTGGTGACGATGCCCTCGCCGACGCGCGCGATGATGGTTTCCTCGGTCGCGCCTCCGACGAAGCGTTCGAGATGGGTACGCACCGTCACACGGGCTTTCACTTTCAATTGAATGCCGTCCTTCGCCACCGCGTCGATCGTCAGGCGGCCCTCGGCGCTTTGGTTGGGGCAGTTGATCACGCGGGGATTGACGCTCGTCATTACGGCCTCAAACACGCTCTTGCCGGATTGTTGCGTGGCGAGGTCGATGGCGGCGGCGCGGTTGAAATCGAGGGCCAGGCTGGCTTTTTCAGAAGCGATGAGCGCGCGCACGACCTGGGTGACGTTTCCGCCGGCCTGATAGTGCGCGATCAACTGATCGATGCTGAGCGGAATGCCCGCTTTGACGGCGTTGATGCGATTGTCGACGATCAGGCTGATGGACACGCGCTGCAGTCGCATGCTGATGAGTTCAATGAGTCCGACGGGAGCGCCCGCCACCAGCGCGCGGATGTAGACGGAGGCAAAACTGATGAAAATCGCCAGGAAAACAAGGATGGCGATGACGATGATGATCGAAAGGATGGCGGGAATATTCATACGTGGATGATTTGGTTTTTGAGAAAAATGAAAAACGAATACAAGTTAAACTTTGCGCACGAAGACACGATTGCCTTCGACGGTCACGACCTGGATGGGCGCGTTTTGTTCGATCCAGCCGGATTCGGCGACGACGTCGATGCGTCGGCTGCCGATCGTGGCCGTGCCTGCGGGGCGAAGCGGCGTGAGGGACGTGCCGGTCTGGTTTTGAAGCGCCTTCAAGTCGTCCGCGGTTTTGCTTTCGGAAAGATCAAACTCGGTCACCATCAGACGTCCCGCGCGCGTCTTTGGAAAAACCGTGACCCAAAGCAGCAACGCCACCCCGCTGCAAGCAACGAGCGCCACGAGCGCTTTATTTCCCACGGAGGAACCGAATTCGACATACGTCAGCACGACGGCGGCGACGAGCATCAATCCGCCAAGCACGCCCGCGACCATGCCCGGCAGAAAAACTTCCAGGCAAATCAGGATCAGTCCCACCACGGAAAGAAAAAGGATCCATGACATAACCCATCTATAAAAGGAAAGCCGCCTGCCTGCAATGGAAACCGAATCAGCCTTTTGAAACGATCACCTGGACGCCCCGCACTTCCTTGACGATCACATTTTCGTTGGAGGCGATGAAGTCACCCTCCGAAATCACGTCGACGACCCGATTGCCGATGCGGGCCGTTCCGCTGGGTCGAAGCATGGAAAGAGTCAGCCCTTTCTGGCCAATCAGATCCTTGTGCGCGGTCGCGGTCGTGTAGCCGGCATCCGAATCGAGATTTGTTTTACTGACGAGTCTTCCCAGCGGGCCGCGTCCTTGCGGGAGATAACGTCCCACCCACAGCGCGAGAAGGAAGGCGCCCAGAAGACTGCCGGCAAGCTTGGCGAGAGGGATTTCAAATTGAGGCATCGCCGGGATGCTGTAGGGCCCATGAATTTTGTCCACCATGGCCCAAAGCAACGCCACCAGGATGGCAATCGTGCCAAGAAATCCCGGAAGAATGTGTCCGGGCAGGATGAAAATCTCGATTCCGATCAGGACAAGGCCAAACACAAAGAGCACCACCTCCTCAAATCCCGAAAGGCCCGCGACGTAATGGCCAAAAAAGAAAATCACGAGCGCGATGACGCCCACGATGCCCGGTAATGAGACTCCGGGCGTTTTGAATTCCAGATAAATGCCGGCGATGCCGATCAGCAGTAAAATCGGAGAGATCGCGGTGATCCAGCGTGCAACCTGTTCCGCGCCGGTCGGCTCAATCCGTTTCACTTCCATTGGGGAATAACCCAGTTTCTTGAGGAGAGAGTCCATGTCCCTGTAAACGCCCTGGGCCACCAGAGGCTTCGGCGGTTTGCCATAGGCGGCCATTGCTTCCGTGTCCGTCAGCGTCAGGATTTCGCCCTTCTTCACGATGGTCTTGCCGTCGATTTCCAGTCCGTCGGTCACTTTCACCATCGCATCGCGCTCCAGCGCGGCCCGGACTTCTTCTTCCGAACGATCCCGCTGGCCGGTCAAAAATTGGCAAATCCATTCCGCCAGACGGGACCGCGCGATCTCATGCGTCTGCCCTGACTCTTCGTAAAGCCAGTCGCTGAAGCGCATGAAATTTTGAAAGGACG
>Ga0207107_1135_pt1 | contig 17345 bp, 12 predicted proteins | sample Alteio_BWMinHeat_75_FD_153555 | JGI IMG/M metagenome (GOLD analysis project Ga0207107, IMG submission 153555) | Enriched cells from forest soil in Barre Woods Harvard Forest LTER site, Petersham, Massachusetts, United States -... | ecosystem: Environmental > Terrestrial > Soil > Temperate forest >... | reverse complement strand
AAGCGCTGGATGGATCAGATCCGTAGTGTGATCACAGAGATGAAAACTGAAGGGTCCGAACTGCGAAGGATTCGCACCCAGCAAATGAACGAAATGGCTGTGGCGACAGAGCGAACAACCATCGTCGGCTACTTCTTGAGTCTTTCGCTGCTGGTGTTCGTCTTCGTGTTGCTTGACCGCGAGTTGCGTGAACGCAAACGGGTTCAGGAGGCTCTGGGAAAGAGTGAAAAATGGCTCTCAACAACACTGGGCAGCATCGGCGACGCAGTGATCGCGACGGACATGAACGGCGCGGTGACATTCATGAACACTGTGGCCCAGTCGCTCACGGGCTGGAGGCTGTCAGAAGCGCAGGGCAAGTCCATGGACCTGGTGTTCGACATCGTCAATAAGGAGACGCGACGCCCGGTTGAGAACCCGGTCAAGAAGGTCTTTCGAGAGGGGAAAGTGGTCGGTCTCGCGGACCACACGCTGTTGATTTCAAAAAACGGAAAGGAATTTGAGATTGAGGACAGCGCGGCGCCGATCGTCACGGCGGCTGGTGAAAGGCTCGGCGTGGTGCTGGTCTTCAGAGACATCACTGAGCTCAATCAAACTCGCGAGGAGTTGGATAGATATTTCACTCTTTCGATCGAACTGCTGTGCATTGCCGGCACCGATGGATACTTCAAGCGCCTGAATCCCGTGTGGGAGAAAGTGCTTGGGTACTCCACAAATGAGCTCATGGCAAAGCCTTTTCTGGAGTTCATCCATCCCGACGACCGCCAGGCGACCATTCAGGAGAGTGCAAAGCTCGACAAAGGGATAAACACGATTTCATTTGAGAATCGGTATCGGTGCAAGGATGGCTCGTACCGATGGCTCTCGTGGAGCGCGACTCCCTTCGCCGAGAAGCAATTGATTTATGCCGTGGCACGCGACGTCACCGAGCTGAAGCGGGCCGAGCAGGCTTTGCGCCAGTCGGAAGAGCGGAACCGGCTTCTCTTCGAGAGCAATCCGCATCCGGTGTGGGTCTACGATCTTGAAACCCTCGCAATCATCGACGTAAACGAAGCGGCGATTCGGAACTATGGATATTCAAGGGAAGAATTTCTCACTCTTACGATCAAGGACATTCGCCCTGCCGAGGATGTTCAGGCAGTTCTTGAGAGCGTAGCGAAATCCGGCCCTATGTTGGAAGAAAATCGGATCTGGAGGCATCGCCGGAAAAACGGCAGCATGCTTGATGTGGAAGTCACCTCCCATTCGATTGTTTACGCGGGGAGAAATGCCCGTTTGGTTGTCTCCACCGATATCACCAAGCGCAAACAGGCCGAAGAGGCGCTGCGTCAAAGCGAAGAACGGTTTCGCCTCCTGATCACGGGGGTCAAGGACTACGCGATTTTCATGCTTGATCCGGACGGGCGGGTGGCCAGTTGGAACGCGGGCGCGGAACGTTTCAAAGGCTACCAAGCACAGGAGATTATTGGCCAGCCGTCCTCCCGGTTCTACACCCCCGAGGACGTTGCTGAAGGCAAGCCGGGGCGGGGACTGCGGATCGCTGCGGCCGAAGGACGGGCGGAAGACGAGGGGTGGCGGGTGCGTAAGGATGGCACACAGTTCTGGGCCAATGTTGTCATCACAGCACTTCACGATGAAAAAGGAAAATTGCTCGGCTTCTCAAAAATCACGCGGGATATCACGGAGCGTAAACAGACGCAGGAATCTCTGACGAAGGCAAAAGAAGAAGCAGAGCGGTCCAACAAGTTCAAGGACCAATTCCTGTCCACGATGAGCCACGAGCTGCGTACACCCCTGAACGCGGTGCTGGGTTTTTCGGATCTCCTCACCGAAGAACGTTACGGCCCATTAAATGACCGGCAACGGCGTTACCTTACCCACATTCACACGGGGGGGAAGCATCTTCTCCGATTGATCAACGACATCCTGGATCTCTCGAAAATCGAGGCGGGACGCCTCCAGTTGGCGATTGAGAGTGTGCCAGTGGACGGGTCCATTGCTGAAGTCGTTGACACCCTGCGGCCTCTCGCTGACAACAAATCGCAGTCCTTGGTGGTGAACACCTCGCCGGATCTGGGCGTCCGAGCCGATGCCACCCGCTTCAAGCAGATATTAATGAACTTGCTGGGGAATGCCATCAAGTTCACTCCCGAAGGGGGAAAGATTGAACTGACGGCCCAACAACTCGGTGAGGTTGTTCGCGTGGACGTTCGCGATTCGGGGCCTGGCATTCCCACGGAGGAGCAACAGCGCATCTTTGAGGCTTTTCATAGGCTGCGGCAAACAGAAAAGAGTGCGGAGGGCACGGGCCTGGGCCTTGCCATCACCCGGCGTCTCGTCGAATTACACGGCGGCCACCTCGGTCTTGAAAGCCAGCCAGGTTTGGGGAGTTGCTTCTACTTTACATTGCCGAGTGTGGTGGCCTATGCGACAGATGAAGCGCGCGACCTGAGTTTTGGGAAGATGGCGCGTGAGTCAGTTCGAATCCTGGTGATTGAGGATGATCCAGCCGCAGCGCATCTCCTTCAGTCGCATCTTGCCTCGGCGGGTTACGAGGCGGTGCTGTGTGACCACCCCCAGCGCGCCCTGGAAATGGCAGCCGAGCTGCAACCCAGTGCCGTGACTCTGGACATCCTCATGAAACCTGTGAATGGATGGGAGGTCCTGCCGGCCCTGAAGAGTGATCCACGAACATCCAGAATTCCTGTGATTGTAGTTACTGTCGTTGATCAGCCGACCACGGGCGTGCTGCTTGGCGCGGATGAATATATTGTGAAACCAGTGGAGAGGGCAACGCTGTTGGCGGCGGTGGAGCGCTGCCTGCATCAACGCGGACAAATCGGACGAGCGCGGCCAATTCTTGTGGTCGAAGACGATACACCGACCCGTGAATTCATCGCCGAATTGCTTTCAAAAAGTGGGTATTTGGTAGGCACTGCTGCCGATGGCGCCGAGGCGCGAGCCCGAGTGGCTGAATCCGTGCCAGAACTGGTAATCCTCGACCTGATCTTGCCGGAAGTGAGCGGCTTTCAATTGCTCGCCGAATGGCGGATCGAATCCCGGACCGCTGATCTTCCCATCTTTGTGCTGACGAGCAAGGATCTAACGCTCGAGGAGAGGGATTACATTCGTAAGAATACCGGAGCGCTTTTTCAAAAACAGGAACGATGGCAAGAGGCTCTGATCCGGCAGTTGCAACGGGCAGTGCCTCCCGTGCTTACGGGGAAGTCATGAAGCAGCGCGTACTTGTGGTCGAGGACAACCTGGCCAATCGGGAGCTGCTTTGCGACTGGCTGGAGGCGGAGGGCTTCGAAGTGTTGTCCGCTGAGAATTTGCAGCAATGCCACGCGGCTTTCGCGATGCAACCACCGCAGGCCGTCTTGCTCGATATACAGCTTGGCTCCGAGGACGGTCTATCCCTGGCCAAGTGGATCCGGCGAGAGCCGAAGCTGCGGCACATCCCGGTCATCGCCGTGACGGCGCATGCGATGGTGACGGATCAAGAGCGAGTGATGCAGGCCGGGTGCAACGCATGCATTTCTAAGCCCATCGATTTTAAATTGCTCGCTGAAGAGCTCGAGCGCTGGCTGGAATTGTCCGCGAAATTGCCGTCCAGCACATGAGTGCATGCAGGATCCCGTTACCGGTTCAAATGCGAGCGTTCCGAGGAGATGAGTGTGCGGAGCCGGGTTTTAGTGGTTGATGACAACCCAGTCATTTGTGAGCTCATTCAAGAAGTCCTAGATTCCGCCGAGATGGAGGCCTTTACTCTCACCGATAGCAGCCAAGCAGCACTGCATCTTGCCCGGGAGAAATTCGACGCGGTTTTCCTTGACGTACGCATGCCGTCGCCTGATGGGATCGAAATCACCCGACGACTGCGCGCGGCGGGTCTAAACCGAAGCACTCCAGTCGTGATTATAACTGGCGAGGAAGACAACGGCGTCCTCAAGCGCGCGTTCGAGGCAGGCGCCAGTTTTTTCCTTTTCAAACCGATTGACCGGCACAGCATCCTTCGCTTGATTCGAGTGACGGAAAGTTCCATTCAGCGCGAAGCCAGGCGCTACCAGCGCGTGAGGACCAGCTGCAAGGTTTCCCTGGAATGTGGACAAGAACGAATCAGCGGCACAACCCTTGACGTGAGCCTGGGCGGCATGTTCGTGCAAGCACCCCACGCCTTTCCTATCGGTTCCACCGTTCAAGCCAGCCTGGAACTTAAAGTCGGGACGCCACCTCTGCGGCTAACGGCACGTGTTGTTCGCTCGCCCGGGGAGAATTGCATGGGTCTTCAAATTGAAAACGCAGGAGCAGAGGAAACCAAGAGATTGCAAGAATTTCTGCTGCCTTTGATTTTGGCAGTGGCCGACTGAGGTTCTCCAGACCCGTCGAACCGCTAGAACGGTGTCCCCCAGACCGTACCATGGGTCGGCGAGTGAGCCAACTTTTCGCGCCTCGTCCCCGAGGCATGTTTCCTTCGCTGGTCTTGCCTCCATACTTGCGGCATGAGCCGCTCGCCACGAACACGGATGCGAATGGGGGCACCGAATATGAGGCAAGGGGCCCTTCGACTGCGCTCAGGACCTATGGCTAATTCAAGCGACGCTGGTCATCGGTGCGCTTTGCCAGTTTTTGACGCTCGCACCGAATTCCAGGCCGATGCAAAAGTGTCCACCCGTCACCGGATGGCAGTAGACCACTCTCGCATGCCGGCGAAACTCGCCTGACAGGGAAGCAATATCCACCTGGTCTCCTGGGAGCCAGCGGCGATTGGTAAACACGCGGGCTCCAAAACGACTGATATTGAGAGTCGTGGCGCTTTCGGGACCCTGGGCTTTTTCCAAGGCCACGAGTCGAACCGGCACCTGTACAGTGGCCCGCTTCTCAAGTCTTCCATCTAATCGCATGAATCTGGACTCCTCTCCCGTGATCATCTTCGGATGAGCGGGTTGTAGTTGTTTAAGCCTGGCTCAGACAGGGCCGCAGACGGTTTCGCTTTTGTTCATACATATCTCGATCCGCCTGTTCCATGAGTTCTCCGAGCGAGAGCGCATGTTGCGGATCAAATCGGGCCACACCAACACTCAGCAAAAGCTCGTAGCGAGGCTCGTTGACATTGGATTTCCTGAGTACTTTTTCCAGCCGGTGGAGAAGCACTGCCTGGTCCTCAGGGGAGGCTTCCAATGCCAACACGGCGAATTCATCGCCGCCGAGACGGGCCAGAATGTCGGAATCACGAAACGCCTCTTCCAGCACATCTGCCGTCCGAACGAGAGCCAGATCACCCTCGCGGTGGCCGTAGGCGTCGTTGATCTTCTTCAAATTGTCCACATCACAAAACAACAGAAGCATTCCCTTGCCCTGCCGGAGCGCCAACTTTAGCTGCTGCGTCGCGGCAGCAAAAAATCCCCGCCGGTTGTAGATGCAGGTCAGATCATCGGTGAGCGCCAGATTGCGAAGCTCGCGGTCCAGGAGGATCTGCTTAATAGCACCCCAGACTGCAGGGTGCGCGGCAACTCGTAGGGTCTGCGCGTCCGGGGTCCCCGACTTCAGAGCCTTTGAAATTTCGTCCACCTCACGCAATATGTGACCAAATTCCTTGTCCGCAGCCAGCAAAGCAGAGGACAGCACTCCTTCAAGGTCCGTTTGGGAGGGGCCTTTCCGGCCGTCGATAACGAAAGCCTTACGATTGGCAGCCGAATCGGGCAGACATACCCTGAGGCGGCTCGCGTGATGGCCGTTTTTCCCCTGGGACCCCTGGATTGCCATGATTCCTCCTGGTCGCTAGTCTCGAAAGATCTTGTTATCGGCCTCTCTGCGGTGGTCCTGGGCCGTATGGTTCCATGACCATAGGGAGCTCACAAGACAGGAAAAACCGTAGAGTTGGCCCAGGTGATTCCCGTACTTCTTCAACTCGGCGGATAATTTGCGCACTGGCTCTGCGCCACATATGCTGCAAGAAGCATCAAAAAAGACCCCGGAATTCGTATCGAATAGAATCAATCGCTTCCATTTGTTGTGAGTGAGTTAGAGCGAATTCTATGCGCACCTTTGCACCATTTGGGTTGATGTTGCCCCACCAGACGCGGAACGGCGGGAGAGACGAAGAGCCGGGAAGATGCTTTTCGGCTAGGCTCATGACAAGCCGGCGGTATGTTGAGGCGCGCGTTAGCGGAAGGCGGGGATGACGCGGTCGGCGAAGAGTTGCTGGGTTTTGAGGGTCTTCCAGTGGTCGAGGCCGCCGAAATTGGAGACGATAGCTAGCTCGCCGATGCCGCCCTTTTCCTGCAGGTTCTGCACTTGGCGGATTACCTTTGCAGGGGTGCCGATGAAACCGATTTCCTGGTCCACGATTTCGTCGTAGGTGAGACGGGTGAGCGATTCCAGCGCGCCGCTGGCGTAGAAGCCGTAGCCTTTGGCGCGAAGTTCTGCTTTCTTCGATTCGTCCTGCAAGGAATCAACAGGTGAGGCGTTGAAGGCGAGAAAATTGTGGAGAGCGGTCTCGACTTCTTTACGGATTTGCTTTTCGTCGTCGTCGAGATACACGGGGCGGATATAAACGATATTCGGCTTGTGGCCGTGGGCTGCGCATGCCTGCTTGTAGATTCCGAGCGGCTTTTCTAGCACGCCCCATGGCAACAAGGGCGGAACGAAGATTCCCCAGCCGCGTTCGCCGGCCATCTGGTAGGTGATGTCGCTTGTGCCGCCGGTGAAGAGCGGCGGATGGGGCTTCTGCACGGGCTTGGGAACGACGGAAAGATCCTTCACGTTGAAAAACTTTCCCTGGTAAGAAAACCTGTCCTGGGTCCACGCGCGCTCGAGGATTTCGATGGCTTCGTCGTAGCGCGGGCGGCTTTCCTCGAGTGGCACGTTGGAAGGGCCGAAGAGCCAGGCGTGGCCACGGCCAAGGCCGCATTCGAGGCGGCCTTTCGTGAGAATATCGGCTTCGGCAATTTGGCCCGCGAGGCGCATGGGATTTTCGAGCGGCAGGGTGAACAGCGCGACGCGGAAGCGGATGCGCTGGGTGCGTTGGGCGGCGGCGGCAAAGAGCGCCAGGGGATTCGCAGAGATAGAAAACTTCTGAAAGAAGTGGTGATCGATGACGGAGTAGACGTCGAAGCCGGCTTGATCCGCGTGCTCGATCTGGCGAAAAATTTCCCAAGTCATGTCCGCGTGGGATTTACCCGGCGGGGTTTGCATTTCGGCGTAGATTCCGAATCGCATGTTCGGCGCGGCTCCTGTAGCGCTAACGGCGAAAAATTGAAACGGAGGATGATGCGGATTGAGGAGGCAGGCACGAGGGCCTGCCTCCCTGTGTCCTGTGCGACTAAAACGTGAAGCGAGCCGCGAACTGGAGCTGGCGCGGATTGAACACCGAGCTCGGTGTGCCGTAGCTCTGGTTTGGCGAGCCCTCTCTGAAGAGCTGCGGTGCGCCAGCGCAGCCCGGGGCGCCTGGATCCGGGCCGCAGAAATCAGCGGCGCCGTAGCTGGTATTGAAGTAGCGGACATTGACGGTGTTGAACAGGTTGAAAGCTTCGGCGATGAGCTGAAGCTTCAACCGCTCGCGGATGGGGAAGGTGCGCGAAAGGCGAACATCAATGGTCTGAAGCGAATCGCCCTTGAAGGTATTGCGCGGCTCGCTGCCAACGCGGTCGTTGTTGCCGAAGACGTCGCCATTGGCATCGAACCCTGCGTACTTTGTGAAATATTGAGGCGATTGCAGCGTGATGATGGTGCTGAAGCTGAAATCGCGCAGGAAGAGATTCCAGGTGGAAGGGCTATTGAAGATGGCATTGCCGATGAAGCGGTGGCGGACGTCGTCCGCCGAGCTGGCTCGCTCCGCGTGGAAGTTGGCGCTGTCCTGGGGAATGAGCACAAAGCTGGGGTTCGGGCCGTCGTCGATCGAATGCGACCAGGTGTAGCTGGCCTCCACGGAGAAATTGTGAGAGAGGCGCTTGTTGAAATTCACAAGCAGCCCGTCATAAACGGAGTCCCACTTCGAGTCGGCCTCAAAGAAGACGCTGAATTGCGGGTTGCGGAATCCTGGAATTCCAGCAACGTGGGGGGTATTGGGAATGACCAACTGTCCGGGATACGGAGTGCAGTTGGGAGGCGTGACTGGGCCGCCGGGATTGAATGGGGAAGCGAAATCGAAGTAGACATTCTTGCAACTCAAAGTCCCATTGGAATTGAAGGCCTCAACTGTGCCGCTGGGGTTTGGCTGATTGACATTGAAGAAACTGCCAAGATGCACACCGCGCAGATGGATACCCGAAATACTTAAGACCGCGTCTTTGAACGGCTGGAACTCAACTGAGGCACTTGCCTGAATGCCATATGGGTTCTTGTGGTTCTGGTCGAAGCGAACGATTGTGGCGTCCTGAAGGAAGCCGCAACCGTCGAGGAAACCACCGGGGCAGAAACCCGCCGGCACGCCATTGGGATAGGTAGCCGTGTTGAGGAGCGCGCTGAGGCCGGTGAAAGTGATAAACGGATTGCCGGCAAAGCTGAACAGGCCCGTGTTGGCATTCAGGCCGTCTTCGAATGGACGGCCAGGATATGTCGAGAGCCCGCCGCAAGAGGGCGCCTGGCACATGAGCAGTGGCGATGGGATGATCCCGTGAAACAGGCCAAATCCGGCGCGAATGACGATGTTGCGGGAGGTGCCGAGGTTGTAAGCCGCACCAATGCGAGGATCAAAATTCTTCCATTGCGTATTGAGCACACGCGACGGCCAGGTTTCGAACTCCCAGCGCACTCCGCCATTGAGGGTGAGCCGCGATGTGGCGCGCCATTTGTCCTGGATGTAAAGGCCATCATAGGTGTGGTCGAGCGTTGCCGAGGCCTGATTGCGGATGGCCCGAGATATCGCTCCACCGTGATAGACAGCTGTTCCCCCGTTCAGCATCGTTTCGGTGAATGGGGGTGTGGTCGTCTTGTCGAACCGCTCGAAAAAGATCACGAAGGGATCTGGGCAAGCTTGCGGCGGCGGGCAGGAACCCGGGATTGTGGCGTTCACTGCGCCGTCGGTACCAAGGAATGCCGGTAGGTTGGCGAAGTCCGCTTCGAAGGGATAGAACAATGGGAAGGATTCGTAGGTGCGGACCCAGTCGAAGTTTCCGCCGAAACTGATGGAATGGTTGGCAACGATGTGGGTGACATTGTCCACGAGTTCATAGCGGCTCTCGCGGTAGATGTCGGGATTGCCGCGGTTGACGCCGACCGCAAAAGTGTTGGCAACTTCCAGATGAGGCTGTGTGGAGACGACCGGAAAATCGAAAGTGCGGTGGGCATATTGCATGCGCAATTCGTTGACCCAGGAGGAAGAGAAGTTGGTAGTGAGGCCGCCGGCCAAGGATTGGTCGCGGATGTTGTTGTTCTTGAAAGCGGAAGGGAGATCGAAACCGTTGTTGAGAGGGGACTGGTTGGTGAGGCGGTCGTCGTTGATGAAATAGCGGACGTAGAGAAAATTGTTGCTGTTGAGATTTTCATCCAAGCGGATGAAGCCATTGTCGGTGTTCGCCACGCGCAAGACGGCGAGATTTTCCGGCGGCAGGCCATAAACATTTACTTTCACGCCGTTGATGGTGTTGGGCACCGAGCCGTCAGCAGGCCCGAGGTTTGCCAGCACAACGGAGTTGTAAGTGGGTGATTCGCCTCGGCGCTGCGCATCGTAGTTGCCGAAGATAAAGGTCTTGTTCTTCTGCACAGGTCCACCGATGGAAGCGCCAAACTGGTTTTGATGGAGAACGTTCAAGCCGGGGGCCGCGAGAACGCTTTTTGCATCCAGAGCATTGTTACGGAAATATTCGTAGAGCGAGCCATGCCATTCGTTGGTGCCGTTTTTGGTGATGATATTGACGATGCCGGCGGTGGCGCGGCCGTACTGAGTGGTGTAGTCGCTGTTGATGACGCGAAATTCCTGGACGGACTCCTGCGGCGGAGTGCCGCGCTGGATGCCGGAGGCGGTGGAGATGTCGTCCGCGCCGTCCACGGCGATGAAATTGAAGTGGATGTTCTGACCGGCGAAGGAGATCTTGGTTACGGGCTCGACGATTACGTCCGTGCTGCCTGAAGTGGTGTTGCCGATCTGCACGCCGGGCGCGAGAAGGGCGAAATCAATGAACTCGCGGCCGTTGACAGGCAGGCTTTCGATCTGCGTTTGCGTGATCACGTCGCTGATCTGCGTCCGGGTGGGCTCGGTGACTTCGGTGGTAGCCTGAACGGTCACCTTCTCATTGATGTTGCCGACGGAAAGTGTGAGGTTCAGCGTTGCGACCTGGCCGACCTGCAGTGTGACCTCTTTCTCTTCAGTCTTGAAACCGGCGACTTGAGCAGTGACCCTGTAGCGGCCGACCGGAATGGCGGGGAATTCATACTCACCGCTGTCGGAGGATTGTGTCGTGCGGGAAAAACCCGTGGACGCGTTGGCGGCGGAGACTTTGGCTTTGGGGATGCCGCCGCCGCTTGAGTCGAGGACCTGGCCCTGCAGCGTGGCGGTAACGGTCTGTGCGCCGGAAGGGATCACGCACAAGAAGCAAAGGATCGAAAGAGCCGTGCAGACGGCGAACGTCCGAATCTTCATAGTTCCCCCTTGAAAAAATTTCGTCACCAGCCGAACCTTCCGGGCTTTGCGGCGTTTACAATGCGGATGGCGGCATTGTCAAGCCGAATCCCGAAAGCAAGTCAACATATGTTTCAGATAACCTGCCCCAAACTCTTGGCCGCGGAAGCGGGTTACCGGAAGCCGTGCTTTCGCTGCCAGCGAACTTTTCGCCGTCTTTCGGCTGAGCTCACGACCTTCGTTACTCCGGCAAGACGGCGGTGACTTCGATTTCCACTCGCGCGTCGTCTTCGATCAGGCCGATCACTTGTACGGCGGTCATCGCGGGATAGTGCCGCCCGATGATCTCGCGATAGACATTTCCAAGCTCCTTGTACGCGCCGATGTATTCCTTCTTATCCACCACGTACCAATTCATGCGCACGATGTGTTCGGGTCCGGCGTGAGCCTCGGCCAGCACGTGCACGATATTTTTCAGTGTTTGCCGCACCTGTTCGACGAAATCCCTGGAAACAAGTTTTCCCCGGGCGTCCCAGCCGATCATGCCGCTGAGGAAAATGGTGCGCCCCCGCGCCACTACGCCGTTGGCGTAGCCTTTGGGGCGCTTCCACTGCGCAGGTTGCAGGAATTCCATGAGTTTTCGTTACCTCGAATTTTCCAAAATGCGCACGGGATCAATCACCGGTGCGAAATGCAAGCAGGCGCGCGCGCAAATCATCGGGAATAGGGATCGCTTTGTGCGGCTTCCTGTCAATCAGGACGAGCACCACACTGCCACGAACTCGAAGGCCTCCATCGGGTCCACAAAGCGTGATATCGAGGTGCACGGAGCTGGCGCCGACTCTGTGCACAGTTAGCGTCGCTGACAGGACTTCGCCGAAACGGCTGGGGGCAGTGAAATCAACATCCAGATGCGCGGTCGGCAGGCCCCAGCCGCGCTGTGTGATGAGATCCGGAAATGAGAGCTGTAATCCTTCGCGGCACCAGTCTTCCACGATGTTGTTAAATATCTCCAGATAGCGAGGATAGAAAACGATCCCGGCAGGATCGCAGTCGCCGAAACGCACCAGGACCTGTGCGCGGTAGGGCCGCGCCGGCGTGGACGGCGGCTGCGATTTGGAGACAGACGCCTTAGTCATGCAGCCCGTCGCTTTCCTGGAATGCGCTGATGATTCCGCGCGCGATGATCAACTGCTGTACTTCGGTGGCACCTTCGTAAATGCGCAGCGGGCGAATTTCGCGGTACAGGCGCTCCACCGTTTCCCCGCTCTTGACGCCCAGACCGCCGAAAATCTGCACGGCGGCGTCAATCACCTGCTGGGCGGTTTCGGTGGCGGTCATCTTGGCCATGGCGGCTTCGACCGTCACGCGCCGGCCCTGGTCGCGCAGCCATGCTGCCCGGAAGGTGAGGAGTGCGGCCGCATCGATGCCTGTCGCCATCGTGGCGAGCTTGGCTTGCGTCAATTGGAAGTCAGCGAGCGTTTGACCAAACATTTGGCGCGAGGTGGCGCGCCGGAGGGCTTCCTGCAAGGCACGGCGTGCAAAGCCGAGAGCGGCGGCGGCCACCGACGTGCGGAACACGTCGAGCGTGGCCATGGCCACCTTGAAGCCTTGAGCCGGTTCGCCAAGCCGCTGCGAGGAAGGGACGCGGCAATCGGAAAATTTCAGGCGGGCAAGCGGATGAGGCGCTATCACTTCGATGCGCTCGGCAATTTCAAATCCGCGTGTGCCCTGGTCAACAAGGAATGCGGTGATTCCACGCGCTGCGGGCTCCTCACCGGTGCGCGCGAAGACTACATAGAAATCCGCGATGCCTCCGTTCGAGATCCAGGTTTTTTCTCCGTTCAGCACGTAGCTTTCGCCATCGCGTCGTGCTTCGCAGCGCAGCGCTGCGACGTCGGAGCCAGCTTCGGGCTCGGAGAGCGCGAACGCCGCGATAAAGATGCCCTCGCGGACGCGCGGGAGGTAGCTGTTTTTCTGCGCGGGAGTCCCGAACAAAGTGATGGCTCCCGAGCCCAGGCCCTGCATGGCGAAGGCGAAATCCGCGAGACCCGAATGACGCGCCAGCGTTTCGCGAATTACGCAGACCGCGCGCGTATCGATTGCGTCGCTTGCAGCGCCGTAGGCTGTGCCGCCGATCGCGTATTTCAACCAGCCGCCTTCACCGAGCTGGCGCACGAGCTTGCGGCATGTGTCGTCCACATCCGCCTCGTGGCCAGCGCGGATTTTCTTCGAAGCCCAAGCGTCCAAATCCTTCGCGAGCGTGCGGTGGCGCTCGTCGAAGAACGGCCATTCCATGTGGCTTTGCTCGGCCAAACTCAATCTCCCTTAAACACCGGCTTCTGCTTGGCGACGAACGCTTCGTAGGCGCGATGAAAATCGTTCGTAGTCATACAAATCGCCTGGGCTTCGGCTTCGGCATCAATTGCTTCATCCACGCCCATGTGCCATTCGTTGTGCAGCATTTTTTTGGTCATGCCGTGGGCAAACGTGGGACCGGCGGCCAATTCCGCCGCCAGCATTCGCGCGTCCGGCATGAGCAAATCCGGCGCGCAGATTCGATTTAGAAAACCCCATCGTTCGGCCTCCTCGCCGCCGATGTTGCGCCCGGTGTAGAGAAGCTCGGCGGCGCGGCCCTGCCCGATGACACGCGGGAGCAGCGCACAAGCGCCCATGTCGCAGCCCGCCAATCCCACACGTGTGAACAGGAACGCAATTTTGCTGCGGGCAGTTCCCAGGCGGAAATCGGAGGCCAGTGCGAGCAGAGCGCCCGCGCCGGCGCAAATTCCGTCGATCGCTGCGACGATCGGTTGGGGGCAGGCCCGCATCGCTTTCACCAGATCACCGGTCATGCGTGTGAAATTGAGTAGACCCTTCTTATCCAGTTTGGTGAGCGGGCCGATGATTTCGTGCACATCGCCGCCCGAACAGAAATTCCCTCCCGCTCCAGTGAGAACGATGGCCTTGACGTCACCGGCACCAACCATCGCGCGGAACAGATCGCGCAGCTCAGCGTAAGAATCGAATGTGAGCGGATTCTTCCGCTCGGACCGGTTGAGCGTGATGGTGGCGACGCGGTCCGCGACCTCATATAAGAAATGCCGGGCTTGATAGCCAGCCAGCTCCGTGCGATTGGCACGCGATTTTTGCGTCCGAGCTGGACGACGGCCCATCACTTTCTCCTGTGCAAAGTAGGCAGTCTGGGTGACCCTGAGCCTGCTGTGCCGAGACTGCTCAGATGCCCCTTAAGCTTCTGGAGTAAGTCGAACATTACCTGTTTTTCTTCCGAGCTAAGCCCGCGCAACAGCTCGATGATCCACTGTTCATGCTGGGCGGCCATTTCGCGGAAGCGCTTCAGTCCGGTTTCCGTGAGTTTCACGGTGAGCGCGCGGCGGTCGCTGCGGTCGAGAACACGGATCACCAGACCCTCTCGTTCGAGCTGATCTGTGATCCCCGTGACATTCCCGCCGGAGACCATCAGACGCTTGGAGACTTCGGACATGCGCAATCCGTCCGGATGGCGCTCGAGCTGGGCCATTAAATCGAAGCGGGGCAAGGTGGTTTCGAAATCCTGGCGCAAGCCGCCGCGAACGTGATTCTCGATTCGCACTGTGCAAGATAACAGCCGGAGCCAGAGCCGCAGCGCCTGATGATCGCCTTTGGTTACGCGCGTCTCCAGATCAACCAGTGTCCCGTTGAGGCCGTTTGCTTCCAGGCTTCTCGCGCGCATCGCTAGAGAGCTCGCCATTTTCCCCTCACATCACTTCGCCGCCGGCCACGGCGATTGTCTGTCCGGTGACGGCTTCGCTCCCGGGGAGGCAAAGCCAAGCAACAGCATTGGCCACCTCCTCGGGCTGCACCAATCTTTTTTGTGGGTTGCGCGCGGCCAATTCGGCGCGCGCCGCTTCGGGTGTGCGACCCGTCTTGGCGACAATATGTGCAACGGATTCCGTGACGAGTTCCGTGTCCGTGAAGCCCGGACATATCGCATTCACCGTGACGCATTTCGTTGCGACTTCGAGCGCCAGGGAGCGCGTCAGGCCGACGACCGCGTGCTTCGACGCACAATAGGCGGTGACGTAAGCGTAGCCGGTCAGGCCCGCGGTACTGGCCATGTTGATGATTCTTCCCCAGCCAGCACTGAGCATCTCCGGCAAAGCGGCATGAATGCAGTGGAAGGTTCCATCGAGATTCACCGTCATCATCCGCCGCCAGAGATTCGCGTCCGTCTTCAAGAAAGGCGCGGAGGCGGCCTGGCCGGCGTTGTTCACGAGAATATCGATGGGGCCAGACCGCGCACGCGCACTTTTGAATGCATGCGCGACCGCAACGGGGTCTCCGACATCCGCCTTCGCATACGCCAATTGGCCGGATTTCTTAAAATCGAGCGCACCTTGCGGCTGTGGCTCGGCACTACGGCCAAGCACGGTGACGCGCGCGCCGTGATCCAGCAGGGCGCGCGTGACGGCGGCGCCGATTCCCCGCGCCCCTCCGGTGACGACGGCATGCTTGCCGCGCAAGAGTTCCGACGTCGCGTTTGCGGTGGCGGGCGTCATACTTGCAACCTCAATAGCGCGGCACGCGCGAGATTTCGTTCGAGCTGTTCTTTGCCGTTCAGATAAGGGCTGGGCCACCAAACATCCGTGTAGCCTTGTTTGGCCGCTTCGTGCAGCGTCCAGGACGGATCGGCCAAATGAGGCCGCGCAATGGCGCACAGGTCGGCGCGGCCGGCGGCGATGATGGTGTTCACATGGTCGCCTTCGAAAATATTGCCCACGGCAATCGTCGCGATGCCGACCTCGTTGCGTATGCGATCGGAAAATGGAACCTGGTACATGCGTCCGTAGACGGGCCGCTCGGCTTTGCTTACCTGGCCGGACGAGCAATCGATCATGTCTGCGCCGGCACACTTGAACAGGCGAGCGACCTCGGCCGAATCTTCCGGAGTGATTCCACCGGGCACCCAATCGTGCGCCGAGATGCGCACGCTCATAGGCTTGTCCTGCGGCCAGGCGGCGCGCATGCCCTTGAAAACTTCGAGCGGATAGCGGCAGCGGTTCTCGAGCGAACCGCCGTATTCGTCCGTGCGGTGATTTGTGAGCGGAGAAATAAAACTCGAAAGCAGATAGCCGTGGGCAATATGGACTTCGAGCCAGTCGAATCCCGCGGCTACGCCGCGAAGGGTGGCGGCAACAAAGTCCGCCTTGATGCGGTCCATGTCCGCTCGCGTCATTTCGCGCGGCGTTTGCGATACGCTTTCGATGTACGGCAGCGGGGAGGCAGAGACGAGCGGCCAGTTGCCCGATTCCAACGGCTGGTCAATTCCTTCCCAGCCGCGGCGCGTGGACCCTTTGCGGCCCGAGTGCCCGAGTTGCAAGGCCATCTTCGCGTCGGTGTGGGTGTGAACATAATCCACCACGCGTTTCCAGGCTCTCATCTGCTCGTCATTCCACATTCCGAGGCAGGCGGGAGTAATGCGCGCGTCCGGCGAGACGCAGGTCATCTCCGTGAAGACCATCGCAGCACCACCCATAGCGCGTGCGCCGAAGTGGACGAGATGGAAATCGTTGGGCATGCCGTCGTCGGCCATGTAGGTGGCCATCGGCGAGACGATCACGCGGTTTTTCAGAGTCAGTCCACGCACAGAAAAAGGAGTGAACATCGGCGGTATGCTGCGGCCCACGCCGCTGCGCGCCGCAAACCATCGTTCGACATTTTCCACATAACGGGCGTCGCGCAATTTCAGATTTTCATGCCCGATGCGCTGACTGCCCGTCAGCAGGCTGTAGGTAAACTGCTCGGGATCGAGATGCACGTAACGCTCTACTTGTTCAAACCATTCCATGCGATTGCGAGCTGCGCTCTGGAGCTTGAGCGCTTCAATTTCACGCTCTTCCTGATAGCGCTGCAGCGCTTCGCTGACGTCGCCAGTATGGCCGGAGAGAACTCGAGTGAGCGCCATGGCATCTTCCATGGCCAGCTTGGTGCCGGACCCGATGCTGAAGTGCGCGGTGTGCGCGGCATCACCGATCAGGACGATGTTTTTGTGGAACCATTTCTCGCACAGGATGCGGTTGAATTTCAGCCATGCGGCCGAACCCTTCAAATGCGTGGCGTTTGAGATCAGGGCGTTGCCATCCAGGCGTTCCGCAAACATTTTTTCGCAGAGCGCGATCGATTCGGCCTGCCCCATTTTGTCGATCCCGGCATTCAGCCAGTTTTTCTCCGGCGTCTCGATGATGAATGTGGACCAGTCGTTATCGAAGCGGTAGGCGTGCAGGTTAAACCAGCCCCACTCGGTCTGTTTGAAATCGAAAGTGAAAGCATCCAGCTTCATTTTGCTGCCGAGCCAGATGAAGCGATTCAGGCGCGCCTGAATATTGGGCTTGAACACGTCTTCGTATTTGCGGCGCGTGATCGAAGAGGCGCCGTCCGATGCGATGACCAGATCGTGTGTGGCGGCGTAGCTATCGGGATCGGTGACTTCGGTTTGGAACACGAGTCTCACGCCCAGCCCGGCGGCTCGATGCTGAAGTATTTGCAGAAGTTTTATCCGAGCGATGCCGCAGAAACCGTGACCGCTCGACGTAACTTTGCGGCCCTTAAAGAAGACGTCTATATCGTCCCAGTGGCGAAACGCTTGCGTGATGCCGGCATGAGTTTCCTCGTCGGCGTCTTTGAAGCCGTCCATGGTCTTGTCGGAAAACACGACGCCCCAGCCGAATGTATCGTCGGGACGGTTGCGTTCGATGACGGTGATGTCCCAGGACGGGTTGGCTTTTTT
>Ga0207107_1133_pt1 | contig 17544 bp, 11 predicted proteins | sample Alteio_BWMinHeat_75_FD_153555 | JGI IMG/M metagenome (GOLD analysis project Ga0207107, IMG submission 153555) | Enriched cells from forest soil in Barre Woods Harvard Forest LTER site, Petersham, Massachusetts, United States -... | ecosystem: Environmental > Terrestrial > Soil > Temperate forest >... | reverse complement strand
CAGAAAAAATAGGATCTTCAAGATGAGAGCCATTGGCGTGAGTCCCTTGGGCGCATTATTCGAAAGACGTTTGTGGGGCGTTTTATTACTTGGGTTTTTGGTATTCAGTTCTGCAATGAGTGTTGTGTATATCAAGCACGTCAACAGAAGTTTGCATATTCAATTGGAGCAGTTACAGCAGGTGCGAGATAAATTGCATGTGGAGTGGACGCAATTGTTATTAGAGCAAGGGACTTTAGGGTCTGACTTGCGAGTGGAAAAAGTGGCGAGAGAGCAATTAAAGATGGTTGTTCCGCCGACAGAACAGGTGGTAGTGATAAAGCCATGAGATTTAAAGGTCGTTATATTTTAATGGGTATTAGCTTGCTGATGGTTGTCAGTGGGTTGGTTTGGCGCGTCGTGACTTTGCATGTTTTTGAGCAAAGTTTTCTACAGAATCAGGGCGATCTCAGAACCCTTCGTGTGGTGGGTACCCCTGCGCATCGGGGCATGATCACCGATAGAAATGGTGAACCCTTGGCAATCAGCACGCCTGTGCAATCGGTTTGGATAAATCCAAAAGAATTTGATCCAGGACATCCTCAACTCTTAGCTTTAGCGGCTACTTTGGATATCTCTATCGATCAAATTTTGGATAAAGCAGCGCGTCATGCAGGACGAGAATTTTCGTATTTAAAACGGCACATTACGCCTACCATAGCCACTCAAATTCAGTCTTTACAGATACCCGGCATCCGTTTGAAATCAGAATATCGACGGTATTATCCAGCGGGCGAAGTGACTTCGCAGGTGGTGGGTGTTACCAATATTGATGATCACGGTAAAGAAGGCTTGGAATTAGCCTTGGATGAGTGGTTACGGGGTGCAGCGGGCAGTAAACGCATCATACGAGATAGACGTGGTCGTGAAGTACAGATTGTCGAAGGCTTAAAAGAAATGCAATCGGGTCAGGATGTCATTCTCAGTCTGGATCAGCGATTACAATATTTAGCCTATCGGGAATTAAAAGCAGCGGTGGTATCGAGTGGTGCTGCGGCGGGTTCGGCAGTTGTATTGGATGTACAGACGGGTGAGGTGTTGGCAATGGTCAATCAACCCTCGTTTAATCCCAATGTGCGTGTTCAATTGCGGGCAGATGGATGCTATCGTAATCGCGCTGTGACGGATATGTTTGAACCAGGTTCTGTGATGAAAACCTTTAGTGTGGTTAGTGCCTTGCAACATGGAGAAATAACGCCTACTACTTTGGTAGATACTTCCCCGGGTCGCCTGATGATCGGCAAACATTGGGTGTCTGAAGATAATGCCAAAGATTTTGGTGTGATTAACGTTGCGACTATTTTGCAAAAATCGAGTAATGTTGGGATAAGCAAATTAACCTTGGCTTTACCGCCCGAAAATTTATTGGATACCTATTCCAAGGTTGGATTTGGCGCATCGACGGGGAGTGGATTTCCCGGAGAAACAGGCGGAACCTTGGTACAACCACCCAAGCAAGGTGCTTTTGTGTTAGCAACGATGGCCTTTGGATATGGAATGAGCGTAACGCCCTTACAATTGGCGCAAGCTTATGCAGTGCTCGGAGCAGGGGGTGTTAAGCGCCCCGTGACTTTTGTAAAACAGTCTGATATTGCTGCGGGGGAACAAGTGATTGATCCGGTGGTGGCTCGACAGGTGGTGAAGATGTTATCGAGTATTGTAGAACAAGGGGGTGGTGCAAAAGCCAAAGTCGTGGGCTATCATACTGCCGGCAAAACGGGTACTGCCCGAAAAGTTGCGGCGACGGGTGGATACGACAAAGATAGACACGTGGCGGTATTCGCAGGTTTAGCACCGGCTTCTAATCCTCGATTTGCGATCGTGGTGATGGTGGATGATCCCAAAACGGAGCTGTATTACGGTAGTCAATTGGCAGCGCCCTTGTTCTCTAAAATTGCAGCGGGCGCTTTACGATTATTTAATGTACCGCCCGATATGATCGATAATCAGGGATTACGCGTGGCGCAAATCAATGAGAGGGCGAGAGCGCATCATGAATGAGGGCTCTTTAGAAAATATTGTGATTCGGGGAATCACGATGGACAGTCGCCAGGTAAAGCCTGGCGATTTGTTTATGGCAGTGCCTGGATGTACTGTGGATGGTCGTGATTATATTGAACAAGCCCTACAACAGGGTGCAGTCGCCAGTGTCTTGAGCGATCGCGCTTTGGTTGGACACGTTGCCGCGCGTTTTTTTGAGCAGCCTTCTCAGCATATTCCAGTGATTGGCATTACAGGTACCAGTGGCAAAACCTCTATCTCTCATTTTATTGCACAAATATTGGATTACTGTCGTAAAACCCGTGGCAGCTGTGGGCTGATTGGCACTTTGGGCATTGGGTTTTTGGGAAAATTAGATAACAGTATTTGTACCACACCCGATGCGGTTACCCTACAAAAAACCCTTGCACATTTTCGATCTCGACAGGCACATGCGGTTGCTATGGAGGTTAGCTCTCATGCCTTGGATCAAAGTCGTGTGGCGGGTATTCATTTTCATACGGCTATTTTTACGAATTTAACGCGTGATCATTTGGATTATCATGAGACGATGGAACAGTATGCATTGGCAAAACAAAAACTGTTTACAGAATTTCAGCCAAAATACAGTATTATTAATTTAGAAGATAAATATGGCCAGGAATTTGTTTTAGATAAAAGATTATATCAGGATAATAGACAAGTCATTGGGTATAGTACGAATAAAACCGGCGGAATTTTAGAGAAAATTTTCGCGCAAGATATTATTCTGGATGATTCAGGCATCTGTGCACAGATCACAACTCCTTGGGGTGAAGGTGAATTACAATGTTCTTTATTGGGACGTTTTAATTTAAGTAATCTCTTGGCAGCCGTAGCAGCGGTATGTCTTCAAGGCGTTCCCTTAGAGCAAGTATTAGAAGCCGTTCGATCGATTCAAACCGTTCCAGGGCGCTTAATGCGTTTTGGTGGGGGTTCAGAAATGCTCTTGGTCATCATTGATTATGCGCATAAACCGGATGCGCTCGAGAAAATTTTGATTGAGTTGGGTGCCCATTGTCGGGGGAAAGTATGGTGTGTGGTGGGATGTGGGGGTGATCGCGATCGCGGCAAACGACCCTTGATGGCGGCGATTGCCGAAAATTTAAGCGATGTAGTCTGTTTTACACAAGATAATCCTCGCACAGAAGATCCCAAGCAAGTTTTCGATGATATGTTAAAGGGCTTAAAACAACCAGAAGCGGCTTGGATTGAATATGATCGTAAGCGCGCAATTGAAATCAGCATCCAAAAAGCCAAACCAGAAGATATTATCGTGATTGCCGGAAAGGGGCACGAAGAGTATCAGATCATTGGCACAGAAAAAATTCCGTACTCAGATCAAATTGCTGTACAAGAAGCCCTACAGGCAAGAGCCCGCCGAGAAAAATCATGAGTATTTTAACTCTGTCCTTTGCCGCAACTGCTATGCAAGCTTCTTTGAAGGGGCAAGATTGCGTTTTTACAGGCGTTAAAACAGATTCTCGGCAAGTGGTAGCGGGTGATTTGTTTGTGGCATTGCCGGGTGCCCGAGTCGATGGACATGATTATATTGCAGAAGCGAAAGAAAGGGGTGCTGTGGGGGCAGTCATTAGCCGTCCAGTCGAAACAACTTTGCCGATTATACAAGTACCTAATACCGTAGTAGCTCTGGGATCTTTGGCAAAAACCTATCGAGCGCAGTTTCAAATTCCCTGTGTGGCCATTACGGGCAGTTGTGGCAAAACAACGGTTAAAGAAATGCTCAGTTGCATTTTGGCATTGCAAGGTCCCGTGTTATCCACGCAAGGAAATTTAAATACAGAAGTTGGCGTACCCTTAACTTTAATGCGTTTATTGCCTGAACATCAATTGGCTGTGATTGAAATGGGTGCACGCCAAAAGGGCGATATTGCGTATCTCATGAGTTTAGCCACGCCCAGGGTAAGTTTAATTACGAATGCCGGTATTGCTCATGTGGAAATATTTGGAACAGAGCAGGGCATTGCAGAGGCCAAAGGGGAAATTTTCGAGTCTTTGCCTTCGGATGGGGTTGCTGTTATTAATGCAGATGATCCCCATGCGGATTATTGGAAAGGGCTCTTAAAATCAGGCCAAAAAATCATCACCTTTGGATCGCAGGCTAAAGCAGATGTAGTGGGATCCAAAATTAAGCTAGAACCCAGCGCTTCATACTTTGAATTAATAACAGATATAGGTTCAGCTGAGATTCATTTGTCCGTGCCTGGTGCGCATATGATACAAAATGCCTTGGCGGCTGCTGCTGCAGCACGGGCCTTGGGTGTTTCTTTGTCAGATATTAAAGCGGGTTTAGAGCAATTTGTACCTGTATCAGGGCGTTTGCAATTGAAACGGGGGGTGGCAGGGGTTTCTATTATTGATGATAGCTATAATGCCAATCCTGTTTCCATGCGTGCGGCCTTGTCTGTATTGGCAAATACGCCTGGGCAAAAAATTTTTGTGATGGGTGATATGTTTGAATTGGGTTCCCATGCTTTAGAATTGCATCGAGAAATGGGACGGGTGGCGCATGAATTGGGTATTCACCGCTTATTGGGTGTAGGGGCTTTAACAGCCGCTGCCGTGCAGAGTTTTGGTATAGGCGCGGTGCATTATCCCGATCGGGCTTCTTTGATCCAAGATTTGCGTCAGAATTTAAATCGGGACACCACCGTCTTAGTGAAGGGCTCTTTCAGCATGCGAATGACAGAAGTGGTATTGGCATTAACAACAGATTGTCAGGAAGAAAATCCATGTTAATTTGGTTGATAGATTTTTTAAGTCGGTATTATCGAGCCTTTGGTGTTTTTGAATATATTACGCTCCGAGCCATTTTAGCGGCTATGACGGCATTGGTGATTACTTTATTAGTGGGACCCTCGATGATTCGTTGGCTTTCGAAATTTAAAGTCGGTCAAGTGGTGCGAGACGATGGACCCAAGAGCCATTTTAGCAAGGCCGGCACGCCCACCATGGGCGGCGCAATGATTTTGTTGGCCATTGCACTCTCAACGGTATTATGGAGTGATTTAAGCAATATTTATGTCTGGATAGTATTATCCGTTATGATTGGATTTGGGATGATTGGATGGTGTGATGATTATCGAAAACTGATTCGCAAGAATTCTAAAGGATTGCCTGCACGGTGGAAATATTTTTGGCAATCCATGATTGGCATTGCTGCAGCGATTTTTTTATTTATGAAAGCCACCACACCCGCAGAAACCAGTTTATTAGTGCCTTTTTTCAAAAACATCGTGATTCCGCTGGGTGTGTTCTACATGGTCTTGACTTATTTTGTGATTGTGGGTACCAGCAATGCAGTAAATTTAACCGATGGTCTAGATGGGTTGGCGATTATGCCCATTGTCTTAGTCGGCGGGGCTTTAGGTATTTTTGCGTATGTGACGGGACATGTGAAATTTGCCAATTATCTCGCCGTGCCCTATATCCCAGGGGTTGAGGAAATAACGGTATTTTGCGGGGCTTTGGTCGGGGCAGGATTGGGTTTTTTATGGTTTAATGCTTATCCTGCACAAGTTTTTATGGGGGATGTGGGTTCTTTGGGGTTGGGGGCAGCCTTAGGGGTGATTGCGGTTTTAGCGCGACAAGAATTGGTTTTATTTATTATGGGGGGTGTTTTTGTGGCAGAAACCCTTTCTGTGATTCTACAGGTTGCGTCTTTTAAATTAACCGGACGGCGTATTTTTCGCATGGCGCCGATTCACCATCATTTTGAATTACAAGGATGGCCTGAGCCACGCGTGATTGTTCGTTTTTGGATTATTACAGTTGTGTTGGTATTATTTGGTCTAGCGACTCTAAAACTTCGTTGATAAATTTATGAATACAGTCATTGGCGGATTAGGAGAAACGGGCTTTTCTTGTGTGCAGTATTTTACAGCGCAGGGTATTCCCGTTGCAGCCGTGATAGACACCCGTGAAAACCCACCCAAATTAGCAGAATTCAAAGCTTTGTATCCCAATATTCCCGTTTATACGGGAGGTTTCCCAAGGGAGATCATTTCAAAAACCCAGCAATTGATTTTAAGTCCAGGTATTCCCAAAAATCATCCGGATATTATCAGTGCTTTGCCAGCGGGCGCCGAAATTATTGGCGACATAGAATTACTGGCCAGGAACATCAGCGTACCCGTAGTTGCCATCACCGGTTCCAATGGAAAAAGCACGGTGACAACGCTTGTGGGCGAAATGGCCAAAGCAGCGGGTATTCGTGTGGGCGTGGGGGGAAATTTGGGGATCCCAGCCTTGGCTTTATTGGCCGAAAATCCTGAGTTATATGTTTTAGAATTGTCCAGTTTTCAACTCGAAACAACCCATTCTTTGAGACCTAAAGTTGCAACGGTTTTAAATATTTGTGCCGATCATTTGGATCGTTATGCTTCAGTGGATGAATATACAGCTGCTAAGTGCCGCATTTTTCAGAATGCTGAGCAGGTTGTTTTTAATCGACAAGATCCGATTGTGCCTGGATTGCTTCCCCCGAGCGATGCTCGGGGTCGCAATGACGGAAACTGTATCAGTTTTGGTTTAGACCTGCCTCTAGAAAATCAATATGGATTAATAGAAGATTGTTTAGCAAGAGGAAACGAACATTTATTGACTCTCTCAGAAGTAAAATTATTTGGTCGGCACAATGTGGTCAATGCGCTTGCGGCTTTAGCCCTCGGAGAAAGCATTGGCTTGCCCATTCCTGTTATGCTGTCTGTCTTAAAAACTTTCACAGGATTAGCGCATCGATGTGAATGGGTGCGAGAACTCAATGGGGTACCGTGGATTAATGATTCTAAGGGCACCAATGTGGGCGCTACCGTGGCGGCTTTGCAGGGACTTGCTTCGGACATCGCTGGAAAGTGGGTTTTAATTGCAGGTGGGGTAGGTAAGAACGCCGATTTCACGCCCTTAAAACCGCTGGTGCAGCAGCACTGTCGTGCGGTTGTTTTGCTGGGTGAAGCACAAGAAGAGTTGTATCAGCTCTTGCATTCTGTGATTCCCTGTCTCCGAGCAAGGGATATGGCAGATGCGGTTTCTAAAGCTTTGGAAAGTCTTAGAATAGGCGATGGGGTGTTGTTATCTCCGGCTTGTGCGAGTACAGACATGTTTCAGAATTTCGCAGAGCGGGGAGAGGTGTTTAAGAGAGTTGTTGAAAGTTTATAGACACTCATGCTGTTGGGTTCTTGGGGTGTGTGTGTTTTTCTGGTTCTGGGGAGACAGGTGGTGTAGACGGTTGTTTGCTAGATTTTTCACTAAATATAACAGGCGCTGCTGTTGGTTTTTGTAGCGTTTGTGCTATCTTTGCTTGATGAATTTGCAAAGCAGTATCAATTTGTGATCTATCCGGATTTAATAGGCCTTTGAGCAGAGGGTCTCCCTGGATTTCTCGTAAATCTCGCATGGTTGGGAGTCTACCCTTATGTTGAATTTGAAATATAACGATTCCAAGCGCCCACATGTCATTTGCAGTATCGGGATCGCTTAGCGCACCCCTTTTTGATCCATCTTCGGGAAAAAGTTTAGCATTTTCTTTGGCCTTATAGAGCTGATATCCAAGCGTATCGCCGCAGTTGCTTGCACTAAAATAGCTGTATTGGCTAGAGTTGGGGGCAGAAAAATAATACGCGATTTCTGGAGAAACATGGGTAGCGGTAGCTAAAGGCTCTTTGGTGGAATCCCCCTGTTTTTGTGTGAGGCCAAAATCAATTAATTTAAGATGATATCCTTCGGTAGCATTTCCATACACGAGTGCATTATTCGGTTTTAAATCTTGATGCACATATCCTTTATCATGAAAAGTTTTAACGCCTTTAACGAGATCTAAAATGAGAGAGTCTTTCTGGTTTTGAGATAAAGGATAAATTTTAGAGCTTAATACATCTTCTAGGTTTGCCTCTGCCATTACAGCGTAAACACTGATTTTAGCTTTGCCCGTCCTTTTGTCATGAAAGAGCACGCCTAATTGATACTCGGCTACTTCTGTGGAGACCATTTTTCTTGAAATATCTACTTCTGCTCGCACATTTTTGATATCAGATTCACCCTCTGGCCGTGTGACTAAATTGAAAAGCTGAGCTTCTTCAGAATCAATACGCCAAGCCGGTTTTCCTGTTTTGTAAGCACCCTTCTTAATCAGTAATTGTTGCTTGGTGTCATCCGCCAATTTACTTTTCGTTTCAACAATTAGTTGAAGTTCCCCATCCACGCCACACAAAATGTTAACAGTGCGTGGTAATCCTGAGCTCTCTTTTGCTAAACGATAGGCTTCCCCTCGTTTTAAAGTTACAATCTTATCTAAGTGCGCTTGATTTTTTTTCTTTTCATCATCGTTCAATTGAGCGCTTAGTTCTTCATCTTGATTGATTAGAAAATAATTAATTATTTCTATAAATGCAGCTCTAGAAAGTACTTTGCTGAGTTCTTCGCTCAGGGGTCTGGTTTTTGCGATTTCCAGTCTCAGCAAAAGCTGGTCCATTGCGTTTTTTCTTAAATTTTCTTGTTCTTCATTGAGTAGAGCGCTAATGGCTATGTTAATGATGCTTGTATTTTTGGTGGCCATAGCCATATCATAAATCCTGAAGCCCCCGAGCGTTTCTTGATGTATTGCGTCAGATTTTGCTTGTTTATTGGGCAGTGAATCTAGCATTGCTTCAAGAGCGTTGACATGCTCATTATAGATTGCACACATAATGGGTGTGCAGCCTTGCGCTTTCTCCCTTTGATTGAGCGCTGCCGCTCTTGCGGCTTCTGGCAGTGTGTAGAGCAGGGTTTTGAGTATTTCGGTGTAACCACACAAAGCTGTAAACGTGAGCAATGTATGGGTAGTGTTTGTAATCGTCTTGTTCAGTAGCGCAATTATTTCAGCTTCCGAAAGCGCATCTAGAATACATTTCAGCATGAAAACATCTTGCTGCTCAACGGCCTCTATAACTGCTTTTTCCACCAATGTATTTTTTTCAGCGTCATCAGCAGGTAAGGCATTAAAGGCTGCTTTAATGATTGCAGCATTTTTACTGCGTAGCGCTTTTTTAACAATATTTCCACCATCTTTGAGCGCGAGTTGATTCAAGGCTTCCAGTATCAAACTATTTTTGTTGGATTCGGGTAAGAAGTTCAAAACCATTTCGATGATTTCAGGCACATTGTTTCTTAACGCCCAAGCCAGAGCCCTTGCTTGACCGTGAGTGTCCCTGATTTTCCTCATGACAAACGATTGTGTTTCGCTATCGGATGAATATAATAGTTCCCTAAATCTCATGATATTGTTGGTGCTAAAAGCATCCCAGAGATCTTCCTGCATCTTTTTCTCTAGCTTTTGAGCTTCAAGCTCTTTTTGTACCCATGGACTTTTTTCAGCATCGGGGAAGGCGCGAAACGCTGCTTGAATGATTTCCGTATTTTTACTATGCAGTGCTTGTTTTAAAAACTGATCCTCATCCCCAAGCGTTAGTTGAGTTAAGACTTCAAGTATTAAATTATTTTTGTCGGATTCGGGTATCAAATTCAAAACTATTTCGATGATTTCCTGTGTATTATTCCTCAGAGCCCAAGCCAGAGCCTTTGCCTGCCCATGGGTATCCATAATTCTCTTCATGACAATCGATTGTGTTTCAAGATTAGATGAATCTAATAGCCCCCTGAATCTCATGATATTGTTGGCGCTAAAAGCATCCCACAGCGCTTCTTCTTGCTGCTTTTGTAGCTCTGTATTTGATGATGCTACACTGTCTTTTTCGTCACCCATTTCATCACCGTTTTATGACGTATCTGTCTTTGAGACAAAGCGGGTAGGTGAGAGTTCCTCTGCTTTTACAGACCGGGTGTATCTTCTGATCTGGGGGGCGCGCTGGGCGGGGAAATCGACTTTTTGTGAGTAGCTGCTTGGGCGCTGCTAAAGGCTGTGGTCCCTTCAGCGCTAAAGGTTAGAGGCGTTGCTTGTGGCGTTTGCACTATCTCTGCTTGGTGAATTTGCAAAGCGGTATCAATATTGATTCTTTGTGTTCTATCGGGATTTAGTAGGCCTTTGAGCAGAGGGTCTGCTTGTATTTCTGGTAAATCTTGCATGGTTGGAAGTCTGCCCTTATGCTGAATTTGAAATATAACGATTCCAAGCGCCCACATGTCGTTTGCAGAATCTGGAGCGGCCATCTTGTTTCTTTCTGATCCATCCGTGGGAAAAAGTTTAGCATTTTCTTTGTCTTTATAGACCTGATATCCAAGCGTAGCGCGGCAGGTGCCTGAATTAAAATAGCTGTATTGGCTAGAGTTGGGGGCAGAAAAATAATACGCGATTTCTGGAGAAACATGGGTAGCGGTACCTGAAAGCTCTTTTTTGGAATCACCCTGTTCTGCTGCGAGGCCAAAATCGATTAATTTAAGATGATATCCTTCGGTAGCATTTCCATACACTAGAGCATTCTTCGGTTTTAAATCTTGATGCACACGCCCGTTATCATGAAATCTCTTAACACCTTTTAAGAGATCTAAAATGAGGGAGTCTTTCTGGCTGTGAGATAAACTATAATATTCTGAATTTAATAAATTGTGCAAGTCCACTTCCGCGATTGGAGCGTAAATGCTTATTTTTCTTTTGTTCTTTTTGTCGATAAAGTCTGCTCCTTTTTGATAGGTGAGTACCGATTCGGAACTCATTTCTTGTGAAATCCTTATTTCTTCTTCCACAGAACGCACATTGGATTCATTTCGAGGTCGTGTGACTAAATTGAAAAGCTGAGCTTCTTCAGAATCAATACGCCAAGCCGGTTTTCCTGTTTTGTAAGTCCCTTTTTTGATTGGTAATTTTTGTTTGGTGTCATCTGATAATTTACTTTTCGTTTCAACAATCAGTTGGAGCTCTCCATCCGCAGCGCATAAAATGTTGACGGTGCGAGGCAATCCCGTTCTTTCTTTGGCTAGGCGATATGTTTGACCGGGCTTTAAAGCAGCAATGACATTTAAATTCCTTTGAATTTCTTTTTGTTTACTATCAGGCAATAGAGTTTTTAACTCTTCATCCTGATTCATTAGAAAATAATCCAAAATTTTTACCAATGCGGTTTTGGAGAGTAATTGATCAAGTTCTTTGCCCATGGGCCTAATTTTTTGTCTCTCTATTCGGAGTAAAAAAGCATTAAATTCATTAGATTGAGTGGGTCCGTCTTGTAGGCTCAGATCGACAGGCGTTTTATTTACCCAAACCTCCTCCCAAGCATCCCGCAATGCGTTAGCTATTTTACTGTTAGGATCTTCTTTTTGAATGAGTTCAATGATTTCTTTAGCAGACAGTGCTTCTAAGATCAATTTTAACCTTTCAAAATTGTACTGATTAATTGCTTCTGTAACCGCTTCATTGATTGATTGATTTTTTTCAAAGTCCGATAAGGAATTCAATGCCACTTCAACGATTTCAATATTTTCACTATCCAACGCTTGTTTAAGAATTGTATTCTCGTTTTCGCTTGCTATTTGATTTAATGCTTCCAATATCAAATTATTTTTGTCAGTGTCGGATAAGAAATTTAAAGTTATTTCGATTATTTCGCTCATGTTGTTTCTCAGCGCCCAAGTCAGAGCCTTTGACTGGCCGTGAGTATCCAAAATTCTCTTCATCACGATCGAGATGGTTTCGAAACTGCATTCATCTAACAGTGCTCTGAATTTCGCTGGTTTATTTTCGTTAAAAATATCCCATAGAGCCTGCTGTAGATGTGATTGGAGTTCTGTGTCTCTTTCATTTTCTGGAAATACAGCGAGAAGGGTTTCGAGTATTTCGGGATAATCATGCAAAATGGAAAAGGTGATGAATGTATCATTCCAATTTCCAATCGTCTTATTGAGTAGCGCAATTTTTTCGGTTTTGGAAAGTGTATCTAGAATGGATTGGAGCATTGCAACGTTTCCTGATTTAACGGCCTTAGCGGCCTCCCTAACTGCTTCTTCCACCAAATTATTTTTTTCAGTGTTGGGCAATGTCTTTACAACAACCTTGGCCGTTTCTTCTTGCTGCTTTTGTAGATCTTTATCTGATGATGCTACACTGTCTTCTTTGTCGCCCATCTCATCACCGTTTTATGAAGTATCTGTCTTTGAGACAAAGCGGGTAGGCGAGAGTTCCCCATTGCTTCTTATGGGCTGGGAGTGTCTTCTGAGTCTGCTGGGGAGTTCGCCTGAGAAGGTGGTTTTTTAGGAGGAGGTGCTTCGGAACTGCTAGCAGCTTTAGTTGCTGGACCGCTAAAGGTTAGGGGAGGTATTTGTTCTGGAGTTTGCGCTACCTCTGCGTGATGAATTTGCAACGCTGCATCAATGTCTATTCTTTGTGATCGGTCTGGATTGAGCAGGCCTGCCAGTAGTGGGTTTTGCAGTGGATCTTGTTGTATTTTTTCCAAATCACGGACGGTTGGAAATCTACCGTTGTTTTGAATTTGGAATATCACTAATCCAGCAGCCCACATGTCGTTTTTAGTGTTTGGGGTTCTAAATTGTTGGGCTAGTGTTGAATCATCAGGGTTTCCAGCAGAATCAGTTGGGAAAATTTGGGGGGTGTGATGCGCGTAATAATACCCAAGTGTGGGAGAAAACTGCCGAGCGATTCCGCCGAAGTTAGCAGATATATAGTATAACATTTCTGGGGATAGATAAAGTGGGGTAGTATATTGAATAGCGCCCTTATCCTTTTTTCTGGTTAGGCCAAAATCAGAAACTTTTAATCTATATCCCTCCTTATCATCCCTATACACTAATGCATTATCCGTTTTTAAATCATGGTGAACATATTCTTTGTCGTGAAAAGATTTAACCCCCTTTAAAAAATCTAAAATCAGGATATTTTTCTGATCTGAAGATAAGGTCTGTTTTTTTTTCAAGAAATCTGATAACGTTCCTTCTTCCGCTTTTGTAGCATAAAAACTAAGTTGTTCCACTGCCCCCTTCTCTTCTTTGAATTTTTTGAATCTTTCCCCTTTTTGATAGACAACCGTTTCTGAAGAGGCTAGCTCTTTTGAAATTTGATATTCAGGCAAAACCTCTTGCTCGTATCTTTCTTGAGTGAGCGGAGAAAGGACTAAATTGAAAACTTCAATCTCTTTTTCAGAATCAATACGCCAAGCCGGTTTTCCCTTTTTGAAGGAGCCTTCAGCTATTTTTAATTGGCTCTTCATACCACCCGCTAATTTACTTTTCGTTTCTACAATCAGTTGAAATTCTCCGTTATCATCTCGCAAAATATTAACGGTACGGGGCAACCCCGTTATTTGTTTGGCTAAACGATAAGATTCGCCGGGCTTTAAAGCAGCGATTGCATCTAGAAAAATTTGAATTGTTTGTTGTTTAAGAGTCAATTGATCTGTTAGGCTTGCATCTTGATGGATGAGAAAATAATCAAGAATTTTTAGGATTTCAGTTTCGTTGAGTAGTTGAGCGAGCGCTTCACCCGTGGTTCTGTTTTTTGCTCTTTCCAATCTCAGCAAAAATGCATTGAATGCATTTGCATCAGCCTCTGATTTTGAAGGTGTCTCAAGCATTACTTGGATTGCCTTAGAGTGACCATTGTCAGCAGCCAAGCTGGAAGCTGAGACACCTCTTTCATTTGTTTGCTGAAGCGCTTCATCTTTGTGTTCATCTGAAAGCGCGTCCAGAATGGTTTTGACGGTTGCAAAATCATTTCTCGACGCTGCCAAGATAAGTGCGGTATTACCGTAATCGTCTTTTTTATTGAGAAGCGTAAACCTATCAGGTTCTGAAGAAAGCGCATCGAATATGGTGTTGACCATTGCGGTGCGACCCTCATAAGCAGCTAAGATGAGTTTAGTATCACGATTTTCGTCTTCCTCGCTGAGCAGCGAGAGCCGCTCCGCTTGTGGGAGCGGTTTGAGTTTGGCTTTCAGTGCCTTAGTGTCATCATCATCTTGAGTGATTGTGCTCATTTTTCGTACACCCTGATTTCCATTTATCCTTAGGAATTAAGACAAACAGGAATCAGGAAAGTTTCGACCTTATTCTCATCAGGGCGGGTACACGGATTGTTTGAACACACCATCTGGTCAGGGTTTTGTGGTAAAATTTTTGGCTGAATAGCTTCGAAGAAGAGGGATTTAGTTGAATAGCTCGTTTTTAATCATCGCTGGGTTGGGCCTTTTTGTATTATCCGCTGCCTTTGTGCGGATATTCTGCGGCTACGCCATTAAGCGGGGCCTCTTGGCCATTCCCAATGCCCGTTCCTCGCATCAAGAAGTCACCCCACAAGGAGGCGGCATTGTCTTTGTGTCGCTGTGGTTTTTATGTTTGTTGTTGGGCTATGCCTTCGGTTGGTATTCCCTGCAAGAACTCTTGTTATTTTTACCGAGTACTTTTTTGGTTTCCATGATTGGCTTTTGGGATGATCACAAAGAGCTGACGGCCCGAAAACGCTTGGTTGTGCAAATTTTAGCGGCTATTTTCTGTGTATTGATTTTGGGGGATGTTTCTTCGCTGCATCTTTCGAATTATTCCGTGTTGACTTTGGGATGGGCAGGTTTAATTGTGGCTGTGTTGGGCTTGGTTTGGTCGACGAATTTATTTAATTTTATGGATGGTCTAGATGGTCTCGCGAGTATTGAAGCTTTATTTGTTTTTGGCATAGGCGGATTTTTATTTTGGAACGCCGCTGCACCGGAAGTTGCGTTGCTACTGTGGACGATGGTGTTGGCAGTGGCGGGGTTTTTAGTGTGGAACTGGCCCAGAGCGCGTGTATTTATGGGAGATGTGGGCAGTTATTGTCTGGGATTCTTGGTTGCCTTATTCTCGTTGGTGGGCGATCGTTGGTACAATATTCCGATGACCATGTGGATTATTTTGTACAGCGTATTTTGGTTTGATGCAACCGTGACGCTGATACGACGATTCAAACAAGGCCAAAATCTCGCGATGGCGCATCGCGAACATGCACATCAGAGATTACATAGGGCAGGGTATTCACACGCGCAGGTTTTATTCGGCGTGATTGTTTTAAATTGTATTTTGTCAGGCATTGCCCTTTGGGCGCTTAATACAGACTCTTTTAAGTGGGGCTTTGCCATCACCATGCTTATTTTGTCTGCGGTCTATTGGAAAATTGAAAAACTCAAACCCATGAATTCGGCTGTATGTTCGTAGGAAATAAGCATCCTCGTTGTACCTTTGCTATCATCTCTCACCCCGATGCGGGTAAGACGACCATTACCGAAAAATTATTATTATTTGGAGGTGCTATTCAGCTGGCGGGTACTGTCAAAGGGCGTAAAGCAAGCAAGCATGCAACTTCGGATTGGATGGAATTAGAGAAACAACGCGGCATTTCAGTGACGACTTCTGTGATGCAGTTTCCTTATCAAAATCGCATCATGAATTTGTTGGATACCCCAGGACACGAAGATTTTTCGGAAGATACCTATAGAACTTTAACGGCCGTGGACTCTGCTTTGATGGTGATTGATGCCGTCAAAGGCGTGGAACCACGTACCATTAAATTAATGGAAGTGTGCCGTTTGCGCGATACGCCCATCATTAGCTTTATCAATAAATTAGATCGCGATGGTCGGGAGCCTGTTGAGTTGTTAGACGAGATTGAGCGTATTTTAAAAATCCGCTGTGCACCCATCACCTGGCCTATTGGGATGGGAAAGCATTTTAAGGGGATTTATCATCTGGAGCAGGATGCGATTTATCTATATCAATCCGGCAAAAACGAACGAATACAAGAAGCTCGCATTATTCAGGGCCTGCATAATCCAGAACTGGATAGTGCAGTGGGGGCGGATATTGCCAAAGAATTTCGAGAAGAATTATCTTTGGTGCAAGGTGCGAGTCACGGTTTTGATCGGGATGCTTATTTAAAGGGCGACTTAACCCCCGTGTTTTTTGGTTCCGCGCTGAATAATTTTGGTGTGCGAGAACTGCTGGATGCCTTTGTGGCCTATGCGCCATTGCCGCAACCACGACAAACAGAAACGCGGGTTGTGATGCCAGAAGAAGAGAAATTTACGGGGTTTGTTTTTAAAATCCAGGCCAATATGGATCCCCAGCACCGCGATCGCATTGCCTTTGTGCGTATTTGTTCGGGGCACTATCAACAAGGCATGAAAATGCGTCAAGTGCGCCTCGGCAAAGATGTTCAGATCTCCAATGCCTTAACATTCATGGCAGGAGAGCGCGATCGGGTGGCAGAAGCTTGGCCGGGTGATATTATTGGTTTGCACAATCATGGCACTATTCAGATTGGCGATACTTTTACGCAAGGAGAAGTTTTAAAGTATATTGGGGTTCCGTATTTTGCGCCGGAATTATTCCGTGCCGTGCGGCCCAAAGATCCCTTAAAAGCAAAAGCTTTGCAAAAGGGCTTAATTCAGCTTTCAGAAGAAGGCGCTACACAGGTCTTTAAGCCGCTCAACGATAACCGCATTATTTTAGGCGCTGTGGGTGTGTTGCAGTTTGATGTGGTGGCGCATCGCTTACAATATGAATACAACGTCGATTGCGTTTACGATGCCATCAATGTTTCAACCGCACGCTGGGTGCGTTGTGCCGATCCCAAAAAATTAGAAGAATTCGAACGCAAAGCCAAAGATCATTTAGCGCTCGATGGGGGCAATAATTTAACTTATTTAGCCCCCACGATGGTTAACCTAAATTTAACCGCTGAACGTTGGCCTGGGATTAGCTTCTTGGCGACGCGGGAGCATTAGGATCCATTTGTTCTTATGCGCTGCGTGATGCCACCAAAGGTCCTGTTGGAAGTGTGGCTGCTCTTCCTCTACCTGCAGAACCTGCGCTCCGCGATATTTCAAGCAGTGGCAAGAATGATGCATGTGCCAGAGCGTTCAACTGTTCGCTAAGCTCGGTATCTATCGTTGTTTGGTCTTGTCCTTCAGCTGCGCCGGGGTCTTCCAGAGTTGTTGGCGTTTCAGCTCCCTCTCTAGTGCCAAGCGCGAGCGCGGCGATCGAAGTGCTTGAGACTGAATGATGCATCCCTTCTCCGTTGGGCAATTCACTCCAAGAGCTTGAAGAGGCTGTAGAACCAACAGTGTCTCCACGTTCTCTTTGCGGACTGCTGACTGAACGAGTCCAAGAAAGGTCTGTAAGGTCTGAAACGGCTTGTGAAGGGGTCGGGGATGTTGCACGTTGGAAGGGTTGGGTTTGCGCTTTCTGTAGTGCTTGTTGTATTCTTTTATTGTCCAATGCCTGCTTATCATCCTCTTCAGGAAGGTCATCATTCTCATCCCGACTTTCTTTAGCATCGTCTGGTTTCATGCCGTTCTGTGCCCATGTATTGAATTCAGATATACATTGGCCCATTAAATTTTCTTCAGCCCATACTTGGGCAAGTATATACTTTGGTTTTTCAGCTGTAGGGCTTGTAAAAGAAGTTGCTTTTATTATTGCGATAATTGCCCAATATTCCTGTAAATGGCGAAGAAGCTGGCGGGGCACCCGACTCTGTACCCTGTTGCAATGCTCCGG
>Ga0207107_1132_pt1 | contig 17860 bp, 16 predicted proteins | sample Alteio_BWMinHeat_75_FD_153555 | JGI IMG/M metagenome (GOLD analysis project Ga0207107, IMG submission 153555) | Enriched cells from forest soil in Barre Woods Harvard Forest LTER site, Petersham, Massachusetts, United States -... | ecosystem: Environmental > Terrestrial > Soil > Temperate forest >... | reverse complement strand
AGACAGCGAAGGGATGGGGCACCCTGAACTTCAGGGCAAAGGCAAATCGACTGCACCAAACTACCGCAGCGGTATCAACGTCATCATGATGATATCAATTTTGGGAAATACGGACGCGAAAGGTGGGCCAGCCGCCGAAATCGACGGGATGTCCTACGGAGAGATCGCAGATATCACTGGCATGCCTGCAGGCACCGTGATGTCGAGCCTATCTCGCGCGCGCGGCCGTCTTCGTCAAGCGCTGACAAGTCTTATGAATGGAGATACGGTCTCAAGTTTACGGCGAATCGCAGCTGTGAATGCATGAGTGAGTGGGCGTCGAGCCTCGGTGAAACGCAAATTACGATTTATGGCAGGCCATTCCCTCGGGAATAAAAGCCTTCACGCGCCTGTCATCTAATCACAGGAGCCCCGATCTAATCGACCCAGCGAATCGTGGGCCGATTAGCCTTAGTGGGCCACGCCGACCGAGGAGGCGATAGACAAGCTTATGCCACCCTATAAAGCAAAATTGAAGGCTCAAGAGACGATTTGTTCCGGTACGACTGCTTTCTATTTTGAGAAGCCCGAAGATTTCGAATTCGAGGCGGGGCAGTTCGCCAATTTCACACTCCTCAGCAGGGGCGACACGGACCTGGAAGGCAATACTCGTGCCCTCTCCATCGCCAGCGCCCCGCATGAAGGAAATCTGATGGTGGCCACGCGCCTGCGCGCCACCGCGTTCAAACGCACTCTCAATTCGTTGCCGCTGGGCACCGAGCTCCTTCTCCAGGGCCCCTATGGTTGGATGACTCTCCCGCGGAACAGCACGCGCCCCGCCGTGCTTCTGGCCGGTGGGATCGGAATCACGCCGTTTCGAAGCCTCATCTGGAACGCAGCCCAATCGCTGTCCCCGCGCAGGATTCTCCTTTTCTATTCTGTTCGGATCCCAGAAGAAGCTGCCTTCCTGGAGGAGTTGCAGGAAATGGAGCGGTACAACGGGCGCTACAAACTCATCTGCACGGTTACACAACCCGAAAAAGCGAAAACGCCTTGGCAGGGAGAGACAGGGCGAATCTCCATCCAGATGCTGTCCAAATGGATTCCGGACCTGAGCGTTCCGATCTACTACGTTGCTGGACCTCCCGGGATGGTTACTGGCGTGCGCCAGATGCTTATCGGCTCAGGAATTGCGGAGGAAGACATCCGCGCGGAGGAATTCGCCGGATATGAGTAGGTCCCCGTATTTGGTGTCTGCGCCGGCAAACAACGTCCTCTTCCACTGAACTGGCTTTGCGCTCATTCCTTTTCGCAGCTTGTTCCGATCCCACGCAAAATCAACAAGCATCTTTGGCAATTCGGCGCCAGTGTGGCGGAGGTTACCCACAGCGGGAATATTCCGAGGAAACCGGCGGTCTTACAAGATGAACGAACTTAGGCACGAAAGGAGAAAGAAATGAAATTCATTCACAAAGCAAATGTAAGAGAAAACATCGGCAAGGCGCTACTGTTTCTCGCATTCTTCGCGGCCGCGGTGCCCGGCGCCAACGCGAAACATCGACCTGTCAAGCCCGCCGAGCAGCCGGCGCTCGTGATCGCGCACTTACCGCTCGGGGGAGCTTCCGTGAACCAGATGTTCTTGCGGGAGCAGGGTGGCATCCAGTACCTGTATCTCGGGGAGTCGTCCAAGGACGGTCTAGCAATCGTGGATGTAACAAAGGCGAACCAGCCAAGTATCATCAAGCGCATAGCCTGGCTGAATGAGGGATCCACCGGGAAATTGCAATTGGTCGGTGATCGCCTGGCCCTCGCCGAAACGCCGGACACCGCGACGGCGGAAACAGTTTCTCACACGGGGACTCTCACTTTGCTCGACTTGAGTGATCCGACCAATCCGCGAACCATTCAGAGTTTCTCCGGAGTCACAAGCACTCTCGCAGATGACGCACGCAACCTGGTTTACATCACCAACAACGACGGACTGTGGATCTTGAAGCATCAGCCGGATCAGGCGGCGTTTTCGAAGCCTCGTGGATGTCTCACCGAAGACGCATTCAACGAATTTGCAAGCTGTCAGTAACTCGTGAAGACAGGCAGAGTCAGCCAGAAATCGAGTGGCCCGCAACGAGCGAGCCACTCGGATTCTCCACAACACAGGTGAGGACGTCGGGCTTCACGCCTTCCGTAAATTCCGCGCCGCAGTGCTCCCGAAAGAGCGTGCGCCCGAGGATCTGTTCAAGTTTTGGCTCGGTCACTCTCGGAACCTCACCGACACTTACGATTCGCAGTTGCGCGAGGACGTTGCGATCCGCCAGAACTGGGCCCAACATGCAGGCCTCGGTTTCTCAATTGTGTCAATGTGATCAAGAGACGTAGTTAGGATTGAGGCGGCGAAAGTAGCGTAACCGATTGAGGAAAGTGGTATTGAGGTGGCGCGCCCGGAGGGATTCGAACCCCCGACCCTCTGCTTAGAAGCTACGCAATACAAAACTCTAAGTGCCGCTGCTGGTGTCGCTTACGAGGAAGCGCGCCATTTATCTCGCCCTTGAACTGGACCGAAGTTGGACTGAAACTTTGGGATGAACCTCTAAGATGGCACCGCCTTTTGTGAGCATCGATGGCGTTTCCTAGCCTACTGTAACCGACACTCGGAAGTTGGCCAGACCGGTCAATACAAGCGTTTTTCGGTACTAATCCGAGCGAGCTGATAACTTCCGGGTTCCCCGTCATCCAACCGGAATCCGAACCCAGCCACTCCAGGTGGCGAGCGCTATGGCCCTGATAGCGCCAACTGATGCCACAATCTCTTTGCAATGTCAGTTTGCCCAACGAGCCGGTTGACCCGCGTACTCGCAACACTGTCTTGGTTCAGCGTGAAATGGAGAAGAGCCGTTCTCCGTTAGTGTAGATTCCGCCCCCGCGGGGCGCGGATTTTCAAGGCATGAGGGTCTATCGTCCGATGACTTCCTCCCGTCAACGTGCAACGCGGGAGAAGGACCTCCCGCCTGCTGAGCCATCGGCTCGATGAGCCCTCCGGGTTATCCCTCAGCATGGTTGCGTCCCCGCAGTGCCCGCTTCCGTTTCACCTGGCAAAATCATTGTAACTCCGCAACGAGCTGCCGTTTCTCAACATCCGGTTTGCCCGTGACTCCGCCGGAACCCAGACCGGCCAGCCCGAATCGTGAGTTGTGATCGCCTGTTTTCGACAACTATCTATCCCATTTGGGGTCTCCCAATCAACGAGTTGTACACGTCAGGCCCTTGCCGTCCATTGATCCGATATCCGTCAGAGGCAAATCTTAGCGTGATTTTTCGGTCAAAGTTGAGTAATCCGCTGCGGTTTAATCGTATACAGGATATATGTCGGCTCTTGCCATGACATTGAATACGACAGCCGAAACCGAAACGGCAAAGATTGCGCGAGGCTTACGTGAGAGGGATATGGAGCTTCTTGCAGACCTGGTGGAGCGCTGTCAGCATCGACTGGTGCGCTACCTGCTATACCTCACCGGGAGGCGAGAGTATGCGGAGGACCTTGCGCAGGAGACCTGGATTCGCGTGCTGCAACGGGGCAGCCAGTACAACGGGCGGCAGCGGTTTGATCCATGGCTATTCGCGATCGCCCGCAATTTGGCAATAGATTACCTCCGGAAAAAACGAAAAGCGGTACAGACAGCTTCCTTGCCAAATGATCGCGATGCAATGCTGCTGTTACCCTCTTCCGATCCTTCCCCATTCGAAGCCGCGGCCCGAAGCGAAGACGCAATGCGTCTGGCCGGCCGGCTGCAGATTCTGCCACCGCTGTATCGCGAGGCTTTGCTGCTGAGGTTTCAAGAAGACCTGTCTCTTGCGGAGATGGCTCAGGTCTTGGGCGCCCCTACTACAACGGTGACGTCCAGAATCTACCGCGGTCTTGCAGCACTGAGATCCGCATTTGAGGAGGGTGATTCGCATGGAGGGTGACAAGAGATTTCGCGAGCTTATCGACAGGTCTTTCGTAGAAGAGGTTTCAGAGGGCGAAAGACAGCTCATCCATGACCACATCCGCGACTGTGATGGCTGCAAGCGCTACCTCGAGCTAACTGCGCGTACGATTCGGGGGTTGCGGGAATTCACCTTTACGAGTGAACCAGATTCGAATGCCCAGGTCCGTGAGATTCTTGCGCATCATACCGAGACAATGCGCCAGCACAACGTGCAATTCAAGGTCTGGGCTGCATTTGCTGTAGCGCTCTCGATGTCAATTGTGGGATCGGCACTTGTCTACCAGGTGGCCAAGCTCCTGACGGTCCCAATGCATTTCGACACCGCTCAAGTCCAGGCAGGCGTGCTCCTCTTTTGGCTGCTGCCATCTTTTTGCTCGGCCTTACGTCTGCTCGCGGCGCCTGATGAGAATAGAGGTATTGCATGACACAGCAATCGGCGGTGCTTTTGATAGCGTTCTTGGCCGGGCTTGTAGTTGCGGCTGTCTTGTTGGGAAACGCAAGACGGAATGTTCTACCCAGGTCTGCAATGGTCATCGCAGCACTGGCGATCCCGATTTGGGTAGTCTATTTTGCTTCCAGCCAGGGCCGTTCCTTACTTGCTTCCAAAGGATTTCTCAGTACCATGCCAGAAGCGCTTTGGTTTGGCTTGACGTTTGGCGTCTTCACCGCGGCTTTTTTCCTTGCCCTCGGATATATTTATGGGGACGCAAAAAGGCGTCAAATGCCTGCTTGGGCCTGGGTGATTGCCGCTTTCCTCATACCCAATTTGATTGGATTCGTCCTTTATTTTGTGTTCCGAGGGCCTCTCCTTGGGCCTTGCAGTTCCTGTGGCAAGCCTATTCGAGGGGGAGAAGCATTCTGCTCACACTGCGGATGCTCGCAGGGTTCCAGTATCGGACGCATCGCAGCTGACAATCGCACAATCTGAAGTAAAAAAGGTGGTAATAACCTTGCATCGCACAAAACGGAAGACGGTATGAAACGTGAGCGCGCCTTACAGGTAGTGTTGGTGTTGGTGGGCTCGTTTTATTGCTTTTGGGGCTATCTCCTGTTCGACGATCTGTGGCACTCGAGGTGGCTTAGCGGGCATAGTGACGTCATGCCGATGTTCCTGAGCCTTAACACGGCGCTTGGGGTCTGTCTGTTGGTGGCCGTTAATCAGCCGGCCAAGCATCGCTTGATGATCGCCTATGGGGCGTGGTCAAGCCTTGCCCATGGGTTCACGATGACAATCATGTCGGCGCAGGCCGTGGCGCACGGGATGCACAGGAAGGATAGCCCCCAGGACATTGTGATCTTTGGCGTGATTGGAGTCACGCTGCTTGCACTCCTCCGGGCAAAACAACCATCGCCGGCCGGCGCGCCTATCAGTGAGCCGCGCGTTGCCGAACGCTAGGGAAACCTTCCACCGCCGCGCGTGTATCTGGGCGAGCGACTGCCGGGCTCGCAACAAAATTCGCTCAATGAGGCCAATGTGAAAAGAGAACGCCTAACACAGATCGTCCTGGTGATCGTGGGGAGCGACAAGCGCCGGTTCTTCGCCGTGCTACAGTTAGGCGCGATCAGGTCGCCAGTGGACGCGGTGAGGGCGGCAATCGTGGCGGAAGCGAGGAGGAACCAATGACGATGAACGATTTGCCGGCGATCATGGGAGTAGTTTTGATTGTGGCCGGACTTGCTCTCGTAGGCATCAACACATGGGTCCGTACCGCTGGGAGTGAAAAGACCACTCAGGCCGGGGCACTCATCATTGTCGTTGGCGCATTCCTCTTGGGGCTGTCGATATTCGTGCCCCACGCAAAATAGGACTCAGGTCCGCGCTTCATTCAAATTAGGACACTACCGATTCGTGTTCTTTGCGACGATCGAAACTGTATGCACCCCGGTCATCATCTGGCAGGCGTGGACTTGGTCAGGGGTTGAAGCCGCAGTTAGTTCGAGGGGGTTATCGCCAATCCGAAATTAGGCTGCGTAGCGCGCCCGCAACAAAATTCGCTCAAATGAGGTCAATGTGATCAAGAGACGTAGTTAGGATTGAGGCGGCGAAAGTAGCGTAACCGATTGAGGAAACTGGTATTGGGGTGGCGCGCCCGGAGGGATTCGAACCCCCGACCCTCTGCTTAGAAGGCAGACGCTCTTTCCAACTGAGCTACGGGCGCACTGAGCAAATTCATTCTAAAACATTTAGGGGTGGGGGAACACCGGATTTGAATCACTGAGCTTCCACGCAATGGGCAGTGGAACACGCTATCGCTGGGGCAGGCGAAACGTCATCTTGACGTCCACATCGGACTCGATAGGTTGGCCATTCAACAACGTCGGCTTGTAGCGCCATTCTCGGACTGCGTTGATGGCCGCCCCAATTAGCTGCGATGGCCCACTCGAAGTTTGAATGCTTCGAATCCCCCCATCCCGCCCGACGATCGCGTGCACCTCGACAGTGCCCTCGATGCCCTGCTGTTTCGCATCAGCAGGATAGAACGGCTCGACGTGATAAATAAGCTGCCCGAGCTGCACGTTCTGCCCCTCCTGTATTGTCTGAGCCGCGATTTCCGGCGCAACCTGAACCGAACGCCGCGATGTGATTGCCACCGTCGAGGATGCACTAACAGGCGTCTGCTGCGACTGGAGTAGAAACTGTGTGCTGTCCTTCTGAGACGCGCGGCCACCCGCACGGGCGGAAGTCGTCGCGCCAGACGAATGGCTCACAGCCGAGCCGCGCGAACCCGCTTTAGGACCTTGCGACTCCAAGGCCGAACTGTCGGTCCCTGGTTCCGTTGCACCACCGACGACGGCGGCAGGAGCGTCCTCCACCGCGCTTCGGCCCGCATCATCGGCAATTTGGGCGGGCTCGCTGGCGAGCGTTGTCTTCCGGCTGAGGAGCTTCAGCACACCGTCCCAACCGCCCGCTCCGGCAGCCATCCCTGCAACAAACGATATCACCGCAAACAAACTGACCAGAGCAGCCAGCGCCCACCATCGCCGCTGCGATCCTCCCACGTCCATCCCAGCGGTTAAAATCGGCCGCATCAGCGCACTTCTCAATTCGTCTGCCATGTCCGTGGTCTGAAAAGGAGAAGTCGTGGCAATCGGCGACCTGCTCCTCTGCAATGCAGCGGTGAAGGTGCGTCCAGGGAACAGAGGTCCAATCGATCCTTCTGAGGTCGGCTTGGGCATCACCGCCTCACGCGTGGAGGCCGCCGGCTCCGCTGCCACCAGCGCACTGAACGGCCGCCGCGCACTCGTGTGCACGTCCTCTCTCCGCTGCGTAGTCTCGCCTTCCTTCTCTTCAGAGGACAACCAGTTGTTTATCTTAGCAGCGGCCTCTTCGGACAGATTCACAAACCGTACACCCGCTTCCTTTTTTGACTCGCTGGTCCATGCAATCTGCCCGGACGCTTCGACACACACGGTTGAGCGCGGCAGTTGAAATCGCATCCCGGAAAAATGCTCTTCGCGGATCTCTTCGGCAGTGGTGATACCGATTCCGCCCGCGGCGATGTTGAGCAGGATGCCGCCATTACTTGCGCCAAGGTCGACGTAAACGAGGGACAGAGCGAGCCGTCGTGAGTGGGCACGGCGCTCCGGATTCGGTTGATTGCCTTCGGTATTCTCCCGCGTACCTAACATGCCTTCCTTGCTGCTGGGCGGGACTTCGCAACCGATCTTTATTTTAAGAAATTATACACCGTGCACTGCTCGCCATCAAGGAAACCGAAGGGAAAGCGATTGGATGGCTGCCACCCGGCCGCAATCCCGATTTGTGGTTCCGGCAAGACCTGTTGATTTCGCTGGCCCGTTTACAGTCCCTTCCAAGCGACGAACGCAGCCCCCAGCAGTGGACAGTCTTCGTTGAGGACAACATGAATGGGAATTCGCGCCAGAAAATCGCCGAGTTTCTCTTTATGCTGCACGGCGGTGGCGAACCGCCCATTCCTCATCTTCGGCAGAATCTTCACCGCGATTCCTCCGGTGATGTAAATCCCGCCGCGCGCCACCGTGCGCAGCGCCAGATTCCCGGCCTCCGCGCCATAAACTTCTACCCACAGATTCAGCGTCTCCACGCACACCGGGCATTCTCCCGAGAGCCCCATCCGGGCGATTTCAGGCGCCGGATCAATCTTGTGGTCATCAAAGCCGGGATGCCGAACGGACCCATTCAAGAATTCGTGCACTCTTTGGAATCCGCCGCCGGAGAGAATGTTCTCGCTGCTCACATATTCGCTTCGCGTCTTCAAGAATTGCCACAGGTCGGCCTGCTGCTTCGTGTTCGGCGCGAAGTCGGCGTGACCTGCCTCCGTCGCCATTGGCAGATGTTGCTTGCCGTCCCAGAAGAGCACGCCTTCGCCTAATCCCGTTCCGGCCGCTATTACCGCGCGATTCGCCTCTGGCGTCGCAACGCCCGCGTGAAGCGTCTCCAGATCCTTCGGCTCCATCACGCCGATTCCATACGCCGCAGCCTCGAGATCATTCAAGAGCCGCACACGATTGAGCCCCAGCCGTCGCGCTATGAACGCGCCATCTACCTCCCACGGCAGATTCGTGCCGCGAACTTTGTTGTCCACCACCGGCCCGGCGATTCCAAAGCAGGATGCCGTGACTTTGCCGCTCGTCTCGCGCAGAAAATCCTTCACCATTTCGTCCAGGCCGGCATGCTGTTGCGTCGCATAGCGCTTCTTCGCCACGTCCGCGAGCTTTCCGTGCCGGACGTCGAACAACCCGAGGTTGGATTTTGTTCCGCCCAGGTCGCCCGCAAGAATCATCTGCTCCTCCACAATTGCCGGATGAATTTTCTGTTGGTTGTTTGACTGCGACTCGCGGCCCTACAGCGCGCGCCACTGGTGGCCGTCGGACTCTGTCAAGTCATCCGCAGCGCGCGGGCCCTCGCTTCCCGCCGGATAATTCGGGAAGGGCGGCGCGGAAGCTGTTCGCCAGGCCTCCAGGATCGGATCCACCAGCGCCCACGCGGCCTCTACGCTGTCCGCGCGGTCGAATAGCGTGGCGTCGCCGCGGATGCAGTCGTTGATCAGTGTGGCGTACGCATCGCGCGACCCGCCTCCAAACGCTTGACGGTATTGGAAGTCCATGGTCACCGGCCGAATTTGCATCTGCGACCCGGGAGACTTTGCGCCAAATGAGAGCGAAATCCCTTCGTCCGGCTGAATATTCAGGATCAGCGAGTTCGATTCCGCGTTGCCGCTGCGAAACACCATGTGCGGCGCTTGCTTGAAGCGGATGGCAACTTCGGTCGTTGCCCGCTTCAAGCGCTTCCCCGTGCGCAAATAAAAGGGGACGCCGCTCCAGCGCCAGTTGTCCACCTGCAGTTTCAGTGCAACGAACGTCTCCGTCGGAGAATCCGGTTTCACGCCCGGTTCCTGCCGGTAGCCCGGCACAGCTTTGCCGTTCACCGTTCCCGGGCCGTACTGCCCGCGCACCACCGATTTCCAGATTGTTTCCTGTCTGAATGGCCGGATGGATTGCAGCACTTTGATTTTTTCGTTTCGCACCGACGTCGCGTCAAACGTTGCCGGCGCTTCCATCGCCACCAGCGACGTCAATTGCAGCACGTGGCTCTGGATCATATCGCGTAGCGCGCCGGTGGATTCGTAAAACGCCGCGCGGCGCTCCACTCCCAGCGATTCCGCCGCGGTGATCTGCACATGATCAACGTAATTCCTGTTCCACAATGGCTCGAAGATCCCGTTGCCAAATCGCAGCACCAGCATGTTCTGTACAGTCTCTTTGCCAAGATAATGATCGATGCGGTAGACCTGGGATTCCTCGAACACGCTCAACACTTTATCGTTCAGCGCGCGCGCCGATGCCTGGTCGCGTCCAAACGGCTTTTCGATGATTACGCGCGTCCATGATTTTTCTGTCTTCGGATGCGCCAGGCCCGCTTTGCCGAGCTGTTCGATAACGCGAGGATAAACTTCCGGAGGCGTCGCCAGATAAAACAGGCGGTTCCCGCCCAACTGCCCCTCGCGATCGAGATTCTCCAACCGCTCCACCAACCGGCGATACGCTTCTGCATCGTCATAATTCCCGCTGAAATATTGCAGGTGCTTCAAGAATTCGTGCTGGCCAACGCCGGAGGGTCCGGGGGAGTCCACTTTCGGCAGAAACTCGCTGGCGTTGCGCCGAAAATCGTCGTCGCTCAGTTCCGTGCGTGCAAATCCCACCAGTCGGAATCGTGGCGCCAGGCACGAGTGCCGCGCCAAATCATGAAGCGCCGGCAGCAATTTTCTGCGCGCCAGGTCGCCTGACGCGCCGAACATCACAATTACGCATGGTTCGTTGGGAATTTCGCAGTAATACGCATCGGCCTGAGTGGCTTCTGCGACTTCGGCTTCACGCGCAGTCATCGAAGGCCTCCCGAAAATTTCAAGCTCGCGGCCGCTGCGCGGCCCACAAGAGCCTATCACACTCTCATTGGATGCCATCCCGTCCACACAGGTTCAGGCCCGCCTTCACTGGAAATTCAGCGGCGCTTGGCGTATCTTGAATTGACACTTGAATTCTCCCCGGAGGCAAGAATGGCCGACGAAAAATGTTCCGATACGCCCGCGCCTGCCGCTTCCACTGCGCCGGCAGGGCAGAACGTGCGCATGGTGAAATGCGTCAAGTTCGGCCGCGAAATGCCCGGGCTTGACCGCATTCCCTGGAAGGGCGACATCGGCAAGCGCGTCTATGAAAATGTTTCGAAAGACGCCTGGAAATTGTGGCTCGAGCATTCGAAAATGGTCATGAACGAGTTTCGCCTCAACCCGCTCGATCCAAGGTCGCAAAAAATAATGGAAGAGCAAATGGAAGCGTTCTTCTTCGGCGAAGGCGCCAAGCTGCCGGAAGGTTACGTCCCCCCGAGGGCCAAAGGTTGATCGGGTAACCGTTGGCTTCGCATTTCAATCCCAAAGTTCAAAATTACGGATAATCCCGCTCAGCTTCCCATGCGCCCCGTGACCGGATGCTCCACCGGCAGTCGAGGAGAAAATTTGAATTGCAATTTCGCGTGAGCCGCGCGCAGCGCGTTCTCCACCTCTTCCGCTGACTTCGCGCGCGCGAAAATAAATCCCAGGTAGCTTGCTCCTTCAGGCCAGGCCGCCACGTAGTCGCGAAGCCGCGCCGTGATTCGTATCTCGTCCACCCCGGCGATTTTTTCGGCCTCCTCAATTCCTTCGCCCCCATCGAAAATTCCGCTCCGCGGGACGGGAATCATCATCACGCCCGATGCCGATTCCTCTCTTTCGAGATCGCTCCCGCCAAGCCCGAGCGCGTGCCTCACCAGAAGTTCTTCGAGTGATATTTGCTCTGCCCCAAATCGCAGCGACCGCGAGCAAAGCCCGCCAATCGGCCGCGGCGCTGCTTCGAGCACCCAGGGCCCATCCGCGTTCACACGAAATTCTGCGTGCAGCGGTCCGCTTGTGAGCCCGAGCGCACGCACCGTCCGCGTGGCGCAATCAACCAGCGCATTCTGCGTTTCCTCGGGCAACCGCGAAGGCGTCACATAGATAGTCTCTTCGAAATAGGGCCCCTCGAGCGGATCAGGCTTATCGAAAATTGCGAGCACACGCAATCGCCCGCCATCCAGTAAGCCCTCGATGGCCACTTCCCTTCCCGGAATATATTTTTCCACCAGCAAGTGGTCCAGCCCAGCTTCGTGCAGGATTTGAATCTCCGGCGAAGTCAGCAGCGTGCGAATCCGCTCGACGGCTTGCTCAAATTCCACCGGATTGTTCGCGCGCACCACGCCCTGGCTCGCAGCCAGCGTCAGCGGCTTCACCACGCACGGAAATTTCACTCGCGACAGGACCTGTGATAGTTCGTGCGCGGTCGAGAAAGAGAAAAATTCCGGCACCGCAACTCCAGCCGCGGCCAGCACCTGCCTTTGACGCAGTTTGTTTCGGCATGCGTCCACCGCTTCGGGCGAATTCCCAAGGATGCCGAAAGCCTGCGCCACATACGCCGCCGTGGGAGTTGCCCGATCGCCCAGCGCCAAAACTGCGTCGGGCGGGCTCTCGTGCAGCACGCGGACAATTTCCTCCGCCGCTTCTCGCGGCCGCTCGAAATGCAGCGCCAGCGCCTCGTCGCCCCACGGATTTTCGAGTTGGTGGCACCGATCCGTGCCGAACAGCACCTCAACCTCCAATTTTTCAGCTGCTTCCGCAAACCCTCGCGTCTGGTACCCCAGCTTGCTCGCCAAGATCAGCAGCCGTTTTTTCGTGTAATGATTCATGAACTCGCCGCGCCCCGCTGGCGAAACTTTCGTTCTCGCGTAATTCCGATAACAACACCGAGTAAGCCGCCGACCGCCGCGCCGAAAATGCCGACGGTGACTTGCTTAGCGGGAGTGTAGTCAGGCACCGCGCCAGCGATGAGACCAAAAAACGTTCCTATCAGCGCCAACGTAACCGCCCAAACGATGACGGCCCATTTCGATGGCTGCTTTTGATCGAAGATCCAACCGAAGCCGAAACCGATGCTCGCTCCCCAAATCAATCCGAGATCGGCTCCCGATATGCCACCTCCCATTCCGCCGATAAAAAAACCGCCGAGCCCCACCCCAGCGGTCCAGAGAATCCGTCGTGTTGTTATTTGAAGCTTTGGCATCATCGACCGCCTGCATTCATAGACGCCTATTGCTCGCTTTTAGTTCAGACAAAGGTATCGGCTTGCTTTAGTTTTTTCCTCGCTTCCACGATGGGGGCCAACTGGTCCCCGGTCGGCTCCGCTCAACAATACCAGGGCTCGTTCAAGTAAGGGATCGCCGCCCGCGCCGCAAGAATGGGCAGCCTGGCTTCCTTTGCGCGCTTATCATGTTTCGCGCCCGCTGCGGCAAACGCGGCCGCTTCGATGCGCTCGAAAATGCGCGCCCGCGGCTGATTCGTCTTTTCGCCCGCATGCACGATCTGCTGCAGCTCTGCGCACAATCGATCCACGCGCGCGTCCACATTTTTCCAGGGGTATACCAGCGCCGCCTCGTCAAACGGCCCGACAATTTCGCGAATATCCTCGAGCTCAAGCAACCGCGATCCCGCAGGAATCAACAATCGAATTGCGAGTTGGATCGGAGCAACATTTTCGATCAGGCAGTTTGCACGGATCACGTCGAGCAGCTCGGAGTAACTCTCCAGTGTGGTCCATGGCATGAACGGCACGAACGTCGGCTGCAACACCAGGCCTGCGTCACGGAACAATTCGACAACACGCAAAAAATCCGCGCTGGTATGATGCTTGTCCAGTTTCTCGAGCACCTCGCCATCCACTGATTCCACGGCGCTGGTAACGAACAAGCATCCCGTCTCGCGCAGCTTCTCGAGACAATCCTGATGTTTCAGCAGGTGCTCCACCTTGATAGTCACGTCGTAGGTCAGCCGTGGAAATTCGCGATGCAGCGCTTCGACCAGCGGAATCGCATGCCCGATGCCGCTGAAAAAGTCCGGATCGCCGAAACTGATGTGCTGCGCGCCCGCCGCCGCTTGCTGGCGAATGTCCGCCAACACGATTTCGCGGTCCACGATTCGAAACGTTCCTTGGTACACCGGCACAATCGGGCAATGCCGGCAAAGATGCTTGCACCCGCGGCTCGCTTCCGTGTACCCCACCGTGCGCGCTTCGCCGCCGGGCATCACGAGGTGCGCATATTTTTCGAGCGGCACGAAATCCCGCCGGTCGGGCACCCGAAACTTCTGCCGCGCAAGCGATACCACCGGCTCGGTTTGTGCGCCCACTCCCCCGTTCGCGCTCAACCGCGCCGCCAGCGACGCGAGCCCCTCTTCAAATTCTCCGCCGAGAATTGTTTTAACGCCGAGCCGCCGCAAGTACTCCTCGTTCACCGGCGCGTACAGCCCGTAAAAACACAAATGCGCGCGAGAATTCAGCCCACCGACCACCGGCAGCAGCGCGACTGCCAGCCGCGTCGCCGTATGCATCGGCACATAGAACGCAATCAGGTCCGCGCCACGCACAGCAGCTTCCCGCAACGCCTCTCGAGAAAGATCCAGGCAAGTCACGCGCGCGCCCTGCTCGCGCAGCCACGCCGCCGGCGACGCCAGCCCAAATGGCTGCCGTCCCAGTTCATACGTCGAAATCAGAACAATGTTCATGGATTGCGCCGATCAGAAATTATGGCACGCCTACACAGAAACCCGCCAGCCCGCAGCATGTCAATTCCCGTTCGATGAGTCATAGGGGGAGTGAGGAACGACAGTGCTAGGCTGGCTAAGATGCCGTGGACGATCCGATGTCACTTCTTGTTGCGTAGAGCTGGTTGATCCTGGGTTGTATGAACCAGACGCCGATAGGAAAGAACCAGATCAACAGGAAGAGCCCTGCGTAATCGCGGAATGCTTTAGACTTGCCTGTCTCCGCCATCACCAGGCTCTTGGAAACAAATTTGGGCTGATAGAGCAAGCAAACCATCGCGAGAAGGTGAAATGGCAAGATCATCTCGAGGAGATGTGCATTTCTCCACTCGAGAACGGCGAGGAATGCAACGCCATAGACCGGCGGATAGAAAAGACTAAAGCAAAAGAATCCCGTCCCCATTCTCAGCTTCGGCTTCACAATGGAATTCAGGAATGACCCCATCGACCACATCCAACCGAGAAAGCAAATCATGATCAAAAAGGCCAGCTCAACATAGATCTTGCCGACATTCCCAAGGTCACTCCACGATTCCGCGGGTGGCGGATTGGAAGCGATGACCAACAGATCCCCAAGCAGGCCCGCCCCAAACAGCATAACGAAAATCTGCCAGTGCTTGGCACGCAGAAAGTACCTTTTGATCGAACGCATCTTCTCGTCAATCCCCGCTTAGGCCAGCCCGGATTAGTCAATCATAAGCTTGTATCACAGGAGTAAAAAGGTTGTGCTGTTAGCCTTCGATTGCGCCCAAGTTACCGACCGCAACAGGGCCATTTACTTCAGCCGCCATGCAATTCCGTTGCCACTAATTTCCGTTGACCTCCGTCTACCACTTGACTTTTCGCTCGTAATCGTATGTTAACCTGTGATATACTGTTGTCGTGCAAGTTATCAAGCACGCCCGGCACACTTACCAGAGACAACGCATCCGCAATTTCCGCGAGATTTCTAATAGCCAACCCGCGGAATTAGAAATCCTGCCAACTTCCTCAAAACAAACGGAGATGCTATTTTCTAATCGCCAACTTTTTCATGGTTTTTTACTTCGCCTTTTTGCGCCCTCGAGCCCGCAAACTCTTCTCTGCAGCCACCACCGGGGAATGCGCTAGAATGTGAGGTCGCATAGAGAGGAGCGTTCATCCCAGCATGAGTCCCTCATCGAAAAATTCTTTCGGCGCCAGGTCCGCGCTGCGCACCGGCGGCGATACCTTCGACATCTATCGCCTGGACGCGCTCGAGCGCGCCGGCATCGGCAACGTTTCGCGCCTTCCCTTCTCGCTCAAAGTGCTGCTCGAAAACCTGGTCCGCCATGAAGACGGCCGTTTTGTTTTCGCGGACGATATCCGCGCGCTCGCCGGATGGGATCCCACCAGCGCTGCCGGCGCCACTGAAAAAGAAATCTCCTTCATGCCCGCGCGCGTCCTGCTCCAGGATTTTACGGGCGTGCCCGCGGTGGTGGATCTCGCAGCCATGCGCGAAGCCATGCGCAATCTGGGCGGCGATCCGAAAAAAATCAATCCGCTCCTCCCCGCGGAGCTGGTGATTGATCATTCCGTACAAGTGGACAAATACGGCGTCGCGAATGCTTTCGCCTTCAACGCTGATCTCGAAATGCAGCGCAATATCGAGCGCTACGCTTTCCTGCGCTGGGGCCAGAAGGGTTTTCAGAATTTCAAGGTCGTTCCGCCCGACACGGGAATCTGCCACCAGGTGAATCTTGAATATCTCGCCCGCGTGGTCTTCAGCGAGAAACAAGGCGGCTCGTGGGTCGCATTCCCGGACACGCTTGTGGGCACAGATTCGCATACCACAATGGTCAACGGCCTCGGCGTATTCGGCTGGGGTGTCGGCGGAATCGAAGCAGAGGCTGCCATGCTTGGCCAGCCGCTCTCGATGCTGATCCCCGCAGTCGTGGGCTTCAAACTCCATGGCCGATTGCCCGAAGGCGCCACGGCCACGGATCTTGTCCTGACCGTGACGGAAATTCTGCGCAGAAAAGGCGTCGTCGGAAAATTTGTCGAGTTCTACGGCACGGGCCTCTCGAGCCTCACCCTTCCCGACCGCGCCACCATCGCCAACATGGCGCCCGAATACGGCGCAACCATGGGCTTCTTTCCCGTGGACGCGGAATCGCTCGCCTATCTCCGCTTTACCGCCCGCAGCGAAGACCGCGTCCGCCTCGTCGAGGCCTATACAAAAGAGCAGGGCATTTTCCGCACCGATCGAACGCCCGATCCGGTTTTCTCCGACAAGGTGGAACTCGATCTAGGGAAAGTAGTCCCGACGATGGCCGGGCCGAAGCGTCCGCAAGACAGCGTGCCTCTTACCCAGGCGAAGACATCCTTCGAAAAATCTCTGACCGCGGCGCCGAAGCACGTCACCGTCCAGAACAATGGCGACAAATTTGAATTGAGTGACGGCTCCGTGGTGATCGCCGCGATCACTAGCTGCACGAACACTTCTAATCCCTCGCTCATGCTCGGCGCAGGATTGCTCGCGAAGAAAGCCGTCGAGCGCGGCTTGAGTTCAAAGCCCTGGGTGAAGACCAGTTTTGCGCCGGGCTCGAAAGTGGTCACCGATTACCTCGCCAAAGCCGGCTTGTGGCCTTACCTTGAAACCCTGCGCTTCCACCTGGTGGGCTACGGCTGCACAACTTGCATAGGCAATAGCGGCCCTCTGCCCGACGCCATCGGTAAAGCCATCAAAGACAATAATCTCGTCGCTGTTTCGGTGCTCAGCGGCAATCGCAATTTCGAGGGCCGGATCAATCCGCTCTGCCGCGCGAATTATCTGGCCTCGCCGCCGCTGGTTGTCGCCTACGCGCTGGCTGGCCGCATGGATTTCGACATCGTCAACGAACCGCTCGGCAGCGACAAGGCCGGCAAGCCCGTTTATCTCCGCGACATTTGGCCCACGCCGCAAGAGGTCGAAACGGCGATGCGCGACTCCGTTTCGAGCGACATGTTCCGTAAGGAATACGCCGATGTTTTCACTGGCGACGAACACTGGCGCGCGCTCCCGATTCCCGAAGGCGATCTATACGCCTGGGACCCGAAGTCCACCTACATCAAACATCCGCCGTATTTCGAGGGCATGCCTCTGAAGCCCGGCGCGCTGACGGATCTGCATGGTCTGCGCGCATTGGCTATGCTGGGCGACAGTGTCACCACCGACCATATTTCTCCGGCCGGCTCGATTCCCGCAGACGGTCCCGCCGGAAAATACCTGATCGCGCACGGCGTCCAGCCGAAGGATTTCAATTCCTACGGCGCCCGCCGCGGAAATCACGAAGTGATGATGCGCGGAACATTTGCAAACATCCGCCTGCGGAACCTTCTCGCCCCCGGCACCGAAGGCGGCTGGACCATTCACCAGCCAAGCGGCGAAAAGATGTCCATTTACGATGCAGCGATGAAATACCGCCAGGAACATGTGCCGCTAATCGTGATCGCCGGAAAAGAATACGGCTCGGGCTCCTCGCGCGACTGGGCCGCCAAGGGAACAATCCTCCTGGGCGTCCACGCCGTGCTGGCAGAAAGTTTTGAGCGCATCCATCGCTCCAACCTCGTCGGCATGGGTGTGCTGCCGCTTGAATTCCTGCCCGGTGAAAATCTAAAGGCGCTTGGCTTGACGGGCCTCGAGATTTTCGATGTGGAGGGGTTGGCGCAGAATTTTGAGCCGCGCAAGAAGATGAAGGTGCGCGCGCGCGACGCCGCCGGCAAAGAAAAAAACTTCACGGCTATCGCCCGCGT
>Ga0207107_1130_pt1 | contig 18015 bp, 17 predicted proteins | sample Alteio_BWMinHeat_75_FD_153555 | JGI IMG/M metagenome (GOLD analysis project Ga0207107, IMG submission 153555) | Enriched cells from forest soil in Barre Woods Harvard Forest LTER site, Petersham, Massachusetts, United States -... | ecosystem: Environmental > Terrestrial > Soil > Temperate forest >... | reverse complement strand
GCGATCGGCATCGCCGTCGAATGCCACGCCCAGGGCCGCGCCGCTTTTCACCACGCGTTCCTGCATGGCCTCTGGATGCAGCGACCCGCACCCGGAATTGATGTTTCGCCCGTCAGGCGTGTCATTCATCGCCACCACGTCCGCGCCGAGCGAACGAAAAAGTCTCGGCGCCAATTTGCTCGCGGCACCGTTGGCGCAATCGAGCACGATTTTCATCCCGGCGAATTTTGCGCCCGCGATAGCGGCTTCGCGCAGCCCGCCCAGATAATCTTCGTGCAACTTTTCGTCGCCGTTCAGATGCATCGTGGCCGGGGCAGCCGCCGTGCCGCTCGCGGACAGAATGGATCTTTCGAGGAGAGCTTCGACCGCGTCCGGGAATTTCATCCCCGAAGAAGAGATCAATTTCACGCCATTGTCGTGATACGGATTGTGTGAGGCGGAGATAACCACCCCGGCGGCAAAGCCTTCGCGATTCACAAGCCACGCCACTCCCGGAGTGGTCAGCACCCCGGACGAAACAGGCTGCGCGCTGGCCGCCGCCAGACCGCTCGCGATGCGTACGGCGATGTGCGGCCCGGATTCGCGCGTATCGCGCCCGATCAGCACTCGTGGACGATCTCCATGCGCGCCGCCTTGGGAGCGCAGGTACTCGCCCAGCGCGCGACCAGTGCGATCGAGCGTACCGTCGTCCAGCGGATATTCACCGGGAATGCCGCGAATGCCGTCAGTGCCGAAAAGTTGTTTCGCCATGTGATTGAATCGCCGTCCGCCTCAGATGGAAGCACGTGATTCTATCATCGGCGCTCTCTCGCGGTCTGAGGAAGCAGGGAGGGCACGCACCAAATTGTCACCCTCAGGCTCGGCACGAGGCATTGTTCGCGCGGGCACAACCATACCAGCGGGGCAGCGGCTGTGTTATCGTACGGCGATGCCCGTGGAAGAAACCAAGATTGTTACAGCAAGCTCGGTGAGCGCGCGAATCATCGCGGCCGGAATTGTGATTGCTTTCCTCTACTGGGCCTCGAGCGTGCTTGTGACGCTGATCGTGTCGGTGCTGCTAGCGTATTTCCTCGATCCCCTGGTCACCTGGATGGAAAGCTGGCACGTCCCGCGCGCGCTTGGGTCGCTACTGGTGGTGTTGCTCTCGCTCGCGCTGTTGATGATTATTGTATGGACGCTGGTTGACCGCGTGGACCAGTTCGGCCGAGATTGGCCCAGCTATCGCGCGCCGCTTCGCGCTGCGGCAAACGTGGTATCGAAGAAATTGGAGTCCTTTGAGGCGCACGTTTCAGAAATTGAACCCGGTGGAGATCGCGCGGGTCAGCGCATTGTCGAGGTTGCGGAATCGCATCCCGTCCGCAATGCGCTTCTCTCCCGGTTGAACTCGCTCTATTCGTTCATTCTCGCTGCGACATTTGTTCCCTTCCTGCTTTTCTTCATGCTGGCCGCAAAGAGGCAAGTGTGGCATGCCACCATGCAATTATTTCCAGCCACAGAGCGCACCGGTGTGAAGCAGACGCTACAAGATATCAGCCTGGTGTTGCGCAGCTACGTGATCGGCACCGCGCTTGTGGGCTTGGTACTTGTCGGCATGAGTTGGATGTTTTTCCTGGTGATGGGGCTGGAATTTCCGTTTCTCGCCGCGCTCCTTTCCGGCACGTTCAACTTGATTCCCTATCTTGGCGTGGTCTTGTCCTGGCTCCCGCCACTGCTGATCGGCTTGAAGCAATATCACAATGTTACGCCGTTTATCTTCATCTTTACCGTGCTGACTGTGCTGCATCTGGTCGCGGCGAACCTGCTCGTCCCGGCGCTGGTTGGGTGGCGCGTTCGGCTGAACGCGCTGGCGCTGACGCTTTCACTATTATTTTGGGGCTGGCTGTGGGGCGGGATGGGACTGGTGCTGGCGATTCCGATCACGGCGGTGATTAAGGTGATTTGCGATCACGTTGAGAGCATGCAGCCAGTGGGCCGCTGGATGAGTGGCTAGTGTCTCTGGAATGGCTTGATCAAGTCAGCCGGTGAATCAGCGCCACCGCATCAGCAAGTACCTGCTGGTTCTTCGCTTCTTGAAACATTCGAATCGCCGCGATTCCCGCTGCACCCGCGCGAATACATTCCACTGCGTTTTTTTCGTTCACGCCGCCAATTGCGATCACCAGAATCTGCACCGCGGCACAGACTTCCTTTAGCCGCGCGATCCCTTGCGGCGTGCCATAGGATCTCTTCGACGGCGTATCGAAGACCGGGCCGAAGAGAGCGTAATCCGCGCCGGCGCTCTCCGCCTCCTGGGTTTCTTGCACGTTGTGACAGGAGACGCCAATCCGGAAACCAGCCGGAGCGTTTCCTGCGCCGCGGCACCAGCGAACCACCTCGCGCGCCGGCGCTGACTCGCCGCCTAGATGTACGCCCGCAGCACCAGCGGCCAGCGCAACGTCCAACCGGTCGTTGACAATCACCAGCGCCTTGCTGGCGCTCGATTGCGCGATGCTGACCGCTTCCCGCGCCAGTGCCAGCAACTCGCGAGCGGGCAAATCTTTTTCGCGGATCTGGATCCAGTCCACACCTGCCTGCGCTGCGGCTCGAATTTTCTCGAGCACGCTCGGAACGGACGCAGCCGACCCCAGTGATTTTCGGTCAGTGACGTAGCAGACGATCGGCTTATCAGGTGCGGCTGGCAACGGCGGAAGTCCGGCGGCGAAACGCCTCGAGCGCCAGGAACACATTCATAACTCCCAGCCCCGAGATCGCGCCGCGAAGATACGGATTTTTTACGAAGAGCCCCAGCGCCGGGTACTGGTAGAGAAAATAGTTGATGTCCCAGAATTCAGACCACGGCACCAGGATTAGCACCAGTCCCAACTCGAGCCAGATTAGGAGAAGGACAACGCGCAGCAGACGAGTGAACATGAGCTATGGATTATGGGAGATTCTCGCCGGAGTGGCAACTGCTAGTCCTGCTTCGAACAATTCGATAATGCAACGTGCTATTTCGTGGAAAAGCTGGCGTGCAAGAGAAGCGCGGGGCTCGCAGTCAGCGTTTCTGGAGTGTTGCGATGCGGTCGGCTACGTCACGGTAATCAATATTCACCGCATAAACCTGGCGGAAGCTATCGAGCGCGGCCTTTTCCTCGCCTGCTTCATCGAGCGCCAATCCCAGATCGTAGCGCAATGCCAGGATGGTTTCCTGCTCGAGGCCGGGGACTTCCAGCGCGCGCTGATACCAGAGCGCGGCAATTTTCGGCTCGCCTTTGTCCATGAAAGAGAGCCCAAGCATCGTCGAGCAGTTCATCGCATAGCGGAAGGGCTTACCCTTCTGCACTGCCTTGGCCACCTTCTGGAATTCTCCGATGGCTTCGTCGAGCAGGCCCATCTCGCGGTATGCGATGCCCAGGTTGTAGTGCGTTTCGAGGTCTTCGTCTTCTTCGCCGAGCTCGCCCAATTCCGTGCGGAACTCCTGGAAGACTTCGGCCAGCTCGTTCAAAGTTTCGGCGGTCGGCGCAGGCACCCCAGATGATCCGTTCGAAGAAGCGCCCGCTGTTGCCACCGGTTCGGGCACGGCAGGCGCTGCGGGTTCGCTCGGGGGCGCTTCCAAGTCATCTATTTCAGCCACCAGCTCGCTGATAAAGTCTTCTGTCGTCGCGGCGCCACCCTTACCCTTCGGCGTGGCAGGCGTCAACTCAAGCTCGAAATCTCCGCTCTCCTCCGCGACCTCTGTCGGCTGGGTTTCCTCGGCAGTCTCCTCGACAATCTCGATCGTTGGCTCAGCCGCAGTCTCTGCGCTCGAGGCCTGAATCTCCACCGGCTCGGGTTCGGGCGCGGACGAAATCTCCGCTTCTGTCTCCGCCATCGCGGGCTCAAGCTTTTCCACGGGCACAGGATGTGCTTCGTGCACAGGCAGTTTGGGCGCAGGCTCGGCGACTTCTGAAACCATCGCCTCCCATTCGTCGGAGAGATCCACTTCATCGCTGGGAGCCGCCGCAGGAATCTCCATCGGCACAGCGGCAACCGGCTTTTCCGCTTGATCTGGTGCTGGTACAGCCAGCGGGATTTCAAATTCGATCGGAGCAGCCTCGACAGAAGCTGCGGCAGTGGGAACAGTGGCGGGCGCAACCTCGAATGCAGGAAGCCCTGCAGGCGCAGCTTCGACGGACGCTTCCACATGTGGCTGTGGTGCGGCTGCCTCCTCGGGTTTGGCCAGCGCAGGCGCGGCCGGCAAATCTTCGGCGGCCAGCCCGGCCGCTTTCTGGTACCGCTGGCGCAGCTCCGCGAAGCGATCCGCGTTCACAGTATCGTTGCGCTCGCGATGAATCTGCTCGAGTTGTGACGCCAATTCGGCGGTGCGCCGGTCGTTCCCTGCGCCGAGGTACATATCCAGAAGGCGCTCGAGAGTCGGTGTGTGCCGCGGCGCGCGCTCTAGCACATTTTCAAGCAGGTGCGTGGCCTTCTGGGTCAAGCCATAACTCGAAAACAGATCCACGTCCGTCAACGCCTGAGCGATGTATTTCTGCGTTTCCTCATCGAGGGATTCCTCAATAATTGCGGGCGGCGCGGGAGGCGTTTCTTCCACGGCTCGTTCTTCGGCTTTGGCCACCGGGGTTGTCTCGGCGGGCTTTTCTGCGACGGCTGCGGAAGCTGGCGCAGTTCCCCCGCTCCGCGCACGAAGCCGATTCAGCCGCTCCACCAGCCGCTCGTCGTCTTTATTGCGCTCGATCAAATCCTGCAACAGCTCCTCGGCTCGCGTAAAATTTCCCGCATCGGCGCAGGCATCTGAGAGCTGAATGATCGCCAGCGGCAACTGGTGCGAGTTACTGGTATGCCGGCAGAAGTCCACCAACTCCTCGAGCGGCGCGATTTGCTTGGGGTCCTTCTGCGTGATGGTGCCCAGGGCCTTCATGAACTTGTCCTGCTCCCCGGCCTCGATCATGGGATCGCGCAATTCGTGCAGCAAGGCAAGAGCTTCGGCGATCTGTCCTGCTTCGATCTCCGTTTCAGCCACCTTAAAGAGTGGCGCAAAGTGAGCGTGCCCGCGCGCCAGTATTTTCCTGCCGCGATCGCCCGCCTTGTGCACCTGCCCGGCCTTTAGCTCCAGATCCAGCAGCATGTTGGTCACGTCGCCGCCGGTGTTGGCTTCGGGATGGCTCTCGAGAATTGCGATGGCTTGCGCATTTTTTCCGCCGTGCGCCGCCGCCTTGGCTTTCAGCAGCATCGCGCCGGCATTGCTGGAGTCCACCTCCAGCGCGCGCTCGATCAGCTTTACTGCCTCGTCCATCTCGCCGCGATCAAACAGCCGCTGCGCGTAGGTCAGGTAGGTCTGCGCCGCTTCTTTCTTCTGGCCCATCACGTTGTAAAGCTCCGCCAGCCGCATTTGCACGCGCAGGTTGTCGGGCTCGACGTCCAGCAGGCGGTGGAGCACTTCCAGCGCTTTCTGGGATTTGTTGGCCTTCAAGTAGGCTTCCGCGATTTGCAGAAAGAGCGGCCGCGCTTCGCTCAGCACTCCCTGCTGGACGTACAGGTCAGCCAGGCGCTCAAGGGGCGCCAGCTCATTCGGAGCGAGCTTGGCAATTTTTTTGTAAATCGCGATGGCCTTGCTGTTGAAGCCATCGCTCAAATAGACTTGCGCGAGCCGCTCGAAATATTCGATGGCCTGCGGCATGTCTCCCTGGCGGGCGAAAAGGTCGCCCACGGTCATTAACGTCGCCTGGTCTTTTGCGTCGTTGCGGAGAATCTGCTGATATTCGGCGATGGCCTGTGCGACCTTGCCCTGGTTGAGATATTTCAGCGCGTTTTCCAGCGCTTTGCTTTTATTGAAGGCCATGGATAATTTTCGCCTGCCCCGCCCGGCACGCCCAGGGCAGTCTCTTTCAGCCACACATGTGGCTTGGTGTTGAGGTTAGCACGGCGGAAAAACCACGGTCTATGCGCCGCCGTGGCCATGGTGCCGAAGGGGATAACAGGGGGCATTCGCCGGAAGCCGGACCCGGCAGGCGGATGGAGAGCTCTTCGTCAATCGGCGAGGCGATCCCTTCGGCAATGTCGCGTTGCCCCGACGACCCAGGCCAACACCGCTATATTTTCACTTCGCTGATCTGAACGATGGGCTGGATGTTCGTGTAGTTGGGGATATCCCCCATGATCTCCGGCGCGTGGGCGCCAAACGACGATTGGAATGCTTCGACGGAATCGAATAGCAGGTGGCATATCGCGACGTAGGTCATCGGCGCACCAGGCGTTCTGCCGGCCAGACCCTGCTCCACGGCAACGCTCTTTAAGGCTGGCCCGACCACTTGCCGAACCAGCGGGATGTGCTTCTCGAGGTAGTACTTCATGTCGAATTTGCTGCCTTGGCTGTGTGGGTAAAATACGCCGACCTTAATCATTTCCTCTTCCTCCCGTTTTCGTGCGCGCTGCTATGTCCCCAGCGGCAGCGGAGTTTGCTCCGCCCCCGCCGCCCAGCAACGCGCCTCGCGCACCGGCGCATAGGAAAACCGGTGCAGCGGCGACGGTCCGTGCCGCCGCAGCGCCTCCAGATGATCGGGCGTACCGTAGCCCTTGTTCTGCGCGAGGCCGTACTGCGGATAGAGCTGGTCGTACTCCTCCATCCGCCGGTCGCGTTCCACCTTTGCCAGGATCGAGGCCGCGGCAATCGAGACCGACCGCGCATCGCCGTGGATCAGCGCCTTCTGCTCGATGGGCAGATCAATCTCGATGGCATCCAGCAGAAGATAATCCGGGAAGGGGCGAAGTTGCGATACCGCCGCGGTCATGGCCTGGCGGCTGGCCTGATAAATATTCCACGCATCAATGCGGCTGGCCGCGATTTCCGCCACCGCCCACGCCAGCGCGTGCTCGTGAATTCGTTCCGCCAGCTCCGCGCGCCGGTCCGCGCTCAATTTCTTCGAGTCATCCAGTCCCACGATGCGCCGCCGCGGATTCAGCACCACCGCCGCAGCGACAACCGGCCCAAACAGCGAGCCGCGGCCCGCCTCATCCAGTCCCGCGATGCGCTGCCAACCGTGCTGGCGCGCCTCTCGTTCATACCGCGCAGAGCAAAGCCGTCCCATCGGCCGCGGATTTTAGCACACGGCTGCCGCGCCGCATGGTTAACCTGTGAATTCAATTCCACAGTTTTCCTCAACTAGGTGAGTTTCAATGTGTGTGCAAAACCGCCGGAGAGACTCCAGCACCATCTGAACAAAAAAGCCCGCCCCGGTTTCCCGGAGCGGGCAAATAAATCAAATCGAGCGTTTACTCGGCGGCGCTGCTCGCGGCCGGCTTCTCATACGTCTCGACGCGCTTGATGCGCGCTGCTTTGCCCTTGCGCGCGCGCAGGTAATTCAGTTTGGCGCGCCGCACGCGGCCCTGCCGCACCATTTCAATCGTGCTGATCATCGGCGAATGCACGGGGAATATGCGCTCGACGCCGATCCCAAAGCTTACGCGCCGCACCGTGAACGATTCGCCCAGCAACTCCCCGCGCCGGCTCATCACCACGCCCTCAAACGGCTGGATGCGCTCTTTATCTCCTTCGCCTTCCTTCAACCGCACGTGCACGCGGATGGTATCCCCGGGGCGGAACACAGGATGATCCTTGCGAAGTTGGGACTGCTGCACTTTGGCAATGATCGGTTTCATGTGAATTTTTCCCGGCAGACCCGCTCAGGTGGGGCCAGCACAACAACGCACAAACATTGATTCTACCGAAATCGCCCTATTTTGCCTACTTGAAATTGCATCGGTGGCTTGAGCCCGGCCATTCAATCCGGGGTGTTCCCTTAGGACGCGCTCAGGACTACAATGCCGCCCACCTAGGAATTGGAGGAATCCGTGCGCGCAGACCGTGTGGAACTTTCGTGGGATCAGTCCAAGTCGAATTGGCTGATTCGGATTATTTCCGGCGAAGAGGTAATTCGCCGCCATTGCAACCTGCGCAAAGACGCAGACGACAAATCGCTTCTCTCGGCCGCACAGCAAGAGGTTCGCGACGAAGGCTACGAAGTTGACCCCGCGCAAGTCACCATTCGCCGCTAGGCCCGCCTGTGGACGCTACTCCCCCTCATCTGTTCGCGGGACCGAGCGTGGTTAAGCGGTCCCTTTTCGTGCGCGCTGTTGGAGTTCATCAAGAAGTTTGCGATCCTCTTCGCTCAGCGCGACACCGGCAAGCAAGTCGGGGCGGTTGCGCTGCGTTTTTTCCAGCGCCTTCTTCCGCCGCCAGCGCCGTATCTCCTCGTGGTTCCCGCCCATCAGCACTTCCGGCACGTCCCATTCGCGAAATCTCGGCGGCCGCGTGTAATGTGGGCAATCGAGGATGCCGTGATTCATGGCTCGTGAATCGTGACTCGTGATTTGTGTAATCCCATTCGGCTGCAGTGACGATACTTGCTTCGACCTTCCAGCTTCTACTTCCGTTTCGCTGAAGGACTCATTCACCGTCGAATCCTCATTGCCCAACGCGCCTGGAATCAACCGCGTCACCGCATCCAGAATCATTGCCGCGGGCAGCTCGCCGCCCGACATCACGAAATCGCCGATCGAAATTTCATCCGTTGCCAGATGCTCGGCAACGCGCTCGTCCACACCCTCGTAACGGCCGCACACGAGCACTATCCGCTCGAGCTTCGCAAATCGCCGCGCCACCTCCTGCCGGAAAGGTTTTCCTGCCGCGGACAGCAGCACGATCGCTGTTCCCGCCGGCCTTTCGGTGGCGCTTCCGCCTCCGAGCAACGATTCCACCGCTTCGAACAGCGGCTCGGGCTTCATCACCATTCCCTCGCCGCCGCCGAATGGACGATCGTCCACGGTGCGGTGGCGGTCGTGCGTGAACTCGCGCAGGTCGTGTACGTGCGCTTCCACCAGACGCGCCTCACGCGCCCGCCGGACGATGCCATAGTCCAGCGGCCCGCCAAAAAATTCCGGGAAAATCGTGATGATGTCGAAACGCACGGTTTCTAATCGTACCGCAATATTTCAATCAGGGGAGGATTGTCATCCCTGAAAAGTGGAGCGAGCCGAGGCACGACGCTGGCAATATTATTCGTGATTCAATTCGCGGAGACCTTCGGGGAGCGCAACTTCAATCCGGCGCGCGGCGGTGTCCACGCGCACGCAAATTTCCTGCGCCAGCGGTATCAACAACTCGCCGCGCGGCGAGTCCACCACCAGCAGCGGGGTTCCTCCCGTGAACTGCACATCGCGAACGCGTCCCAGCGTCGCGCCATCTATCTCGCAAACTTCGCAGCCGGTCAGATCGCTTACGTAGTAGCTGCCTGACGGGAGGTTCATGCGTTCGCTGAGCGGAATTTGCACTTCCAGGCCGACCAGTTTTTCCGCCGAGGAAATCGAATCCGAGCCTTCAAAATGGAAAATCGCCTGACCGCCGCGGCTCTGCGAAATCCAGCAGGAGCGAATCACCGCGCGCTGCGGTTCTGCGCGTCCATTCCATAAAGCTGCCGCTTTCAATCGGGTGAGCCGTTCGGGAAAATCAGTGAGGATTTCAGCGGCCACTTCTCCGCGCCGTCCGTGCGGCCGCAAGATGCGCGCCACGGTGACGCGCTCCGCGTGGTGTGCTCGTGAAGATTCCTGCTTAGTCACTACTCGAGGATTTCCAGCGTGTAGCGTTTCTTAAGTTTCATTCCCGCCGCGCCCAGCAGCGTGCGAATGGATTTCGCCGTGCGCCCCTGCCGTCCGATCACCTTCCCCAAATCGTCGGGAGCGACGCGCAATTCGAGCACCGTCACCTGCTCGCCTTCCACTGCGTTTACTTGAACTTGTTCTGGGTGATCCACGAGAGCCTTTGCAATTGATTCGACCAGGTCCTTCATCCCGCGCCTCCACGGTCTGCCGAGCTCAGCGGAGAAACTTGCTGGAGCATGTACAAGAGCTAGTTAGTTGACACACCGTGGAATGTGACGCGCTAGGCGGGCTTCTGGTTGCGAATAAAACTGCGCACTGTGTCGCTGGGCTGGGCGCCCTTGCCCATCCAGTACTTCACCCGTTCCCGGTCCAGCACCACCGCCGCAGGCTTCTTCGACGGGTCGTAGGTGCCTACAATCTCGACGAACCGCCCGTTCCGCGGCCGCGTCTTTTCCGTCACCACCACGCGGTAGAACGGGTGCTTCTTCTTCCCAATCCTGGCCAGCCGAATCATTAACACTAGCAATTCCTCCTCATGCGAATCGCACCATTATAGCGGACGCTGCCACATTCACCAATCGCAAATCCAAGCCACCGTCATCCCAACAGCCACAGCGGCAAAGCCGCCTGCGCACACTGCTCGATCATTTCGCGGTCGCGTGCTGTGAAGGCATCCGCGCGCTCGCTTTCGACGTCCACAGTTCCTACCACGCGGCCATCTCCCGGGTGGAGCACAGGCACGATCATCTCTGAGAGTGTGCTGTCGAATGCAGTCAGATACCGCGGGTCGTTCCGCACGTCCCCCACGACTACCGCTTTCTTGCTTTCAATCGCCGAGCCAGTCAGCCCCTTCGTCGCCGGGAACGACGGGTTTGTAGGCGCGCTGGGGCCGCTCCACCCCACGATGGACACCGTCTCTGGCCCCACATCGTAGATTCCCACCCAGCGATATTCGCCGAGTCTCTGAACTAATTCGGCCAGCCGTTTCGCCTTCACGGCGCGATCGTCGCTGCCCGCCGCGGTCATCAGAATCTGGTTGAGCGTGTTGTTCATCACGATCGGCATATTCGCTCCTACTTCAGCCCCGCCAATTTCCCGATCCCGCGCATCTTCATCTTCGCCATGCTGCCGTACTGCTTCATCATCCGCCGCATGTCCGCGTACTGCTTCAGCACTTGGTTCACTTCCTGCACGCTCGTCCCGCTGCCGCGCGCGATGCGCTTGCGCCGCTTGCCGTCAATCAAATTCGAGTTGGCGCGCTCGGCCGCGGTCATGGAATTGATGATGGCCTCCACCGACCCGAGCCGCTTCTCGTCAATCTGTGTGTCCTTAGGCAGGTTCGCGAACGGCCCCACCTTCGGCAGCATGCCCATCAACTGTTCGAGCGAACCCATTTTCTTAATCTGCCGCAACTGGTCGCGAAAATCCTCAAGCGTGAAATCGTTTTCGCGCAGCTTGCGTTCGAGCTCCTTGGCCTGCTTGGCATCAATCGTCTTCTCGGCTCGCTCGATCAGCCCCAGCACGTCGCCCATGCCCAGAATCCGCGACACGATGCGGTCCGGCAAAAACGGTTCGAGCGCATCATACTTTTCGCCCACGCCGACAAATTTCACCGGCGCGCCGGTCACTTTGCGGATCGATAGCGCCGCACCGCCGCGCGCGTCGCCGTCGAGTTTCGTCAGCACCACGCCCGTCACGCCCAGCCGCTTGTGAAATTCTCCCGCCGACCGCACCGCGTCCTGCCCGATCATCGCGTCCGCCACAAACAGAATTTCTGCGGGGTTCAGCTCGCGCTTCAGCGCGCTCAGCTCATTCATCAGTTCGTCGTCAAGGTGCAGCCGCCCGGCGGTGTCCACCAGCACCACGTCGCACGCCGAAAGTTTTGCTTCGCGCAGCGCCCCGCGCACAATTTCAAGCGGCTTGTCCGTTCCCGTGCCGGGCCACAGCGGCGTTCCCGTCGCCGTTGCCACCTGCGCCAATTGCTCGCGCGCCGCAGGACGGTACACGTCCGTCGAAACCACAATCGGCCGGTGCCCATGCTCCGCCAGCCACTTGCCCATTTTTCCTGTGGAGGTGGTCTTGCCCGATCCCTGAAGCCCCACCACCAGCCAGACCGCAGGCGGCCGCGACCCGAATTGCGGCTTGGCCTCGCGCCCCAGCAATTCCGCCAGCTCGTCGCGCACCAGCTTCACCACCTGCTGGTCCGGCGATAGTTGCAGCAGCACTTCCGAGCCCAGGGCTTTCTGCCGCACGTGCGCGATGAACTCGTCCGCCACGCCCAAATTAACGTCGCCGTCGAGCAGCGCCTCGCGAATCTCCGCTAGCCCGGCGTCCAGGTGCTCCTCGGTCAGCTTCCCCTGCCCGCGCAGGTTTTTGAACGCCCGCTGTAATTTCTCCGTCAGTGTCTCAAACATGGTTTCTTCGGTTTTTCTTTGCTGGTCGCGGTTTCAAACGCGACGATGCCTTGTCTCTTTAGGGGGTCGGAGCTTCAGCTCCGACAATTAAATGACGCGCGAAGCGCCAACCTCTGCGCTGATTCTCTCGCAGCAAGTTTTCCAGTGGCGCACACTCAAAGCAAAACGGTTCAGTCATTGCCGCGCTTGCTGGCCTTTCTTCTCCGGGTCCCCATGAACGAGCTCACCTCAGCCTATGGTGCCGCTTCATCAACGAACGCGAACGTCCCTTTTTCTTTCATCTCGCGGCCCGCACTCATCAATGCGCCCAGCGCCGCACGCGCTAGTGCGCCCCCCAAGCTAATTCGCCGCGCGCCTGCAGCTTCAATCTCCGCAAGTGGAAAATTTTGGCCCTTGATTCCCGCCAGCACGTTCACGGGCTTTGGCGCCACCGCCGCGCATACGGTCCGGATTGCTTCTAGGCTCGTCAGCCCCGGCGCATACAGCACGTCCGCTCCGGCAGCCGCAAACGCCTGCAGCCGCCGGATGGTATCGTCGAGGTCAGCCCGGCCGTGGAGAAAATTTTCCGCCCGCGCCGCCAGCATAAACGGAAACGGCAGCGCTCGCGCCGCTTCAACCGCCGCTGCCACTCGCTCCACCGCGTGTGCATGATCGTAAATTTTCCCGTCGCTCCTTGCATCCTCCACCGACCCGCCAACGATGCCGGTCGAGCCCGCGAGCCGAATCGTCTCCGCCACCGTCTTCGACTCATCGCCAAAACAATTCTCAAGATCCGCGGCCACGGGCAAGTCGCTCGCTTCCGCAATCGCCCGGCAGTGCTCGAGCGCCTCCTCGCGCGTCACCTGCCCGTCGCGCCGCCCGAGCGAAAACGCAAACCCCGCGCTCGTCGTCGCCAGCGCCTCGAAACCCAGCCCCTCAAGTATTCGAGCCGACCCCGCGTCCCATGGGTTCGGAATAATGAACGCCTTCGGCCCTGCATGCAGCGCCTGGAATTTTTTCGCTTTTTCGCTCTGGCTCACGCTCATGCACTTCTCCCTGCGCCGCGCTTGTGCGCCACGCAATCTTCAATTCTAGGTGACGCCTCAGAACCGGTCAACGCACTTCGCCCCGCACCGGAATTTCGCGGTATACTCTCGCGCGTTTTGAACTCGCATTGTGTGCATGCATCCACTCGATGGGAAGATTGAGGAAAAGCGGACATGAAATATCGCAACTTTGCAGTTCTGTTGCTGCCATTTGCAATCTGCATCGAATTGGCGCACGCGCAAACTCCCGGCCCGCGCTTCGAAATTTCTTTTCCAGCCTCCGCTCATGCTGGCGCGATCACGGGCCGCGTTTACGTCATGATCTCCAACACCGATAAAGAAGAGCCGCGCCTTCAGATCGGCCGCACCGGCGTCCCGTTCTTCGGCCGCGACATCGAACAGCTCGCGCCTGGCCAGACAGCCGTGATTGACTCGACCGACCTCGGCTCGCCCATCGAAAGCCTCAGCGCCCTCCCCGCCGGCGATTACTTCGTTCAAGCGCTCGTCAGCGTCTACTCGGAGTTCAAACGCGCCGACGGCCACGTCCTCTGGATGCATGACGATCAATGGGAGGGCCAGGAGTTCAACAAATCCCCGGACAATCTAAAGAGCGCAGTGCATCGCGTTCATATCGATCCGAAAGAAAATCCCGCCCAGGTGATCAAACTCAACGCCTCCGAAGTGATCCCGCCAGTCGTCGTCCCACCCGACACGCAATGGGTGAAGCGCTTCAAATTTCAAAGCCCCATGCTCACGAAATTCTGGGGACGCCCGGTGTATATCGGCGCCACAGTCCTGCTGCCAAAAGACTACGCCCGCCAGACCATCTCCTACCCCGTGCTGTACGAGCAGGGTCACTTTGATCTCTCGCCTCCCCTCGGCTTCCGCACCGAAGCTCCCACAGACGAAGAGCTCAAGACGAGCACCGCCCGTCGCACTCGCGTCCTGCACGAGGGCTACCAGCTTTACCAGAACTGGATTTCAGACCGCTTCCCGCGCATGCTGGTGGTCACTTTCCAGCATCCCAATCCCTATTTCGACGATTCCTACGCCGTGAATTCTCCCAACGTCGGCCCATACGGCGATTCAATCATGCAGGAGCTGATCCCGGAAATTGAGAAGCGCTTTCGCGCCATCCAGCAGCCTTACGCGCGCGTCCTCGCCGGCGGCTCTACCGGCGGATGGGAAGCCCTCGCGCTGCAATTTTTCCATCCGGATTTCTTCGGCGGCACATGGGCCTATTGTCCCGACCCGGTCACCTTCTCGAACGTTGAAGGCATCAACGCGTACTCGGACAAAAACGCTTTCTACAAGCAGTACACTTGGCGCCGCGAGCCCACCATCAATTCCATCGAGACCGACGGCCGCGTGGTCCTCACTTCCGAGCAGCGCAATCACATGGAGCTGGTGAAAGGCACGCTCGGACGCTCCGGCGACCAACTCGACATCTGGTCCGCCGTCTTCGGCCCTGTCGGCGCGAACGGATATTTCGAGCCGCTCTTCAACAAGCGCACCGGCGAAATCAATCCCGCCGTCGCGCAATACTGGAAGGAAAATTTCGACCTGCTTGAGTATCTGAAGAAAAACTGGCCCACGCTCGGCCCCAAACTCGTGGACAAGTTGCACATCTACACTGGCACGATGGACACTTACCAGCTCAACTACGCCGTGCGCCAGCTCGAGGAGTGGATGAAGACCACAGAAAACCCGCACGACGAGGGCTTCTTCGTCTATGGCGTAGGCGAACCACACTGCTACACAGGTTCCGGCACGCGCGCCGAGCGCCTCATCGAAATCGCCGAATTCATTTCCGCGAAGCGCCCCTATGTTGACGCCGCCCCCTGGTGGCCGCACTAAACTGATTGATCGGCTGAAAGCGCAGTTCGGAGAAGCGCCAAGACATCTAAGCCTTACCGTTCACCAACCATTGTCTTTTCTTGGATCAAAACGTACAGTTTCGAGACCACTCCGTCGCTGGAGGATGTCGCATGGCTTATCAACCGATCGAAAACCACGGAATCATCGGCAACATGCGCACCGTCGCGTTGGTGGGGATGAATGGCTCCATTGACTGGTATTGTTTCCCGCACTTTGACTCCCCCAGTGTTTTTGGAGCGATTTTGGACAACGAGAAAGGAGGCCGATTCCAGATTAGTCCTTTCGCCGAAGACGTCAGGCAAAAGCAGTTTTACTGGCCTTCGACCAACGTTCTGATCACGCGTTTCTTGCACGCGGACGGCATCGCCGAGCTCGTGGATTTCATGCCGGTGGGCCTTCCTTCCGATTCGCCCTGGTACCACCATCTTCATCGCCGAATCAGGTGTGTCAGAGGTTCCGTCCGCGTCGGCTTGGCTTGCCGCCCGGCTTTCGATTACGGACGGAAGCCTCATGAGACAAAGGTCGATGCCCATGGCGCTGCCTTCAGGTCGGAAGACTTGAGCTTGGCTCTCTCCTCGGCCCTGCCGCTCGCGCAGGACGGAAAAGGCGGAGTCACCGCTGAGTTCATCCTCAAGGAAGGGGAATCCCAGACTTTTACTTTTAGGGGTGACTGTGACGAAGATACCGGTCCCTGTCCGCCTCCCACAGACCCAGAGGCGGAAGAGCTGTTTCAGCGCACCGTGAATTTCTGGCAGACTTGGCTTTCTGCGTGCACTTACCGTGGTCGCTGGCGCGAACAGGTGTACAGATCCGCGCTGGCCCTGAAGCTTCTTACGTTCGAGCCCACCGGCGCGATCGTTGCCGCACCGACAACGAGCCTCCCCGAAGTCATCGGGGGCAGCCGGAATTGGGATTACCGCTATACGTGGCTTCGGGACGCCGCGTTCACCGTTTACGCTTTTCTACGAATCGGGTTTCGGGAGGAAGCTGCCGGCTTTATGCGTTGGATTCGAGATTACGCCACGCGACAGCCGCGCACGGGAATGGGGACTCCGGTGATGTTTACAGTCGATGGATCGAGCCAGATTCCCGAGATGATCTTGGACCATTGGGAAGGATATCGTGGATCCGGACCGGTGCGAATCGGCAATGGTGCTGCTACACAATTCCAGATCGATATCTACGGCGAACTGATGGACTCTTTCTACCTCTACAACAAGTATGTGACCCCCATCTCATACGACTCTTGGATAGGGGTTCGCAATCGGCTCGAGTGGATCTGTGACAACTGGCAGACCCCCGACTCAGGAATTTGGAAAATGCGCAATCGTCAGGAGCATTTCGTCTACTCGAAGGTGATGAATTGGGTTGCTTTGGACCGAGGCATCCGCCTTGCCGATAAACGCGCGTTTCCGGCCGACCGCGCGAAGTGGATTCGAGAGCGCGACCGCATCTACGAGGAAGTGATGACTCGCGGCTGGAACGAGAAGCGCCGGGCGTTTACGCAATATTACGGCAGCGACGACCTGGACGCGTCGCTTCTGATTATGCCCCTGGTTTTCTTTATGGCCGCCACTGATCCGCGCATGATCAGCACGATCGATGCAATCATGAAAAGTCCCCGCGATGGCGGACTCGTGAGCGACAGCCTGGTGTACCGCTATCCGCCGGATCCCCGCGTTGATGGACTTCCGGGCGAGGAAGGCACGTTTAATCTGTGTTCGTTCTGGCTAGTCGAAGCGTTGGCGCGGGCGGGTCAAGCAATCCCCGAAAAGCTGGATCAAGCCAGGCTGATCTTCGAGCGTATGCTGGGCTACGCCAATCACCTCGGGCTGTTCGCAGAACAAACCGGCTCGCAGGGCGAGGCACTCGGCAATTTCCCACAAGCCTTCACTCACCTTGCATTGATCAGCGCCGCGTTCAATTTAGATCGCGCGCTCAGCATTCGGAATTGACGACATTGGCCGTCCAGTTGGCGAGGCGGGGGACAAAGAGCAGACCAAGTGGGTGAATGTTCAAAGACCAATCGGGACATGAATTGACTGGCGCCCGTAATCAGTGGACATACAGTCGAATTGCCGGACAAGTGGAAACGACTTGTCCGATATGCGCGTCATAAGTGCAGTTGATTCCGAGCCATCGGCGATAGGACGCTTTAACGATCGTGCTACGATTCTATTCGTACGGTTACCTTGAAGCGGAATCGAAGAATTTGATGAACTCTTTCGTCAGCGCGTCGGGCAGGAAGTTGCCTTGTAAGTGTTTCTAGGGGGTACCGCTTCAGGTGCGACATACCAACCGCCGCGCAGCGGCAATCCCTCGCGCAGTTTCACCCACAGCACGTAGTTGTTTGCGGCTCTACCGAATGCGCGCCACTCGGCCGTTCGTCGGAAACTTCTCGAATTGGGCAGGATCGTGTCCGGGGACTACTCGATCGGCCGATCCTGCGAGCGAAATCATGCGCTGCTGCGCCGCGACATTTCCCGGCTCGTCCGCCGAGTCAAATGTCGCGCTCGCTCGATGCGTCTTCAAGTTTTCGTACAGGTAACAATTGTCGGAAGCCAGCACGTAAGGCGGGTCGCCCGCGACGCGGATGTATTGCGAAGCAAACGTGTGCCGCGCTCCCGTGTATGCGCGAATTCCGGGCAGAATCTCCGCGTCGTCGCCGTCCACAAACCGCACTTGCCCGCGCACGTTGCGCCGCAACAGTTCCTGCGCGTCCTCCGGATCGATTCCGCCATGCTGGCCGCCCGGCTGCCACGCCGCGCCGGTGTAGTATTCGTATTCCTGTTTCTGAATCCAGATGGTCGCGTTCGGAAACAGATCAATGCCGCCCATGTGGTCCCAGTGCGCGTGGCTCACGATAATGTCCGTCACCGACGAAGCCGGAATCCCCGCCTGCCCCACCGCTTCGTTCGGCGCCAGAAAATCCGTGATGTGAAAATCCGCAAACCATTTCTCGCGGTGAAATCCGCTGTCGAACAAAATCGTGCGCCCGCCGCCCTGGATCACCCAGAAAACCATGGCAATATCAATCAGCGCATCTTTCGGCGCGCCCATCACCA
>Ga0207107_1128_pt1 | contig 18121 bp, 19 predicted proteins | sample Alteio_BWMinHeat_75_FD_153555 | JGI IMG/M metagenome (GOLD analysis project Ga0207107, IMG submission 153555) | Enriched cells from forest soil in Barre Woods Harvard Forest LTER site, Petersham, Massachusetts, United States -... | ecosystem: Environmental > Terrestrial > Soil > Temperate forest >... | reverse complement strand
AAGGTGCGGAGATCATTACGCTGGATGCCTTCCGGAAGAAGTAGATGATCAGATGACTCGATGATCAGATGATCAAAAAGCGCGTCTCTTCGGACTTTCAGTCATCCGGTCATCCGGTCATCCGGTCATCTTCCTTCATGCAGCTTGCCTTGGAGCAGGCGCAACTTGCCTCGCAAAAGGGCGAGGTGCCGGTGGGCGCGGTGATTATCGCCTCGAAGTCCGGCAAAGTGATAGCAGCCACGCATAACCTCACCGAATCAGCAAATGACGCCACCGCGCACGCCGAGATGCTGGCGATACGCGAGGCCTGCAGGAGCCTTAAATCCCCCCGCCTCGCCGGCTGCGATCTCTATGTGACGCTCGAACCCTGCGCCATGTGCGCGCAGGCCATCGCGCATGCGCGCATCCGGCGGCTCTATTTCGGCGCGTATGACAGCAAGGGCGGCGGCGTCGAGCACGGCGCGCGCATTTTCCACCAGGGCACCTGCCACCACAAGCCGGAAGTCATCGGCGGCATGGAGGAATCGGCCTCCGCCGCGCTGCTCAAGGAATTTTTTGTCGCAAGGCGCTAGAGCTACTTCCCTTTTTCCTCTTTCTCTTCCTTCTCTTCTTTTTCTTCCACGCCCTTCACCTGGATGTGCATGCTGACTTCATCGCCGAGGAAGGGAATGAGGTAATTCATGCCGAAGTCGGAGCGTTTCATGACGCCGTTGGCAATAAAGTTCACCACATAATCGCCGTTTTTCGGGTCGTATTCTTTTTTGGTAAACTGCACGTCGAACGTAAGGGGTTTCGTGATGCCCAGCAGGGTGAGGTTGCCCGTGACCTTCGCGTTATCCTTGTCGATCTGTTTTACTGCTGTGCTTACGAACTTCATGCGTGGAAACTTTTCCGCATTGAAGAAATTCGGGCCTCGCACCTGCCCGTCCATCCATTTATCCGCGGTATGGATGCCGGAGGTATAAAGCGTTACGTTGACAGTGTCTTTGTAGGGGTGCTGGATGCAGAAAACAAAATCCCCGTCGAATTCGTCGAACGTGCCTTTCACCTGTGAAAAACCAAGGTGCTCGATGGAGAAGGAAATGGCGCTGTGCTGCTTATCGAACGCATAGCGCTCTTCCGCCCGCGCAGGTAAGCCGGGCAGTACAAGCAGCAATGCAAGGAACAGGCACCGCAAGGACACTATACTCTCCCGCATGCTTCAATCCTCCTAGGGATGGGACGAAAGAGCATACACGCCCTCAAATCCCATATAAAGTGCAATGAGGACTATCAGCGCTCCCGAAAAATAAGGCGCCTTCCTGGCAAGCTCGCCGAACCCGGACCAGCGCTTGGTCGCATGCCGGACGCTTAGGGCCGCGATGGCGCCGGTGGTCACCATCGTGAGCGCAAGCCCGATGCTGAAGCATAATACCATAACCACCCCGAGGGGGATTTGCTTCAGCTGCAGGCAGATCAGCAGCACGGTGATTGAGGCGGGGCAAGGAATGAGCCCGCCGGTGAGGCCAAAAACGATTATCTGGCCCGTTGTGACGTTGCTGTTGCCGAAGCGGCGGCGTATATCGTCGGCATGCGCCAGCTCGTGCGGATCCTGATAGCCCGGCGCGGCGATATCGAGCCCGGCATTTTCGGGGATGGCATGCGCATGGCCATGCTCGGTGAATTCCATGTCGTAATTGTGCCTATGGTTGCCATGCGAGAGGCTGAGCCGCACGGTGAACTCATGGGGTTCGGGAATATCGGCATCGGATTCCAGGAACCCGTCGCGCTCGACGAAGCGGAATGATTGTGCCTTGCCCGCCGGCCTTTCCGTGGCCACTTCAATGTCCTTCATTGTATAACCCGCAAGCGCACCTTTGGATTGCGCGTGCAGCCGGAAGCGCGGAGGCTGGCCTTCTTCGAATATTTCCAGCCGGACGACTCCGTGCCCGGTATCAATCACCCTGCTTTCGTCATGCCCGTGGTCATGATCGTGCCCATGATCATGATCGTGTGAGTGGCCAAGGAGATAATTACGCTGGTGCTTCCGTGTGCGCAAAATCATCCACAGCGCAACGGACATCATGAGCGCCGCGGAGACAATCTGCAGGTAAGGCTCGGTGGCCTCGCCGCTCCACTGGCTGCCGTAATGGATGCCCGCCAGTGCGATGACCCAGACAATCGCCGTATGCGAGAGGGTGGCGGCGAGGCCCAGCATGACCGCCTGCGCGACCGTGCCGCGTATGGCGATGATGAACGCCGCCATCATGGTTTTGGAGTGGCCGGGCTCCAGCCCGTGCAGCGCGCCCAGCAAAATGGCGCTGGGGATGAACAGCCAATAATTGGCGGCCCCCTGCTGAATCATATGTGCAAGATCGGGCATAACTGTCCTTACAGGTATTTGGAGATTTCCTTGAACTCCCGGACGGTGGCGCCGGAGTCCGCGCCTTTCTTCATCGCGGCTTCCAGGCAATGGTCGATATGGTCGCGGATCAGCGTTTTCTTGGCGTTGACAATCGCGCTTTCCACCGCCTGAAGCTGCTGCGCGATGTCCAGGCACTCGCGGTCTTCCTCCAGCATGGCGACGACGCCTTTCAGGTGCCCCTGGGCTCGCTTCAGGCGCTTGATGATTTCGGGATGCGTAGTGTGTTTGCCAGTCATGCCTATATCCTATCCTGGGGGATAGGTTATGTCAAGTGCGCCAGCTCATAAACGCCAAGGCCTGCGAACAGAATTCCCGATACGATCTTGACCATTTTAAGTGATATCCGCTCCGTAATGGCATGGCTTAGAATGACCGACGGGATATTGACGGCCATTATCCCGAGCGTCGTGCCTGCCACCACCGCGATAAGGGACTGGAACTGGGCTGCCAGCGCCACCGTCGCCAGCTGCGTTTTGTCGCCGATCTCCGCGAGGAAAAAAGTGATGAAGGCAGTGAGGAATATGCCGTGATGACTCATGTTGATTTGCTCGCCATCCTCCTTCTCGGGAATAAACGCCCATATTGCGGCGCCGAAGAACGACAGCGCCAGCAGCAGGTGCAGCAGGTTTCCACGCAGCAGGAAGCCAATCCACTCCCCGACCAGCACGGCCGCAAGCTGGGTGGCAAGCGTCGCCGCGAATATGCCCAGGATAATCGGCGTTGGCCTCCTGAAGTGGGAGGCAAGGCATAGCGCCACCAGCTGTGTCTTATCGCCCATTTCCGCCGTGGCGATGGCGAAGAACGAAACCATGAACGCGTCCATGAGATTACCCCTCTCGCGCCCGGAGGACAGTTACTCCCTTAAGGATTGCTCAATCAATAAGATTTTGTGTGTAATCCGTCAAGGAGTGCAATCTTCCATCGCTTTTGAAGAGTTTTTTACGCGGAGGGGGGGGATAGGTCACTCGCTAGAGCATTTTCAGTTTCTATATAAACGTCATTCCCGCGCAGGCGGGAATCTCTCTATCTAAGCATTCCCCTGTTGACAAAGAGATTCTTGCCTTCGCAGGAATGACATAAGAGCAAATCTACCTCTCCTTCACCTTGCCCCTGTCCGGCGAGCCGCTTTCCTTGGCCATCAGTTCGGCCAGCATTCTGCTGTGGGTGGTACCGAGCATGATATTGTGGCCCTGCTCCACGCCGATATCCGCCAGATCCCCCGTCAGATCGGGGTGGGCGCCAGTAAGTTTGCGTGTATCCACAACGGCATGGTTGCCCCGGAAAGAGGCGGCATCGGGGAAAGCATCAGCCACTTCGCGCAGGGTCTGGTCCTGGATTGCCACGATAAGCCGGACGTGGCCGCTGTCCTCCTCATTCAGGGTGATCTGGCCGCGATTCTCGACGTACTTTAACGAATGAAGCTCGCCGATGCTGCCGGGGTTCTGAAGCCTGCCGGCATCCACGGTCGCTATGCCGTCCGCGCCAAGCGTTATCGCGTCCCTCTCCCGGTTGGTCAGCTCCGCCAGTTTTTCATGTCTCCAGCGATCTTTCTCGTCTATCACGGCGACGCCCGACACGGGTACGGGATCATATCCCTGCCCTTGATGGACATTATATTCCAGATCGACACCCATGCGCTTGATTTCCGAGTGCAGTGCTTCGGCCGCGGCGTTAATACCCACGCGCGACACTTCTCCCCCGACACCTTTTTCTCCCTTCCCGCCCATACCGTCGCTTACCAAAGCGGCAATATGCTCCTTATCCCCCGGCTTTACTTTGAAGGATATGATGGCGATGTCGTCCCGGCTTCCCAGAGTCCTGGCCTTGTTTGCGAGGTCTTTCGCGTTCCTGCTCTCCCCCATTTCGGCGAACGCCGCTTCGTTATTTTCCTTCATGATGCGCAGGAAATCCCTCTCGCGCTGCGCCACTATCGCTGTTCCCGCACTGCGCTCAACTATCCCGTCGCTTGCCACTACGATACGCGGATTATCCCCGACTTTCTCCCAAAGCTCTTTATCTTTCGGATCCGTATAGGAAATGAACTGGTATTCATCTGCGGCTCTTGCCACTACATCCCCGCCGATGCGGTTGGTCATCCCGCCCCTCATTTTGTTCTCCGGCGCGGGCATTGCCCTGTGCGGCATATTGAGCTGGACCGCGCCTTTGTCCCCGGCGAGGAATATATGGCTGTCGCCGATACTGCAGGCCATGATACCGTCGTCGCTGGTTAAGGCCGCCGCAAATGTCGCCCCGCCTTCAGTAATGGGTTCCGTTTTCCGCCGGGCGCCGGCTACGATGGCGTGCATTATCACATCGGCGTCGTCGCGTGAAACGGGCGTGCCGCCGTTATAATTCATCTCGGCATGGAACGAGTCCTCCGAACGCGAGCGCCCGTCTTCGATGTATTTGTCGCCAAAAACGCGCGCAGCGGAGAGGCCTTTATTGTGGAAGGCGACATGCTGGGTCCACAGCGCGTCGTTGGCTGTGGTTGACATTACGTCAGCAATTTGGCGCGCCGCGGCTGGCTTGCCTGCGGGTTCAGGAGTTTCATCGGACATGCCGCCACACTAGCATTTGTTTATTACAGTTTCGTTACCCCTGCGCAGGAAAATAATCCCTCGGAGATAACCGGATTTCCTCAGCTTGCCGATGCGAAATTCAAACGGAATCGTATTGCGCATCTTGCCTTCCGGGTGGTTTTGGGATATATTGTGTGCCTCGGAAACATAGGGTGAGAGCCGGTTATACAGATTTCCTCTCCCTTCCAGGGAGAGGACCAAGGTGAGGGTTGCCTTCGGAGTTCCCCTCACCCGACCCTCTCCCCAGAGGGGAGAGGGGATTAATAAGTTAACAAAACTCACCTCTGGGTTGTAGGGGGAGGGGGTACCCCCCCTCAAAACATGAGGAACGAATTAAGTAAAATGCGCCGAAACGAGACAAATGAGGCAAAAAGGAGGAAAAAGTTAACCTTTGAGCCAGTCGGAAGGATCCACGGGTTTGCCATCCTCGCGCAGCTCCATGTACAGCCGGTTCCTGCTTTTGCCGCCCATGCTGCCGATGGGCTCGCCTTCGAGCAGATATTGGCCGGGCCTGCAGTTGATCTGGTCCATGCCGGAGAGCAGGGAATGGTAATTGCCGCCGTGCCGGATGATGACGATGCGCCCGTAATCGCGGAAAGGCCCGGCGAACACGACTTCGCCGTCGAACGGCGCCACCACGTTCGCCGCCGCGCGTGTCTCAATCACGATGCCCTTGGAAAAGGTCGCGCTGCCTCTGGGGTTGCCGTAATGGCTGATGATCCTGCCAGCGGCTGGCATGCGCAGCGCGCCTTTTGCGGACTCAAACGGCCGCAGCTTGGGAGCGGATAATGACGCATGCTCGCGCTCCCTTGGTGCGCCGTTGCCGGCCTGCTTGCGTCCCGTCCAGCCATAGGATTCGGATTTCTGCAGCGAGTTGATCAGGGCCTGCAGGTTTTTGGACTTTGCAGTAAGCTTCTGAATTTTCTGTCTTTCTTCCTGCTCCTCCCCCCCCAACATTTCAACGAGCGAGCCGCGTTCCTTGAGCTTCGCGGCGAGTTGCGCCTGGCGTGTTGCAAGCGCGGCCTTGCGTTCCGAGATGATCTCGCGATTGCGGTAAATCCTGCCTTCCAGCGCATCAAGCTCGCTCAGTTGCAGCTTGAGGCTATGCGCTTCCTCCTCGATCGCACGGGTCACGACGCCCAGCGCGCGCGCCGCTTCCATTGTTTCGTCGAGCTTGCCCGGCATGGCGATGATGGCTTCGGGCGGAAGCTGCTTGATTCTCACCATCGCCGCGATCATCGAGGAAAGATCGCCCTGACGCGCCTTCAGCGCTTCGGTTTTTTCCTTCTTCTGGTTTTCGAGAATGACGAGCTTGTCCTCATAGGAATTCAGCTCCTGCTCCTGCTGGTAGGCGTCCTTGCCCATCGCTGCCATTTCTTCCTGCAGGCGCTTCAGCTCCGTCTGCAGCTTCGCGGTTTTCCGCGCGAGCTCCTTCTGGCGCGCGTCCGACTCCTTGATAGCCGAGAGCGTGCTGCTTAACTCTTTGCGGGCATTCTCGGCAGTCTCAGCAAACGCGCCTGATGCAAAAGACAGGATGAGGAGGAAAAGCGCGAAGCGCCGCATAGTTATGTGGTGGTGTTGATTGTAACTGGTGATCGATATACACCATCCACCATTGACCATCCACCATTCACTATGGGCTCGCTGTTCATAAGTGCAATAAATACAACGGTGTATTGCCGGGAAGCACAGCCAGAGCCACTTACCTGCTATAACAGGAATCACGCAACCGGCCGGCAAGCTTCGGGGTGTAAGCGTTCCAAACAGGCTGTCAAGGCCAGAAAATTCTTGGAAACTGCCCCTGATTAAGGCATAATAAGCATATAGGAGAGTAAGGAGTAACAGGCGAACCAAAAGGAGGAGCAACCATAGCCACCAAAAACCGCACCCTTCAAGTGCATAAACTGAAACGCCTCATCGAGGCATCCCTCGATGACGATAAAGCGCAAGACATCGTTGCCATCGACCTTGCCGGAAAAAGCAGCCTAGCCGACTACATGATTGTTGCATCCGGCCTTTCCCAGAGACACATAAACACACTAGCCGACCATATCGCGGACAAGCTCCGCGCCAAAGGCTATGGCGCGCCGCCCGCGGAAGGCAAGGAAAGCAGCGACTGGGTTGTGCTCGATGCGGGCAATATCATTGTTCATCTCTTCCGCCCAGAGGCGCGCCGCCACTACAATCTCGAGAAAATGTGGGCGATGCCCATGCCCGCCATCATGGAAGCGGCGTTGTAAAAGGGAGGCACGAGTGATGAGGCAAGAGGCACGAGCCTCATTCACTAATCACTCATGCCTAGTGCCTAATCCCTGATCCCTATGCAGATCCTCATCGCCGCCATCGGCAAGCTGAAATCCGGACCGGAGCTTGTGCTTTACGAACATTATGCGGCGAGGCTTCCCTGGAAGATCACCGTCAAGGAATATGAGGTCAAAAAACCTTCCGGCACGCCGGGACGCAGCGAACAGGAAACTGCGCTCTTGCTTAAAGCCTGCACAGGCAGCGAGCATCTGATAGCCATGGACGAATCCGGCAAGGAATGGACGAGCGCCGCATTCGCCGCGCATCTGGGTAAACTGCGCGACGGTGGCGTCCGCCGGATTGCTTTTATCATAGGCGGCGCGGACGGGCTGCAGGAGAGCGTGCTTAAGCGTGCGCAACAATCTTTCTCGTTAGGCCGAGTAACCTGGCCGCACCTGCTGGTGCGTGGCCTGCTTGCCGAGCAGCTTTACCGCGCCTATACTATCCTGAGTGGGCACCCGTATCACCGCGAATAGCCAAATGCATCACGGTCCGAATTTCTGGCATCTGCTCATCGCGCTTCTGGCACTCTCGCTCATATTTTCTGCTGTTGAGCGGCTTTTTGCGGCTAATCCCGGTCAGCCCCGCTGGCGCAGCGACGTTAAAACCGATATCGGCTACTGGTTCATTACTGCATTGCTCACCAAGCCAGCCACGCAGCTAATCATCGGGTTTTCCCTGATGCTGGCTTACCATGCGAATGTGGCGGAACTGCGTGAGATGGTGACACACCGCGACACACTGGTAACGCACCAGCCGCTTTGGGCACAAGCGCTGGAGATGGTATTCTTGGGGGATCTTATCGGCTACTGGACGCACCGTATGTTCCACAGCCGGCGGCTCTGGAAATTCCATGCGGTGCATCACTGCTCCATCGAACTGGACTGGCTCTCCGCGGTGCGCCTGCATCCCATCAATGACTGGGTATCACGCGCGATTGCGGTGATTACGTTGTTTGCCTTGGGATTCGGTCCGCTGGCGCTTGCGGCCTATGTCCCGTTTCTCACGTTTTACGCCATTATGCTGCACGCCAACGTGAACTGGAGTTTCGGACCGCTGGGGAAGTTCATCGCGAGCCCCGTCTTCCACCGCTGGCACCATACGTCGCAGGAGGAGGGGCTGGACAGGAATTTCGCCGGCCTGTTCAGCTTTATCGATCGCATATTCGGCACCTACTATATGCCGGAAGGCAAAGTGCCGCAGCGCTTCGGCCTGCATAACGAGCAGATACCCAGAAATATCTGGGGACAGATGATCTATCCGTTTCGTTCTTCTTGAAGAGGCTCCACTTGCATGTGAAAAAACAGAGGGGTATATGTGCTATATCTGGGTGGAATGATCTGCCCGAACCCTATATGTTGTGAAGCGTGACGCAGGTTTTTCAATCCTACAACAATCAGATGAACGAGCTGACACGCTCGATTCTGGCGATGGGCAATCTCGTTCTGCAGATGATTGCCGCCGCGCACGAGTCTCTTACAGTGAAAACCGACGAACTCAAGGAGCAGGTGCGTGAGCTCGACCGGCAGGTGAATGCACTGGACAGGAGCGTCAGCGATCAGGCGACGATGATGCTGGCACTCAGGAGCCCGATGGGTGACGATCTGCGCTTCGTCACATCGGCGCTGCGCATCGCAAGCGATCTGGAGCGCGCGGGGGATCTGGCCAAGAACACCACCAAGCGCTCATTGAAGCTTGGCGATTATACTCCCACAGCAGTGCTTGATGCACTTAATAAAATGGTTGAAATCGTGCGTTCCATGGTGAGCGACGCGCTCGCTGCCATTGAGACGCGCAATCCCGAGCAGGCGCTTGCGGTCTGGCGGCGCGACAAGCAGGTGGATGATCTCTACCACCAGATATTGCGTGGGTTGCAGGACGAGATGCAGCATCACCCCGAGGCCGTCGAATCGGCTACACATTTTGTGTTTGCGGCAAAGAACTTCGAGCGCATCGCGGATTATGCGACAAGCCTTGCACGCACCGTGCATTACGTCACGACCGGCATCCCCCCGGGGAAGGAAGTGCTTAAAGGCGCCAAAGAGGAAAGTGGTGAGTAAATTCAGTAGCATCTTGACTCTGAATGCACCATCCCCTAATTGCTACTCCCTATGAACGATGCCTCCATACCCCGGCCGCTCCTTCTGGTCATTCTTGACGGATTCGGTGAAAGTTCCAATCCGAAGCAGAACGCAGTGGCTGCGGCGAACACGCCGATCATTGCAAGCCTGAAAGCACGTTTTCCGCACGGGCTGCTCCATGCCTCCGGGCCGTATGTCGGGCTTCCGGACGGGCAGATGGGCAATTCGGAAGTGGGGCATATGAATATCGGCAGCGGCCGGGTGCTGATGCAGGAATTGCCGCGTATCGATCGGGCCATCAGCAGCGGCGGGCTGGAGCAGAACCTGGCGCTGGTCGAATTTATCCGTGCGCTGCAGAACTCAGGAGGCACGTGCCATCTCATGGGGCTGCTTTCGCCGGGCGGCGTGCATTCTCACCAGCGCCATATGGGGGAACTTGCGAAACTGGTGAGTGAACAGTCCGTGCCCGTGAAGATTCACGCCTTTACCGACGGCCGCGACACACCCCCCAAAAGCGTAACGGAATATTTTACCCGGTTCCGGCAGGATTTTCCTTTGGCCAATTTTGCGACCGTGAGCGGGCGGTATTATGCCATGGATCGCGATAAGCGCTGGGAGCGCGTCGAGCTTGCCTATAATGCGATTGCGGGAGGAGAGGGGCCGAAAACTTCCATGGCGGAGCACGCCATTGCGGCCACCTATTCCCAGGGAAAAACGGATGAGTTTGTGGTCCCGATGGTCGTCGGAGATTATAACGGGATGCGTGACGGCGACGGCATCCTCATGGCTAATTTCCGGGCCGATCGGGCACGCGAAATCCTGCAGGCCCTGATCGATCCGAATTTCTATTCGTTCAACCGCAAATACTTCATAAGGTTCGCGGATAACCTGGGCACGGTGGAATATTCTGCGGAACTGAATAAATACATGAAAACGCTGTTTCCCCCCGAGCCCATCACCAATATCCTGGGCGAAGTGCTGGCTTCGCTGGGCCTGAAGCAGCTGCGGATCGCCGAGACCGAAAAATACGCGCATGTGACGTTCTTTTTCAATGGCGGGCGCGAGGAGCCATTTGAGGGGGAATCGCGTATCCTGATTCAGTCGCCGAAAGTAGCGACCTACGATCTGGCGCCTGAGATGTCCGCGGGCGAGGTAACGGACAGGCTGATAGCTGCCGTGAGCGCCGATACATACGACTTCATTCTTGTCAACTTCGCCAATCCCGACATGGTGGGACATACGGGCAATTTCGACGCGACGGTCAAGGCGATTGAGGCGCTTGATGGATGCCTCGACCGTATCTGGTGGGCGGTGGAGCGCAAGAAAGGCGCGATGATTGTCACCTCGGATCATGGCAATGCCGAGCAGATGTATGATCCGCAGACGCGCCAGCAGCATACCGCTCACACGCGCAACCCGGTACCGATAATTCTTGCCGTGCCGAGCCTTGCGGGGAAAAAACTTGCCATTTCGCAAGGCAGCCTTGCGGATATTGCGCCAACGGTGCTGAAGCTGCTCGGTATCCCGAAGCCGGCAGAAATGTCCGGCAGGTCGTTAATCTAGATCAGCCCGGTTTTATCGATTCTTCGCTGGAAAGGACTTCTTCTGCCTCTTTAGGGGAGCAGCTCACTTTAATAATATGGGTTTCATCGAATATGATCAGGGTTTCCCTGGGATTATTCGTGGATCGTATGCACCTGACATGGGCGGGATTAACAAATACCATGTGACCGCCCGTATCGGTGAAGGAACAAAAGTCCACGTGCATGGCAAACTCCCGTAACGAAAAGAACGGGCCTTATTATGGAAGGGAAGGCCGCAATAGCAAGGCCTATTACACGTAGGGATTCCTGTTCTTCTTAAGCTGCAGCCGTATCGGCACGCCGGGCAGGTCAAAGACCTCGCGCAGGCTGCCGGTGAGATAACGCAGATAGGCCTCCGGCAGTTTTTCGGCCTTGCTTGCAAACAGGGCAAAAGTGGGCGGGCGCGTTTTTATCTGGGTCATGTAGCGTATCTTGATGCGCCGCCCGTTGACGATGGGCGGGGAGTGGCGCACCAGCGCTTCCTCAAGCCAGGTGTTGAGCTTTGCCGTCGGGATGCGCGTGTTCCATGCCTCATAGGCGCCGAAGACCGCATCCATCAGCCTGTCGATATGGGTGCCGCGCTCGGCGGAGAGGGGCACGACGGCGACGCCCCTTACCTGCGGCATCGTCTTTTCAAGCCGCTCGTAGGCATCTTTGAGGTATTGCTGCTTGTTTTCCACCTTGTCCCATTTATTGAGCGCCACGACGAGCGCCCGGCCTTCCTTTTCGATGGTGTCCGCCAGCGTCAGGTCCTGTTTTTCAAGCGCGCCTTCGGCATCGAGCACGAGAATGACGACATTGGCATATTTAATCGCACGCTCCGAGTCCTGCACGGCCATCTTCTCGATTTTGGCGCCGATATTGCCGCGTTTGCGCATGCCGGCAGTGTCGATGAGCTTCAGCGCGCGGCTGGCATAGGTGAAGTCGACCGCGATAGCGTCGCGCGTGATGCCTGCCTCGGGCCCGGTCAGCGTGCGCTCATAGCCCAGCAGCCGGTTGAACAGCGTCGATTTGCCTGCGTTCGGGCGGCCGACGATGGCGATATTTATGATGGGGGGCACGCTGCCCCCAGTTTCGCCCCGCGAAACTTCCCCCGCGAGGTCGTCGCCAAAATCCGTTTTCGCGGATTTCTTGCTCCTCCGCGTATCCTCCTCAGGCTTTTCTAATTCCTCACCAGCGAACGGCGCCAGCGCCTCATAGAGATCCGAAAGGCCTTCGCCATGGGCGGCGGAAATCGGCACCGGATCGCCCAGCCCCAGCCCGTAAGCCTCCGCGACCGTCTCTTTCCCTTTATCTCCCTCGCATTTATTGACAGCAAGCACCACCGGCCTGCCGCTTTTGCGCGCGAGATTGGCAAAATGGCAATCGTCAGGGGTGAGCCCTGCGCGCCCGTCGATGAGCAGCAGCGTCACATCCGCTTCAAACAGCGCCTGTTCGGATTGCCCGGTCATCCGTGCGGCAAGCGTGCCCGCCCGCGCCTGCTCGAGGCCTGCCGTGTCAAAGACGGTGAAGGTGAGCGGCCCTATGCGGCCCAGCCCCTCGCGGCGGTCGCGTGTGACGCCGGGCGTATCGTCCACCAGCGCGAAAGGCGTTCCCGTCAGGCGGTTGAACAGGGTCGATTTTCCGACATTGGGACGGCCGAGTATGGCGATGGTAAGCATGGAGGGGCGTTATTCGTCATTCGTTATTGGTCATTCGTCTTTCGTTTATACAGACCGAATGACGAATGACTAATAAAGAACGTGCAGCCGTGCATCCTGGGTGAGGAAGTAGAGCCTGCCGCCCGCAACAATAGGCGCATCGGTGATATTGTCAGGAATGTCGATGTCGGCCTGCTGCGAACCGTCCTTGGGTGAAAATGCCAGCAGTTTGCCGTGCATGCCTGCCACCAGCAATTGCCCTCCCGCCATAATGGGGCCGCGCCAGACCAGTGGATCACGGCGTTTCTTCTCATTGCCGTAGTTGGGGAGCGACTTCACCCATTTCACGCGGCCATCGGCGCGCAGGAGGCAGACAAGATCGTCCTCGCTGGTCAGCACGTAAATGAAGTCGTCCGTAACCCACGGGGTGTTGAGCGTAGAGAGGTTCTGCTCCCACAGGCGCCGCCCGGTGAGCAGCGCGATGGCGGCGAAGAAGCCGCTGCTGCCCCCGGCATAGACAATGTCATCCCGGACGATGGGGTTGCCGCCTATGCCCGAAAATACGCCGGTGGCGGTGTTGCGCCGCGACATCAGCAGCGTGTCGCTCCAGATGTCCTGGCCGCCCACGGTATCGATTGCGTGTATCTCGCCGGTGGAATAGGGCGCAATCACCACTGTATCTGTTACCGCCGGCGTTGCCGAAGCCCTGAAGCCCGCGGTTTCACTGGCGCCGCGATGGCTCCAGAGGAGCGCGCCGTTTGCAGCATCGAGTGCGAAAAGCTGGTTATCCACGGAAAGCGCATAGACTTTACCGCCCCCGGTCTTGGGCGCGGCGCGCAGCGAAACGCCGATGGCCTGTTTCCATAATTCCTTGCCCGTGGCCGCATCGAGCGTATAGACCTTGCCCTGGCCGCTGGTGACAAACAGGTGGCCGCCGTCAAAGGCAAGCCCGCCGCCGAGTAAATCGTCCTCGTCCTCGGTCACGGCCGATTTGTTCGTCCAGATTATCTTGCTGATATTGCTGGCGGAATGGGCGGTGATATAACCTTTCGCGTCCATCGTAAAGACCATGCCGTTTGCCACGACGGGGCTGGGATAGAGCGGCTGCTCCCATTTGTTATGATCGCCGATCTTCACGTCGTCGCTGTGCTTGAGGCCGGAAAGGGCAAGATTGCCGCCAAGGCCCGCCGGCGCTCCGCCTGCCTCGCGCCAGTCTTCATTGGCCTTGACCTCCGGCACCGTGACATTCGTGTCTTTGACCGAATCGTCCGGCTGCAGGTGGCTGAGGTCGCTTAAGACGGAGATGCGCTTGCCCTCCAGCGGTTTCTTGTCGTCGCCGCCGCCCAGCCAGTCCGTCGCGTCGTTCAGCGTTTCGCAGGCGGAAAGCAGCAGCATGCAGCCAAGAAGGTAAGGGACGGCGCGCTTCATTTGGGGCTTCCCCCAAGGGACCCAAGCAGCATGCCGGCGCGCGCACGTTCCGAAAAGGGCGCATCCTTATCGCTGACAACGCTGTTTAAAAGCGCCGTGGCATTTTTGTGATCGCCAGAGCGCAATGCATCTATCTCCGTGAAGAAAGAAGCATAGGATCTGCCGCTTGCCCTGGCTTCCTTTCCGCCCTCGGTGGCGACCGCCGGCCTGCCGCTTGCCAATGCCAGGTTATGGGCAAGGATATCCGCCTGCACGGCGGCGTAATCCCGGAATATATCGGGAACCTTGCCCTGCCCGCTGGTGGCGATGCTGTTATACACCTCGATCGCTTTATCTTCCTGCTTCATTTCGGCAAGCGTCTGCGCGCGCTGGAGTTTTGCAAGCAAAGCCAGTTGCCCCCCGTCCGCCTCGACCTGCTCATAGCCGCTGATCGCCTCGCTGTATTTGCCAGCCTCGGCAAGCGTGATGGCCTGGGCAAGTGTGCTGGTCTGCTGCTCGTGCACACTGCGCATGTGGCTCTTCCAGAATTCGGAAACGGCCGTGGCAAGCACGATGACCACGCAGAAGGTGATAACCGCGCCGCTGTTGCGCTCCCAGAACTGGGCCGCCTTGTCGGCGCGCAGCGCTTCGTCGATTTCCTGTAATATGCTTACGTCTTCAGCCATGAGATTCGTCGTTTGTGCTTAGTGATTTGTGCCTTGTATATCAACTGGGCACTAGGCACAAGGGCACCTTTAAACCTCTCCCAGAAAGTCCATTTTGCCGATGTTCAGCCCGTTGTGGCGCAGGATGGCGTAGGCCGCGGTGGTGTGGAAGTAGAAATTAGGCAGGACGAAGGTGAGCAGGTAGCCCTGGCCCTTGAACTTCAATTCGCGCGGGCCTGCTTTAAGCGAAATATCGCGTCCCTCGCTGCCGTCAATTTTCTTGGCATCCACGCTTTGTATGAAATCTATAGTTTTCTTGACACGTGCCTGCAACTCGGGGAAGGCGGTCTCTGTATCCGGGTGGCTCGGCACCTCGACACCTGCAAGCCGTGCGGCGCAGCCTTTCGCGCTATCGCAGGCGATTTGCACCTGGCGCGAAAGCGGGAACATGTCGGGGAAAAGGCGCGCATTGATGAGCACGGCGGGCTCGATTTTTTTCTCCGTGGCGTAGCCTTCAGCTTTGGTGAGGATTGTGGAAAGGTTTTTCAGCCCGCGGACGAAAACCGGGATGGAAGCCTGATACATGGAAAGTGTCATAAACTCTCGTGAATGGTGGTTGGTGGATAGTGAATAGTGGACTTGCTATACACCATTCACCATTCACCATCCACTATTCTTACTCCCACTCAATCGTTCCGGGAGGCTTGCTGGTGATGTCGTAAACGACCCGGTTGATGCCGCGCACTTCATTGATGATGCGGGTTGCCACATTGGCAAGGAAGCTGTGCTCGAACGGGTAGTAATCCGCCGTCATGCCGTCGGTGGAGGTGACTGCCCGCAGCGCGCAGACATATTCATAGGTGCGCGCATCGCCCATGACGCCCACGGTTTTTACCGGCAGCAGCACAGCAAAGGCCTGCCAGATTTTATCGTAAAGCCCTGCTTTGCGTATTTCATCAATGTAAATCACATCAGCCTTGCGTAGGATGGCGAGCTTGTCCGCGGTGATCTCGCCCGGGACGCGGATGGCGAGACCGGGACCGGGGAACGGTTGGCGGCCGACCATCGCGGCGGGCATGCCGAGGTCGAGGCCTAAGCGCCGCACCTCGTCCTTGAACAGCTCCCGCACCGGCTCGACAAGTTTCATTTTCATGCGCTCGGGCAGGCCGCCGACATTATGGTGCGATTTGATGGTGTGCGAAGGCCCGCCGGTGAACGACACCGACTCGATCACATCCGGATACAGCGTACCCTGGGCCAGGAAATCGGCCCCGCCTGCGATTTCCGCTTCTTTCTCAAACACCTCGATGAAAGTCTCGCCGATAATCTTGCGCTTGCGCTCGGGATCGTGCACGCCATGCAGGCGGTCAAGGAACACCAGGCCCGCATCCACATGGATGAGAGGGATATTGAAATGATCGTGGAAAAGCTGCTTTACCTGCTGGCCTTCATTCTCCCGCAAGAGGCCGGTATCGACGAAAATGCAGGTGAGCTGTTCGCCGACGGCGCGGTGGATGAGCGCGGCCACGACGGAGGAATCCACGCCGCCCGATACCGCACAGAGTACGCGCTTTTTGCCCACTTTTTTGCGGATGGCTTCTATCGCCTGCGCGCGGAAAGACTCCATGCTCCAGTCGCCTTTGAGCCCCGCGATGTCATGCGTGAAATTTCTGAGCAGCCTGCCGCCGTCCGGCGTATGGACGACTTCAGGATGGAACTGGACGCCGTAGAAATGCCGTTTTTCGTCGGCAATGGCCGCAAAAGGCGCGGACGAAGTGCGCGCAATGACGGAAAATCCCTTCGGCAGCACCGTCACCGCGTCGCCGTGGCTCATCCAGACGGGATAGCGGCTGCCGGGCTGCCATATGCCGTTAAATAACGGGCTTTTGGCCACCACCTCCACTTCGGCGCGGCCGAATTCGCGCTCGTCGGAGGGCTCGACCTTGCCGCCCAGCTGCTGGCAGAGCAATTGCTCACCGTAGCAGATGCCCAGGATGGGCACGCCCAGTTCATAGACGCTCTCGGGGGCCTTGGGTGAAAAATTGGCATGCACGGAAGAAGGCCCGCCGGAAAGGATAATCGCCCTGGGGCCGAAAGCGGCGATAGCAGACTCAGGCGCGGTGCAGGGCAGGATTTCCGCATAGACGCCGTTCTCGCGCACCCTGCGCGCGATGAGCTGCGTATATTGCGCGCCGAAATCGAGGATGAGGACGCGATCATTTGGCATGGCGGCATGTCTTGCACAGGGCGAAGAGAATGTCAAAGCGTCATGCCGCATTTCCTAAAGCGTCATAATACTCACCTTCATCGCCTTGCACCTTCGCAGAGAGCTGCTGGGATAATGACCACATTTTCCTTAAAATTTTTCTGTCAGGATTTTTTGTGGTAATGTTTCCATTATAAAGACAGAACCAAGTCCTTATACCATTTTTGTTATTACCAGAATTGTTAGTCCAAACGCAAAGAGGACCTGGATTTTTGACTCTGAGTGTTTGACCTTTAGGGTTTTTCACTTCAGAGTAATCTTCGAATCGCATTTGCATTTGTGGGTCGGTGTTCACCAACGCCACCCATTCGGTGAGCGTTATTTCCAGTCCATTTTTATCTGACCGGCGATCTTTTCTAGTTATATGTACGTCGTAGCTCATATTTAAGGTGGTAAGCTTTGGGGAGCAGATTGCCGTCTGCTGGGAGTTATGATTACTACAGCAGGTTTGTCAAAAGAATCAGGTCTCTATCCGTATTCCGGTAGTGTCCTGATTTGGGGGGATTCCGTAGCTTGCAAATCTATCGCGATTAGGGGTAACCCCGACAGCCGCAGCTTCATTCCTTCCATCCCGGCCACCGGAAACCCATGCCGTTTATATTTGTCTGACCGCTTCCAGAATTCGCCTGGTGCCACCAAGAATTCCTCCCCACCCCAGCATGCTCCCATCCGCAAAGTAAGCCACCGATTGCGCAGGATCCTCCCCATATTCGACTCGTACCCAGTTATTGATAAAGTCTCTGCCCTGTCGCCCGTACGACACCGACTGAACCCGCGTAATGGTGATGGTCTCTTTCTTGCCCTTGAACTCCATCGATTTGTCATGAAAAATGAGTTCCCCGGTATCCCGGAAAGCCAATATATTCATGTCGCGCCATCGATTCTCGTGCGGCAGATACCAGACCTTGTCGAACTTCAGAGGCACCATTTGCGCAACCTCTCCATCTGATTTCAATTGAGCTTCAGCAACACTCTTACGATACCAGTCCCGCAAGGGCAACGCCGTTGTGGTTAAGTTTGTCCCCCTGAGAAGCCGAACAATGCAGTCGTCGGTTTTCTGTGGTTTTGCGGGAGTGAGGTTCGCCTACGCGAAGAGGCTTTAAACGTTACTTGCTCGGGAAGTCCACCACGCTCACATATTCGAGGTGGTAGCTGTCGGCGAAGGGCTTCACGGTAACAGCATCCTTGTCGA
>Ga0207107_1123_pt2 | contig 18161 bp, 6 predicted proteins | sample Alteio_BWMinHeat_75_FD_153555 | JGI IMG/M metagenome (GOLD analysis project Ga0207107, IMG submission 153555) | Enriched cells from forest soil in Barre Woods Harvard Forest LTER site, Petersham, Massachusetts, United States -... | ecosystem: Environmental > Terrestrial > Soil > Temperate forest >... | reverse complement strand
ACCGTACAGAAGCGCTCCCCAAATCTCCCATACGGAAAAATCAAAGGCATGCGAATGGAAAAGCGTCCAGACATCCTTCTCGCCAAAATGAAACCAGCCTTCCGTCGCTTGAAACAAACGCACGACATTATAATGCGTGACCAACGTCCCCTTCGGCTTGCCCGTCGATCCGGAAGTATAAATCACATACGCCAGACTTTCGGCGTCCGCCAATTCCCCGGGATTTTTGGCGCTCTCCTTCGCGATCTCGCCGGCGTCTTCATCCAGACAAATCACGCGGGAAACATGCGCGGGCAATCCCGACAACAATCGCTTTTGCGTCAATAAGATCGGCGCCTCGGCGTCCTTTAAAATAAACGAAAGCCGGTCCTTCGGGTAAACCGGATCCAAAGGCAGATAGGCCCCACCCGCTTTCAAAATCCCCAGGATTCCCGCCACCATCTCTAAGGAACGCTCCACGCACAGTCCCACCAGAATCTCGGGCCCCACACCGCGCTTTTTCAAATAATGCGCGATCTGGTTGGCACGCTCATTCAATTCGCGATACGTCAGCGTCGCTCCCTCATAAGATATGGCAACGGCATCCGGCGTGTGCCGGGCCTGGCTCTCGAAACGTTCATGAATCGTTTCATCCGGGCGGTAATGGGTTTCTGTTTCATTCCAATCGATCAACAACTGCTTTCGCTCCGACGCGGTCAACAACGGCAGCTTTGAGACGAGCTGTGTGGGATCCGCCACAATCCCCTCCAGCAGGTTTTCAAAATGGTGCGTCATGCGGTCGATGGTCGATGCATCGAACAGATCCGCGCTATAGATCCATGAGGTTTCAAGGCCTTCGCCCAGACGATTGACGGTCAACGTCAGATCGAAGAGCGTCGAATCCGGAGGATTCGGCATGAGTTCGATTTGAATGCCTTTGAATTCAAAAGTCGGCGGCCGCAAGCTTTGCAAATCGAACATCGCCTGGAAAAGCGGGCTCTGATTCTGGTCACGCTGCGGCTGCAGCTCATCCACCAATCGCTCGAAAGGAAGATCCTGATGCTCCAACGCGCCCAGCGTCGCCAGCCGCACGCGTTCCAGTAATTCCAGAAAAGTCGGATTGCCGCTTAAATCCGCACGCAGCACGAGCGTATTCATCAACGCCCCAATCATCCCTTCGGTCTCCCGCCGATTGCGGCCCGCAATGGGCGAGCCCACGACGATGTCTTCCTGGCGGGAATAACGATGAAGCAGCGCCTGAAACGCCGCCAGCAACGTCATAAACAAGGTGGTGCCCTGTCGCTGGCACAATTTTTGAAGAGCAGCCGTCAATTCAGGCGACAACGTGAGAGATTTGGAACGCCGGCTCAAAAACTGAAACGCGGGACGGCGTCGATCCACGGGCAATTCGAGCAGCGGAAGGTTTCCAGACAGCTGTTTCTTCCAATACGAAAGCTGCTTTTCAAGAACCTCTCCCTGAAGCCAGGCGCGCATCGAAGCTGCATACTCCCCATATTGGAGGGATAATTCGGAAAGAGGCGACGGCTCGTCGCCAACAAAAGCGCTGTAAAGAGTCGAAAGCTCTTTGAAAAAAAGATCGAAGGACGCGGGATCCGAAATGCTCTGATGTATCGCAAGGGCCAAAACATGATCGTCCTCGCTGATGCGGATCAGATGAATCCGCAGCAAAGGGCCTTGTGCGAGGTCAAAAGGACGATTCGAATGATCCGCCAAAGTCTGTTGAAGGCGCGTCTCACGCTCCCGTAAGTGAAAGGAACTCAGATCCACCAAAGAAATCAAAATCGGCTGAAAATCGGAAACGACCTGGATAACCTGCCCCTCTTTCAACCTCAACGTGGTCCGAAGGCTTTCATGCCGACGCACGACTTCTTGAATGCTTTTCTCAAGCGCGAAAATGTGAAGCGGCCCCCGCAGACGCAGCGCCCGAAACGCATTGTAAGCAGGATTGCCCGGCTGAAGTTGATCCAAAAACCACAAGCGTTGTTGGACAAAGGAAGACGGGAAAATTTTCGTGCCATCAATGGTGTGATCCATCGTTAACCCATTCTTCTTGGGAGGGGACTCCACATTTTCTTCGTTTATGGCTTCAAACATTTCGGTCGCCTTCATAAAGAACCCCGTTTGACCCGATGTTCCCCCAATCCCGGCACAGCGGCTTGAAGTCTGTGTTCGGTTGATCGGTTTCCATGTGTATCACTTTCCATTCCCCTTTTGAAATCCTTTTTGCGATCCAAAGACGGGCGTTGATCAGCCCCTCTCACGGCAAGAGGCCACTTCCAAATGGCTTGCGAAGGAGAAGTCACAATGTTTTCCAAAACCCATTTGAAGCATGACAGCCAATGACGAATCGTCGGCGAATCAAAAAGATCCGCGTCATAATCCACCTCCACCAATAACTGGCCGTCCTTTTCAGCAATATTGAAACCTAATTCAAACATGGCGGCGTCCCTCGGGCATCGATAAGGAACTTTGTCAGTAATCAGCTCAATGTCCAAACCGGCGGCATTCTTTTGAAACTTGCCGCTTTCGTAATTGAACGTGACGGAAAATAGAGGCACCCGGTTTCGATCGTTTCGCTTTTGAATGATGCGCCCGAAGAAATAATTTTGATGTTCGCCGGACTCAAGGACCTGGGCCTTTGTCGCGGCAAGCAATTGCGGGAACGTGGTCTCCTGCTCCACGCGGCTGCGCAACGGCAACATGTGCGTGGTATTCGCGAAAAGCCCCCGACCTCCAGGCAATGTTCGCACTTCCGCATCATAAGGCACTCCCACCACCAGATCCTTCTGGCCGGACAACCGATGCAACAGAAGCCTGTAGGCGGAGAAAAGCACCATGAAAAGAGAACTCTTCTCAGCGGCGCCCGCTTTCCTCAAGGCATTCGTCAAAGCTTGATCCATGGACAGATGCTCGCGCGCGCCCCGGGAAGTCCCCTTGATCGACCTCGGACGATCCGCAGGAAGTTCCAAAACCGGCATGGGCCCGTCAAATTGTTTCAACCAGAAAGTCTCGGATTCGTTCGTTTTTGCGGTTTTTTCCTGATCGGCGCTCCATCGCACAAAATCGCTCAATTGCAGAGGCGCCGACTCCGACAATACCGAACGGCCACCGCATGCGGCGTCGTAGAGCGCGCAAAGATCCTCAAAGAACACCCAATACGATGGTCCGTTGCCAAGCAAATGATGAAAAGCAAGCAGCAGGAAGTGACGATCCTCTCCGAGCTTGACGATCTCCGCCCTCAAAACAGGCGCATGGCGGAAATCGAAGGTGAACTTCTCGCACTGTTTCAAATGCTCCGCCAGGCGAATATCACGTTTGCCGCCCTCTTGCGACAAATCCACCAAGGAAACCTCGAGCCGGGCACCCGGATGAACGATTTGAAAGTCGTCGTTCATCTCAATCGTGGTTCGCAGCGCCTCGTGACGATCCACCACGGATTGCAGCGCCTGGCGCATCGCCGCCAAATTCAGTTTTCCACGCAATTCAAGCGTGTTCCACTCCGTATAAGTCCGCGATGCCTCCGGTTGGGCCTGCACCAAAAACCACAACCCCTGCTCCGCTTCGGTCATCGGAATGGTGCGATCTCCCATTTCCTGAACGCGCTTTTGCGAGCGGCTTTTGAGTTCGTTCAATTGTGGCAAACTCGCCATAACGGACGCCGCATCGATTCCGAAATCCAAAAAGCAGCCCACTTCGTCCACTCCAATGGAACTCAAATGCGACACGACTTCAGCGCAGGATTCCGGCGTGCCAATCAACGCCTTGCCCTGCACATAATCCTCGAAGGACTTCGAAACCAAATAATCCAGATCGGCGGGATCCACATCTACGCGCCCTTTTTCGCTCTCCAAACGTTTTTGGCTATTGTCGAGATAGGACCTCAAATAATCGCAAAGCGGTTTGCGGGCCTTCTCGCGCGTTTCGTCCAAATCGGTTCCGATAAACGTGTGCAACAACACGGTGACGTGCGCGTTCTTCGGATCGTGCCCACTCCGGGCAAACGCCTCACGATAGGCTTTGATTTTGCGGGCCAGGTCTTCCGCCGTTTGATTCATCAAATATCCCAAAACGCGGACGCCCATTTCACCGGCCCTAACATAAGACTCCTCCTGAATGCATGTCAGCCATAGCGGCAATTCCGGCTGCATCGGCAGCGGATGAAGTTTCACATCGAGGTCATTGCCTGCGCCACCGCGAACGCGCACCGATTCGCCGCGCCAGGCCTTTTTGATGATCTCGACTCCTTCGGAGCAAATTTCCTTCCGCTTTTGAAAAGCCTCGGGTGCAAAAACAAAATCATTGGGATGCCAGCCCGATGCGATGGAGATTCCGACGCGCCCCTTTGAAAGATTGTCCACCACCGACCACTCCTCGGCGATGCGAATCGGATGATGGAGCGGGAGCACCACGCTTCCTCCGCGCAACTGCAAATTCTTCGTCTCGCGCGCCAGCGCCGCCGCGATCACCGAGGGATTCGGGGAAAAACCACCCACGGAATGAAAATGCCGTTCCGGAATCCAAATGGCCGTAAAACCATGCTGGTCGGCGAATCTTGCCGCTTCGACAATCACCTCGTATTTATCATGCGCAAACGCCGCCGGATAATTTCCAAAGAAATACAAGCTGAATTGCATGTCGCGATTCGAAGGAGCGGGCTGAAAAGAAACCGCCGGCTCCATGCGCGGAACGGGAACCGTCTTTTTCTCCTCCGCTGGAATCGGCGCAGGCGCGGCAATCGATGAGGACGGTAAAAATCCGCCCTGCCGCATTTCCAGCACGCTTTCCTTGAAAGCGCGCATGGTCAACTCGAGGTCCTGATCCGTATGCGCGGTGGATAAAAACCAGGTGCGGCCTTCCGCAATATGAACGCCTTTTTCGCGAAGAAGAAAATAAAGCAAGGAGCCGTACTTCACGTCGCTCTCAAAATGCACGTAAAAGAACGAACTGAAATGCCGGATCTGCAGAGGCAATTTGTTCTCCTGCAAAAACGCATTCAAACTTCCCGCCCATTGCTCCGTCCGTCGATTCAACCGCTGTTGCAGGGCGGGGCCTTCTTTCTTGAGATGTTTGAGCGTCGCCAGGGCGGCCGCCATCGTCAATGGATGGCGCACATACGTGCCTGCAAAAAACGTCATTCCCGTCTCAGGAAATGAATTGTCTCCATAACTCCACTGGCCTCCATCCAGAGCGTCGAGATATTTGGCTTGGCCGCACATCGCGCCAATCGGCATTCCTCCGCCAATGATCTTTCCATAGGCGGCGAGATCCGCCTTCACGCCAAACCACGTTTGCGCGCCACCGAGGTGACACCGGAACCCTGTGATCACTTCGTCAAAAATCAACGCCGTCTCCGTCTCCTGGGTAATCTTTCGCAATTCGCGCAAAAATTCGCCGGGCTGAAAATCCGGCCTGCGACTTTGCACCGGTTCCACAAGGACGGCCGCAAGCTCACGCCCACGTTTCCGAATCACTTCAAGCGACGCCGGATCGCCATATTCCAAAATCAACACATTGCCCGGGTTTTGCGGAGGAATTCCAGGAGCCGCAGGCATTGCGCCACCACTTCCTCCCGCGCGCATCAGCACCTCGTCGTTAATGCCGTGATAATCGCCTGTGAAATAAACAATCGTATCGCGTCCGGTGACGGTGCGCGCCACGCGAATGGCCGCAAGAACCGCTTCGGATCCCGTGTTGCAAAAAACCGTCCGCTCCATGCCCGTCAGTTCACACATCAACTCGGCCACCTGTCCGGCCAGCGGCGATTGCGGCCCCACTTCCACACCCAACTGGAGCTGCTCAGCCATCGCCTCGTTCACGCAGGCCGGCGAATGCCCCAGCAAATTCGTGCCAAAGCCCATGGTAAAATCCACGTAAACGTTGCCGTCCACATCCCAGAATTTGGATCCGGCCGAGCGTTGGACGAAAATCGGATAAACCATTTCTTTCCAGAAGGGACGAAAGCCCGACACCGTTCGCGGATCCGCCAATCGACGGCGATAAAGCTGCGTCTGCCGCTTGGATTCACGGGTGCGCCGAACGTAACGCTCGATGATGTGAGTCAAATGCTCCTGCTGTTCCGGATTAAGATCGCCCTTGGCGACCTTCTCAATAGGACGATACGGGCCGAATGACGCCGATTTCTTTTCATTCCCGGGCTCAACGGTGGGAAGAGCTGAAACCTCTTGCGCCTCCGTTTCGGTGTCGAAATCCGCTTCGGCAATCTCACCACGGCCGCTTAGCATCTCCAGCTGTCGTGACATGATTCGCAACTGCTCCTTAATGACGCGCTCCAGAACGCTTTCCGTGGCCGACATCTCTCCACACTCCATTTCCTCCGACTCGAATTCCGTTTTCGACGATACAGGCGTGATGGGCGCCGGAACTGTCTTCGCAGGCTGCGACTGGGGAGAAGGCGCCAACGCATCAGACGGCAATTTCTGGTCCACGTAGGCCGACAAGGCTTCCAATGTGGCGCAATCCTCCATGAGCTGGCGGAATGTGATTTTAACTCCGAATTTTTTACCAAGCGCCTGCGCAACCTGCGTGAGGAAAAGAGAATCGAAACCAAGCTCAAGAAACGTGGCGGTGATATCCGCATTCGAGGAATCCTGTCCCGACAAATCGCTCAGCACGGATTTCATGATCCGCTGAATATGTTCAAGGCGCGAAGTGGATGGATTCATCGTCCCGCCTTCTTTAAAGGTGAAAAATCCCCGCGAGATCTCCCCGCCTTCTGTTTGCGCAACAGGTCCAGTTGCCGGGACATGATGCGCATCTGTTCTTTCACAATCCTCTCGACAACGCCTTTTCCCGATGCCGACGCGGCCTTCGTGGAAGGCGGAAGCTCCTGTCTTTCGCTCGAAGACGAAACGGGCTCGACCCAATACCGTTTTCTTTCGAAGGGATAGGTGGGCAAAGGCACGCGCAACCGGCGTTCCCCGGAATAATAACCGGCCCAATCCACCGAAACGCCCGCAAGCCAGAGGCGCCCCAATGCATCGAGCATGGATTTGATCTCCTCATGCTTCTGCGACCGGGAGAATGAAGAAAGAACGATCGGCTCGCTTTTTCCAGAGGAAGACTGCCGGATCAGGCTGTTCAATGTTTGATCGGGCCCGACCTCCAAAAAAATCCGGCCGGGCTCCTTCAAGAGCTCCTGCGCCGCATCGGCGAAACGCACCGTGTGACGAAGCTGCTGCGCCCAATAAGAAGGCTGAAGCATTTCATCGCCCGCCCATTTGCCCGTCAAAGTCGAAACGATGGGAATTTGCGCCGGACTCAATTTCACTTTCGCCACGCGTTCCGTGAAAGACAAAAGAACGGGATCCATCATGCTGGAGTGAAACGCATGGGACGTGCGAAGCCGGCGGCAGCTTGCCTCGCGCGCCGTCAATTGACGCTCCAGGACCGATATTTCCTCATTGGATCCGGAGACCACACAGAGCGAAGGGCCGTTGACCGCCGCCAGGGCCAGCGATTTTCCGAGGAGAGGCTGCACCTCCTTCTCCGACAGACGGACCGCAAGCATCGATCCTCCCGGCAATCGCTGCATCAGCTGGGCACGCGTCGTCAATAAGCCCAGCGCGTCTTCCAGCGTGAAAATTCCCGCCAGACACGCCGCCACATATTCGCCCACGCTGTGGCCGATCATCGCCTGCGGCTTGATTCCCCATGAAATCCACAGCCGCGCCATGGCGTATTCGATCACAAAAAGCGCGGGCTGAGTGATGTGTGTCTGCGTGAGCTGAAGGTCGGCCTCCGCCTCCCCGCCCTTTTCAGGATAAAGCACGCGACGCAAATCCAATCCCAGGAGCGGCTCTAAAATATCAGCGCAAAGGTCGACTTGCTGTTGGAACACGCGCTCGGTGCGATAGAGCTCCACCGCCATGTTCACAGATTGAACCCCCTGACCGGGGAACATGAACACCACGGAAGCGCTCTGTTTTTCCTGGATGGAGGTCAGAATTCTTTTGGAATCGTTTTTCTCCAGCGCGTCCACGGCATCCTGCGCGTCGTGACACAAAAGCGCGCGCCGATGCGAAAAAGCGCGACGGCCAACCTGCAAGGTATAAGCGGCATCCGCGAGGCTCAGCTTCGGATGACTTTTCAAATGATTCAACAAATTGGCCGTCGCCCGATCCAGCGCGTCGCTGGTTTTCGCCGAAAGCAACAATAAGGACGAGGGACGCGAAGGGCCGGACGGCTCCGTTCGTGGAGCTTCCTCCATCACCACGTGCGCGTTCGTCCCCCCCACGCCAAAGGAACTCACGCCCGCGCGGCGCGGGGCATCGCCTTTCTTCCACTCTTTCAATTCCGTGTTGACGTAAAAGGGACTGTTTTTGAAATCGATTTTTGGATTGGCCTCCTGGAAGTGCAGCAACGGCGGCAAACAATTCTGTTTCAATGAAAGCGCGGCCTTGATCACGCCCGTGACGCCGGCCGCAATATCCAGATGCCCGATGTTCGATTTCGCCGTTCCGATCGCGCAAAATTCTTTGGCACTGGTGCTGGCGCGAAACGCCTTCGTCAACGCCGCCACTTCAATCGGATCGCCCAACGGAGTTCCCGTGCCATGCGCTTCGATATAAGAAATCGACTTCGCCTCCACGCCCGCCATGGCGTGCGCCATCGAAATCACCGCGGACTGTCCATCCACTCCCGGCGCCGCGAAACCCACCTTCACCGCGCCGTCGTTATTGACCGCCCAGCCTTTGATGACGGCGGAGATCTCGTCGCCATCGGCGATCGCATCCGACAAACGCTTGAGGAGGACCACTCCCACTCCGTGGCCAAAGACCGTGCCCTGCGCCTTGGAATCAAAAGGACGGCAATATCCATCCACTGAAGCCATGGCCGCCTCCTGATAACGATAATCGCGTTTTTGCGGAAAGGTGATCGAAACGCCTCCTGCCAGCGACATGTCACATTGATACGTGAGCAGACTCTGGCAGGCCTGGGAAATCGCCACGAGGGACGTGGAACACGCGGATTGGACCGACATGCTGGGGCCCTTCAAATCCAACTTGTACGACACCCGCGTCGGCATGAAATCCTTGTCGTTGCCAAGCATGATGGAATAAGCGCCGACCTGATAAGCGCCCGCGATTTGCGCCGCGAATTCACGGCTGGCGCAAAGATTGTACAATAAATAAGTGTTCAAGCTCGCGCCGGCATAGACGCCGATCAATCCCGGATAGGTTTCCGAGTTATAGCCCGCGTTTTCCAACGCCTCCCAGCAACATTCGAGAAAAAGGCGATGCTGTGGGTCCATCACCTCCGCCTCTTTGGGATAAATGCCAAAAAAGGAGGCATCAAACATATCCACGCCTTCCAGCACGCCGCGCGCGTTGACATAACGATCGCCGGGCGTTTGGGATTCATGCCGGGCGTTTGAATATTCCAACTCCTCCTCCGAAAAACGCGAAATCGATTCAACGCGATGAATGAGATTTTCCCAGAACGCCTGGATATTCGCCGCACCAGGGAAACGCCCCGACATGCCGACGATGGCGATGCTTTCCGGAAGGTTTTGATCGGGTGAATGGCTCATGGATTATCGCCGGGCAAATCGGGTTTGAGCCAACGCCGCTTTTTGCCGGCGCGCACGGTCTTGATAAACATCCATCGATGCCGGTTTCTCGAGATCACCCTTCAAATGAGTGGCGAGCGCATGAATCGTCGGGAATTGGAATAAATCCATCATGGGGACGTCCCTCTTCAAGAACCTTTGGAGCTTCGTATGGACTTGGACTAAATGCAACGAACTGCCGCCCAAATCAAAGAAATTGTCGCCCGTTCCCACACGCTCCACTTGCAGCACGTCCCGCCAGATGTTTGCGACGTTTTGCTCCATTTCGTTGGAAGGATCCATCACAACGGATTCCAAACGAAGATCGGGCAGTGCCGAACGGTCGACTTTCCCATTTGGTGACAGGGGAAATTTTTCCAGACGCGCCAGCGCCGCCGGCACCATGTAGTCGGGCAACCTTGCTTTCAAAAAGTCGCGCAATTCGTCCACCGAAGGAAGTGCCGCGTCTCGCGTCAGATAATACGCCACCAAACGTTGGCCCGTGGGAGCCTCGCCACGCACGACAACCACGGCTTCACGCACAGCGGAATGTTCCGCCAGAGCATTCTCGATTTCCCTCAGCTCAATGCGAAATCCACGCAACTTCACCTGATGATCCATGCGCCCGAGATATTCGATATTGCCGTCCGGCAATGTGCGCGCGAAATCCCCCGTTTTATATAAAACGTCGCCAGGCTTGCCGCTCACAGGATTGGGAACGAATTTAGCGGCGGTCAATACTGAGTCGTTCAAATAGCCCGCGCCCACACCTCGACCTGCCACACACAATTCGCCCGCCATGCCGGGAGGACAAGGCTGCAGTGATCCATCCAGGATGAAGAGCTGCGTGTTGAAAATGGGCCGCCCCACCGGCACGAACGAAAAGGCGTCGATACGATCGCGATTCATCCGATAAAACGCGCAAATGTCCGAGCACTCCGTGGGACCATAAGTATTGGCGATTTCGGCGCGGCACTCCTTACTTTCCAACCACGGCCTTAGGCGCGAAATGGAAATCGTTTCGCCACCCAGGAAAACACAACGCAACGACTGAATCCGATGAAAGTCGTGCTCGCCCGCTTCCACAAGGGGGTAAAAAGCGCTGGGCGTGCAATTGATGAGGGTAATTTTTTCCGTTTCGATCGTTCGAACGATGCGGGGCACATCGTAAGGTCCCGAGGGCAAAAGATGGAGGGTGCCACCGCAAAGAAGCGGCGCATAAATATTTTTCTGCGTCAGATCGAAACTCAACGAGCTCACCAAAAGTACTCGGTCGCGTTCGGAAATCTTAAATTCAGAAAGAAACCAATTCAGAAGATTGGCAAACCCGCGATGATAAACACCCGCGCCTTTGGGGCGTCCCGTGGAGCCGGAAGTATAAATCACGTAAATCAAATTCGCGGAAGTCGCGAGCTTCGCCGGATTGGCGACATCTTCACCCTCCACTTGGGCCTCATCGCGATCGAAACAAAAAACCAATGGCGCCGGCAGGCGCGCCGCATATTTCTGCTGGGTCAGGAGAATGGAGGCGTTCGCGTCCTGCAACATGAAACCCAGCCGTTCATGCGGGTAGGCCGGATCCAAGGGGACATAAGCTCCACCCGCCTTAAGAATCGCAAGCAATCCCACCACCATCTCCAAAGACCGGTCCACGCAAAGACCCACTCGAACGTCCGGCCCCACTCCTTTTTTTCGTAGGAAATGCGCCAGTTGATTGGCGCGACGATTCAAATCACGATACGTCCATTGACCTTCTTCGGAAACGATCGCGACGCGATCCGGCGATCGTTCGACCTGAAGTTCAAAGAGCTCGTGAATGCATGGATCGGCTTCTTCAAAATCCGCGAAGCGGTTCTGAAGTCCATGGCCCTGCAAACCTGGTTTGCCGGCCGAAGATTGCCGTTTTTGTTCCACGTTCAAAAATGAAGCGCCCGATCTTCACGTCCACAAAAAGCCGTATTCTAACCGCCTCAGCCAAAGGGATATCCATAGCCAGAAATTAATATTATCACAAGTCAATTTTTTTAAAATTACCACCCCTTTCCCATCTCTACAAAATCTTCCGCCACTTCTTGCAAGCAAGCTTCCAATCCCGCCCCTCCCCACAAACCGCACCAAAAAAACCTTCAAACAGAGGAAGGACGCGCACCGACCAGTCCATGGGCGTCGATCCCATCAAATCATGAATGATCTCAGAGGAAGATGGCGGTGGAATGGCGATTTCGAAACTTTTCAACGACCGACTCAATCCCTCTCCCAATGCCTTGACGAATGCTTCTTTGCGCGTCCATGCGCTAAAAAAAGCGGGCATTTGTTTTTCCTTCGAGAGGGACCGGAGAAGCTTTAATTCCTTTTCTGTCAAAACAAGTTCCGCCATGGGCTCCAAATCCGGAAGCGGGCGCACCTGTTCGAGGTCCACTCCCACGCGACGATTCCAGCTCAACGCATAAACTCCGAAGTTTGCGGAATGCGATTGGTTAAAATTTAATCGGCCTGCGGGATGGATGTCCTTCAATTCGGGTTTTCCGTTTGGCTCTTTCACAATGGAAATCTGAGAAGCTTCCATTCCCAAATAGCGCTGGAGAAGACTCCGAAGAATCCCCTTGGCGACGATGTAACGCTGTCGGTCTTGTTCCGCTCGAAAGCGCGATGCGCGGGTCTGCTCCTCAGCGGACAGGTTTTTAAAATATTCCCCGACTTGAGAGCTCTCGGAATCCAGGTCCGCAAGCCAGACGTCCACCTGGCCGGAGGGCAAAACAGGAGTCACCGAGCCAGGCGACCACGCCTTCGCAATACCGGAAAGCGAATCGGAGAAATTCATCCAAAGTCCATGTTAAATCAGATGCCTTATCCAAGTAAATCCCAGCTATTTTTTTGACATCAAAAAATTAAGTCCATTTTTAAACGAAGGAGCCACGAATTGTTTTGAAATTAGGAGTTGCAACTCTTTGATGAAAAGTGAAAATTCTGCGCCTGCTCGGCAGCTTTCGATGCAAGATTTGCATCGCAATCGAAGAATTGCTCGCCGAAATTTGAACGATTTTAAATTTTGAACCAAAAAATATTTTTTCGCAGTAAATGCCCGAGCGTGGCACCAGATCTGCTTTATGGCCACCCGTGAATACAAAAAATTCCCCAAAAAACTGGGCTGCATTCGTTATTCTTTTCTTTACACTCGTTGCGGCTCCGTTTCTTCACGCCACCTCCACCGATCTGGACCCTCTGAATATTCCGCCGGTCGGGTCCAATGAGCTTCGGGTTATCTCTCCAACGTTGTTGGAATTGGTGTTGATCAATACCAAGCTTCCCGACCCCGCGCGCGTGACCTGCTGGGATTTCATTGATTCAAGCAATCAATTGCATCTGCCGAGCACGCAGGAATTCACGGTACTCGCGGGAAATCAGCAGATCCAGGTTCAATCCGTGGGATTTAAACGCCGCGTGCTTTCGGCGCCCTTAACGGCCTATCCGCTGACCGTTGCGGACCGCGACCTCCGTATTCAAAATTCGTTATTTTTGACTTTGGCGAGCCCCATTACCGTCAACCAGATCGTCCAAGTCACAAATCCGAGCGGAAACTTGTGGTCCAGCGGCACGATCTTCAGCGACGTGGCGGATCCTCTTCGCTGGAATCCGGCCATTCACGTCAATCAAGTCGGCTACATTCCCGGTTTTTCCAAAAAAGCGATGATCGGTTACGATCTGGGAAGCGCCGGGGAATTGAACACCTCATTTGCCACCAGTTTCAGCCTGGTCGACGTCAACACGGGCGGAACGGTGTTTCAGGGAACCCTCAAGCCTCGTGCGGATGTGGGCTTCTCCTGCACTCCTCTTCCTTATCAAAACGTGTTGGAAGCCGACTTCACCTCCTTCAATTCGACGGGTGAATTCTGGCTCGTGGTGCCTGGCATGGGAGCTTCGTTTCCCTTCATGATTCACAACGGAATCGCCGGATTGTCTGCCAGAACGTATGCCCTGGGCCTTTATCATCAGCGTTGCGGAACGGACAATTCGATGCCGTTCACGCGCTTCGTTCATGACGCCTGCCATACGGCGGCTGCGGAAGTTCCGAATGCAACTTCGGCCGCATGGGGATCGATCACGGGTTGCGCCGCTGATGCTTTCGACTCCTCGCGCCAGACGGCCCCTCAAATCACGGGCCTCTCCTCGCTGCTTTATCCTTACAATCGCCAGGGAACGGTGGATGTTTCTGGCGGCCATCATGATGCCGGCGATTACAGCAAATATGTTCCCAACAGCGCCCTCCTGATTCATTCGCTGGTTTTTGCCGCGGATGCGTTCCCTAACGCGGGCGCGCTCGATAACCTTGGAATTCCGGAAAGCGGCGACGGCAAGAGCGACCTTCTCCAGGAAGCCAAGTGGGAAGCCGACTTCCTCGCGAAAATGCAGGATACGGACGGTGGATTTTATTATCTGGTTTATCCCCGCACCCGTCCTTACGAATGGGACGTCCTGCCGGACCATGGCGACCTTCAGGTGGTGTGGCCCAAGACCACGCTCTCGACCGCCTGCGCTGTCGGGGCACTCGCCGAAATCGCGTCCTCTCCCCGCTTCAAGCAGCAGTTCCCCGCGGAAGCGGCGGTTTATCTGCAAAAGGCTCAGTTGGGCTGGACCTTCCTCCAAAATGCGATTGCCAAATATGGAAAGGACGGATCCTATCAAGCCCTCTATGCCTACGACGCCACTTTCATCCACGACGATGAACTCATCTGGGCTGCCTCCGCCATGTTCTGCGCCACGGGCGACCCTGCTTGTCAGCAAAAACTCATGCAGTGGCTTCCGAATCCCAATGATGGAAGCGCGCGCAAGTGGAGCTGGTGGTATCTGTTCGAAGGCTATGGCTGTGCGATTCGCGACTATGCCTTCGCGGTGAAGACCGGCCGCCTGCAGGCGAGCCAGATGGATCCGACATGGCTTGCTAATGCCCAGGCTGAAGTGAAGGCGGCAGGTCAGGCCACCTTGAACCGCGCCAACATCAGCGCGTTCGGCACTTCATTTTCGGAGGAATCGAAACGCTACATGTCCGCCGGCTGGTATTTCTCGCTCGACCAGGCCTTTGATCTGGCGACGGCTTTCCAGCTCGATCCAAATCCTGCTTACGTCGATGCGATCATCAGCAACATGAACTACGAACTCGGCTGCAATGCCGTGAACGTCAGCTTTCTCACCGGTCTCGGCTGGAGACGTCAGCATGAGATCGTTTCTCAATACGCTCAAAACGATCGCCGCGATCTCCCCCCCACCGGCATTCCATTGGGAAATCTCCAGACGGGATTCATGTTCCTGGATCGCTACCAGACCTCCACGGGCCAGAATGAATTGGACGCCCTCAGCTTCCCGACGGATAACGGAAGCGTGAACGCCTACTCTCTTTATGATCGCTGGGCGAATACCTACAACGTCACGACTGAATTTGTCGTGGTGAATCAGGGACGCAGCCTGGCCACCACGGCCTTCCTGATGGCCCAGACCACGCTGAAAGATCAGCCCTGGAAATTTGCAGCCGCACAAATCACGGGAGTGCCGCTTCAAGGCGCTGTTCAGCAATCGGTCACCGCTGGCGTTCAAGTTGCCGGCATGGACCTGAGTCAAGCCAATGTGATCTGGGAAACCAAAGGATTAACGAAAGCCGCTCTCCCCTTTCTTGGACCCACCTTCACGTTCTTCCCTCTGACAAACGGAACCCAGTGGGTGGAGGCTGAAGTTCAGTGGCCCGATGGAAGACGCGCTTTCGCGGTGACGAACTTCCTGGTGGGAAGCACTTCCAGCACAACCACGACGAACACGACAACGACGACCACCACCACGACGACGTCAACCAACACCAGCCCTCTCTATATCAGCGTGCGCTCGTACAACCCCAACGCTTCGGAAGTCGGACCAGTGTCCGGCAGCTTCACCATCATGCGTCCGACCGGAGTCCTGGAGGACGCCGCTCCTCTCGTGGTGTACTACTCCCTCAGTGGAACCGCAGTAAATGGCGTCGATTATCAGTCGCTGCCTGGGTCGGTCGTGATTCCAGCGGGATCCAACGCCACCACCGTGGATGTCACACCCATTCCGAATTCCCTTGTGGGAGGATCTGAAACAGTGATCCTGACCCTTCTTCCCAATGCGAATTACCTCTTTGGATCGCCGATCGGTGATACCGTGACCATTGCGAACGCGCCGACAACTTCGTCCACAACGACTTCGACGAATACCACGACGAACACCACTTCCTCGACTGGCACGGTCACCAACACCACCTCGTCGACAGGCACCACCACAACGAACACAACGACCAGCACCTCCGTGACGTTGCCTGCGATCACTATTCACTCCTACAGCCCCAATGCGTCAGAGCCGTACACGACGACGACTTCCACCAGTACCAGTGGCAGTGCGGGCTATACGGCGGACCTGACTGTACCGAACGGCACGATTACAGACAGCGGCAACCAGGGAAATATCGGTGGCCTCAACACGGGATATGGTCCCAAGGCAGTCATCGACCGCATGTTCACGGACGCCTACAACCATCATTGGCTCTCTGGACCGGACCTTGGGTCCACAGGCTGGCTGATGTATGACTTTGGCGCGGGCAACGCGAAAACGATCCAGAAATACACTCTCGCATGTTACGACACCGCCCGCGCGCCGAAGTCGTGGACGTTCCAGGGTTCGGCGGATGGTGCGACATGGACGGTGCTCGACAGCCGCAGCAATGAAACCGGCTGGATCCGTGCCGTGGTACGCCCCTACACGCTCCTCAATTCGACCGCTTACCGTTATTATAAATTGAATATTACCAATAATAACGGCGGCAACGTCGTGGACATCGACCAGTGGGAAATGATGGAGTCCCTGGCCGTGAGTGGAACAGGGACGTCGGTAGTCGGGCCTGTGTCGGGAAGTTTCACCATCACGCGCCCGAGCGGAACTCTCGAAACCGCCGCGCCCCTGGTGGTTTATTATTCTCTCAGTGGAACCGCGGTGAATGGCGTCGATTATCAATCGCTCCCTGGGTCCGTCGTGATCCCCGTAGGATCCAGCACAGCCACCGTGAACGTCACACCCATTCCGAACTCCCTTGTGGGAGGATCTGAAACCGTCATTCTTACCCTGCTTTCCAACGCCGCCTATCAATTCGGCTCGCCAATCAGCGATACGGTTACGATTGCGAACGCACCAGCTGCCTTGCCACTCGTCAGCATGAACGTTACTGATGGGGCAGCTTCCTTCGCTGGCCATACAGGCACAATCACCGTCACACGCAACGGCAGCACCACCACTTCATTGACAGTCCCCTACACGCTCGGTGGCACTGCGGTTAACGGAACGGATTACACCAGCCTTCCGGGATCAGTGACGATTCCTGCGGGCGCCAGCAGCGCGAACATCACAATCAGCCCGGTCGTGAGCGCCACATCCACCACGGCGAAAACGGTCGTACTGACTCTCGCTGCGAGCTCGGCCTTTCAGGCGGTTTCTCCCACGAGCGCCACGTTGAATATTGCGGGCAATACGATAACGCCCACAGTGACGCTTCCTGCGGTGAGCGTTCGCTCCTACAACGCCATAGCGTCTTTGAGCAACAACAAGACAGGTAGCTTCACCATCATGCGCCCCAGTGGAACCACGACAACCGCGACGCCTCTGACGGTTTTCTTCTCCCTCGGCGGCACGGCGGTCAACGGAACGGATTACACGAAGATCCCCACATCGATCACGATTCCCGCCGGGTCGAGCGCCGCGACGGTGCTCATCGTTCCGATGACACATACGACAAAGACGGTGATTCTGACCCTCACGGCGAATGCCGCCTACACGATGGGAACCCCCACGACTGACACGGTCACGATTACAGACAACGTGCTGCCTTACATCAGCACGCGCTCCTACAATCCAACCTCGTCGATGAAATATTCCAAGATTGGAAACATCACGATCATGCGCCCCAGCGGATACACGGAAACGATCGCGCCCCTGACGGTCTACTACTCGCTCAGCGGCACGGCCGTCAATGGGACGGATTACCAGTTCCTCAGTGGAGTCGTCACAATCCCCGCAGGATCGAACGCTACCACGGTGGACATCGTCCCCCTGACGCATCTCACGAAGACCGTCGTGTTGACGGTCATTCCTTCGTCCGTCTATCAGTTCGGCTCGCCGATCACGGCAACCGTAACGATTACGGATAATTAAAGAATTGAGCGAGGATCTCAATAGCCCGGCTGAAAAGCCGGGCTGTTGCATTTAGCAGGTTGCTGTTAGATCCGTCGTCGTTTCATTTTTCTCAAGACACGTTGTGTCCATGTGATACACTTTTGGATGCGTTTTTGGATTCTCTTCCTGATTGGCTGTTCCATGTTACATGCCGCTCCCCTTCCCGATTTTAATCCTCTCGAAATTCCCCAGCCTGGCGCCTCCACCTTGCGCATCCTCACTCCGCGCATTCTCGAATTGACGTTCGTCACCACCAGGAAAGCCGATACGGATTCGGCCCGGGTTGAAGAATGGGATTTTGCGGGAACGGACAAACATCCTTCCCCCTCCCAGATTCTCGTGAAGGAAGGCGGCGAGCCCATTT
>Ga0207107_1127_pt1 | contig 18286 bp, 20 predicted proteins | sample Alteio_BWMinHeat_75_FD_153555 | JGI IMG/M metagenome (GOLD analysis project Ga0207107, IMG submission 153555) | Enriched cells from forest soil in Barre Woods Harvard Forest LTER site, Petersham, Massachusetts, United States -... | ecosystem: Environmental > Terrestrial > Soil > Temperate forest >... | reverse complement strand
GAGCCACCCTTGCCGCCGGAGATGATGGCGCCCGCATGGCCCATGCGCCGCCCGGGAGGCGCGGTGCGCCCGGCGATGAAGCCCACCACCGGTTTCTTGGTCTTGCTCTTTTTGATGAACTCCGCCGCATCCTCCTCAGCCGAGCCGCCGATCTCACCGATCATGATAATGGCGTCAGTATCTTTGTCGGCCAGGAACAACTCAATGACATCAACGAAGTTTGTGCCGTTCACCGGGTCACCGCCTATGCCTATGCAGGAGGACTGGCCCAGCCCCTCGGCGGTGGTTTGCGCGACCGCCTCATAGGTGAGCGTGCCGGAGCGCGAAACGATGCCGACGCGTCCCTTTTTATGGATGTGCCCCGGCATGATGCCGATCTTGCATTCGCCCGGCGTGATAACCCCCGGACAATTGGGACCGACGAGCCGCGTTTTGCCCAGCGACAGTGCGCGTTTGACTTTCACCATGTCGAGCACGGGTATACCCTCGGTGATGCAGACGACAAGCGGGATTTGCGCATCGATGGCTTCCAGGATTGCGTCGGCGGAATAAGGAGGCGGAACGTAAATCACCGAGGCGGTTGCGCCCGTGCTCTCCATGGCTTCCTCGACGGTGTCGAAAATCGGCAGGCCCAGATGCTGGCCGCCGCCCTTGCCGGGCGTGACGCCGCCCACCATCTTGGTGCCGTAAGCGAGCGCCTGCTCGGAATGGTAGGTGCCTTCGCGCCCGGTGAATCCCTGGCAGATGACTTTGGTATTTTTATTCACGAGTATGCTCATTTCTCTCTCCTTATGAATGCTCAGTAACACATTAACTCCGAAAGGCTTGACTCCATCTTTTATTTTCTTCTGTGTGCAGTGGCATGAACAACCGCCTGAACTATTTCCTCCTGCGATGGATCATCTCCGAGCCAGCGATCTTTGTGCACGGCCTTCCAGATATCGACGTCAGTTTCGAACGCTATGGGATTCCTGCCCGGCTTTTTCCACTTCGGAGGCGTTGTTTCCACTCCGTACACTGTTCCACTGTCTTCTATGCCGATGATTGCCATCCGTGGGCTGGAGTCGGTGGTTGTTCTCTTCCCGTAACTTCCCGCTACGAAGCCAAGAAAATCCTTCGCAGTCTTTTCTCTCCGGAAGAAAATAGTGTATGTATCTGTGTTCGAATTCCTATAGCCAAACGCGCACTGATCCAGATAATGATTCATCTGGTTGGTATTGTAGGCAGAGGTGTCGCCCTCTGCATGAGGCCTATCGTGAGCCATGGAGCTTCCTGTCAAGCCGCTGCCTTCTTTACCGCTTTCACTATGCGATCGGCTGCATCCGCGAGGTTGTCGGCGGGCAGGATCGGCAGCCCTGAGCCTGCGAGCATCTTCTTGCCCAGATCAACATTGGTGCCCTCGAGCCTGACGACGAGCGGCACATCCAGGCTCACTTCGCGCGCGGCGGCGATAATGCCTTCCGCGATGATGTCGCAGCGCATGATGCCTCCGAAGATATTGACCAGTATCCCTTCGACGTTGGGGTCGGAGAGGATGAGCTTGAAGGCCTCCGTCACCTTCTCGCGGGTTGCGCCGCCGCCTACGTCCAGAAAGTTAGCGGGCTCGCCGCCGTAAAGCTTGATGATGTCCATTGTTGCCATGGCAAGGCCCGCGCCGTTGACCATGCAGCCGATATTGCCGTCCATCTTGATATAGGAGAGGCCGAACTTGGCCGCCTTGCGCTCGAGCGGGTCTTCCTCGTCTTCGTCGCGCATCTCCAGCACTTCCTGCTGGCGGTAGAGCGCGTTTTCGTCAAAGTTGAACTTGGCGTCGAGCGCGATGATCTTGCCCTGCTTGGTGAGCACCAGCGGGTTGATCTCGAGCTGGCTCGCATCCTTTTCGGTGAAGGCGCGGTAGATCCCGAAGATGAACTCGTCAAACGCGCTCATCTGCTCCTTCTTGATACCCAGCGCGAAGGCAATCTTGCGCGCGTGGAAATGCTGGATGCCGGCGGCCGGGTCCACCTGCACCATGTGGATTTTGTCGGGATGCTTCTCGGCCACTTCCTCAATCTCAACGCCGCCTTCGCTTGAGGCCATGAAAGTGATGCGGGAAGAGGCGCGATCGACGATCATGGAGAGGTACATCTCCTCCGCTATGTCGCTGCCTTCTTCGATATAGACGCGCTTGACCTCCTTGCCCTCCGGGCCGGTCTGGTGAGTCTTCAAGCTCATGCCGATCATGTGCTTGGCAAGCTCGGCCACCTCGTCGATGGACTTGGCCAGCTTCACGCCGCCCGCCTTGCCGCGCCCGCCCGCATGGATCTGGGCTTTCACCACCCAGAGGTGGCCGCCCAGCTTGCGCGCGACATTCTCGGCTTCCGCCGGGGTATAGGCGACGCCGCCCTTGGGCACGGGCACGCCGTATTTCTCAAGGATGGATTTGGCCTGATATTCATGGATGTTCATGACGTGTTCCTTTTCTTACATCTTTAGCTGTGAAGCGTTGCCGCTGTCGAAAGATACTGCCGCATATTTCTTTGCGATTGTCAGTATCTTGGCCCCCATCATCCTGTGAAGCTCCTTTCGGGCCATACCGGGGTCTTCCTCAGGCTCCAGCATGCCTCCGGTAACGAAAGAATAGGTAATCAGGCCATTCTCTTCCTGACGTGTGCATACGTCCTTGAGAGCGGGCAATTTACCGGAATCCGGAGGGGAAAACAAATGCAGTATGTCCTTCTCAAATTCACCTGGATGTATTGCATCCGCACGGAAAACAACCGTGATGTCTTCCCTAATCTGCCCGGGCTTTGCACCATTTCCTCCCTGATCGGACTTGGTCTGATTGCTGCCAGATGATGCCTGCTTGTTTTTCACCGCTCAAATATCCCTATCGTCCTCAAGTTGAACCTTTACACGTACCGTGGCGGCGTTTGATTGGCGCCCAGATATTCTCTGCCAGTCTCCCTTGCGGCCTTATTCAGTGCTGCCGAGACGGCTCTTTTTACAAGACCCGTGCCTTTTTCATCGGAATCACGCTCGATAAAAGCGCTGAATGTCACGGTATTGCCGTTCTCTTTCTTTTGAATGGCCTGTGAGAGGTTTGGCGGTCTTTCATTCAGTATTGCCTCAAACAGTTCCACTCCTGCTGCATTGTTGTCAAAGATCACGCTTGCCAACCGGGCATTATATTCAGAAGGCGATTTACCTGTCACAGTCTATTCCCTTTACTATTTTCTTCTTAGGCCGCCTTCTTATTCAGGTCGATGACTTTGCAAAGGCTCCTCACCGCTTCGACTGATTTATCGAATGCGGCCTTCTCTTCCGCATTAAGCGAGATTTCGATGATTTTCTCCACCCCGCCCCCGCCGATGACGGCAGGAACGCCGACATAAAGATCCTTAACGCCATACTGCCCGTTTACATACGCGGCGCACGGGATGACGCGCTTGCGGTCGAAGAGATAGGCCTCAGCCATCTTGACTGCGCTCTGTGCGGGCGCGTAGAAGGCCGAGCCGGTCTTGAGCAGGCCCACGATCTCTGCGCCGCCGTCGCGCGTGCGCTGGATGATCTTGTCGAGCGCGTCCTGCCTGAGCAGGCCCATTTTCACGATGTCCGGCAGAGGGACGCCCCCGATGGTGGAGTAACGCGGCAGCGGCACCATGGAGTCGCCGTGGCCGCCGAGGACGAATGTTGAAATATCCTGCACCGAGATGCCGGTGGCTTCGGAAAGGAAATAAGAGAAGCGCGCGGAATCAAGCACGCCCGCCATGCCCACGACCTTGGCGTGCGGAAGCCCCGAGACTTCGCGCATGACCCAGACCATTGCATCCAGCGGGTTGGTGATGACAATGACGAAAGCATTCGGCGCGTGCCTCTTGATGTTTTCGGCCACAGTCTTAATGACATCGGCATTCTTATTGACGAGATCGTCGCGGCTCATGCCCGGCTTGCGGGGAAATCCGGCGGTGACGATAATCACATCGGCACCCTTGATGTCGGCGTAATCGTTCGTGCCCTTGATGCGCACATCCGATCCGTCCACATCGGTGGATTGTACGATATCGAGCGCCTTGCCTTGCGGCACGCCCTCGACGATGTCAAAAAGGACGACATCGCCCAATTGCTTCTGTGTGATGATATGGGCGAGGGTTCCGCCAATCATCCCTGCGCCGATAAGCGCGATTTTTTTGCGTGCCATTGTAAAGCCTCTTTCAAGATTTGCCGCGAAATTACACCCACGGAACGTGTATACAAAGCGTTTTATACTCAAAACGTAAAAAATATATTAAGCTGGCAGCGGTTTACAAAGGAAATTATTGGTAAAATCATGCAAATATGGCGCAGGACAGGCATAGCGATAGCGGTGGCGGCAGCTTTTGTGATGCTTTGTGCAGCTGATGAGCCCCCGGGCAAGACCCTGCTTCTGTGGCCAGACGGTACGCCCAATGCTGCTGGAAATGAGCCCGAGGACCAGCCGAAACTGACGGTTTTCCTGCCGCAGGATGGCAGGCCGAACGGGACGGGGGTCGTCATCTATCCTGGCGGCGGCTATAAGCTGCCTATGGGATCTTACGATGGAAACCGGATAGGGCAATGGCTCAGCGGGCTAGGGATAACTGCTTTTGTGCTGGAGTACCGCCTCGCGCCGCGCTACCGGCATCCCGCGCAGATAGAGGATGCCGAGCGGGCTATCCGGTATGTGCGCTATCACCATGCCGATTATCAGCTTGCGGAAGACCGCATCGGAGCCCTGGGATTTTCGGCCGGCGGGCATCTGGTGGCGCTCGTGGCGACGGGATTTCCTCTTGCCCCGCGCCATACTACCGATGCGATCGATCGGGTGAGCGCCCGTCCGGACTTTGTGATGCTTGGTTATCCGGTGATTTCAATGTTCCCGCCTTATGCCCATGATGCATCAGTGGAAAACCTGCTCGGGCCTTCACCAACAGAAGCTGATCGGCGCATGCTTTCGGCAGAGCAGCGCGTCACGCCCGACACCCCCCCTGCTTTTATTGTTGTTGCGGATGAGGATAAGCTAGTGTCCCCGCTGAACAGCGTTTTGTTTTATGAAGCGCTCAGGAAAGCGGACGTGTCCGCCGAGCTGCATGTTTTTGCGCACGGGCAACATGGATTCGGGCTGGCGGATGGATTGGGCGGTGCCCCCGACATCACCGCTGTTGCGGCCTGGAAAGTACTGGCCCGGAACTGGATGTCGGTCCTTGGGTTCCTGGACGAGCCTGCCGGGTCTCCTCCGTGACGGGTAAAGGAAGGATGAGCATTCCATGCAGTGTGAGATTCTGACAACCGAGGCGGAGATGGCTGCGCTTGCCTCAGAATGGGAATCGCTGCAGAAGCGCTGCGGCAGAAGCCTTTTTACTGCATATCACTGGTGCGAAGGCTGGTGGCGGCATCTGGGCAGAGGGGCGGGCTTTACGCTGCATATTGCGGCGGGCAGGCGGGGGGGGGGAGGCTGGTGGCGGTAGCGCCCATGGCGGTTACTCGACGCAAGGGAATCCGGCTGCTGGAATGGGCGGGAGGGGATGTCGCCGATTACTGCGATTTCCTACTCGAAGATGCAGGCGATGCGACTCATTTATGGAATGCCATCCGCAAAAGTCCGCATTTCGATCTCGCACGCATCAAGGATATCCACCCGGATGCGCTTTGCCTGCGCGCCCTTGCGACATTTGCGCAGCCGGTGCGCACTTCCCCCGCCCGCAACACCCGCATCGAATGGCCCACGTTCGAGGCCTGGCTTGCGAGCCTGCCTTATTCCGCGCGCAAGCATTACCGTGCCCGCGTCAAGCAGGCGGAAGCCATTGCACCGCTGCGGTATGAAGTAGCGCGCACGGGCGCGATTCCTGAGGCCGCGATTGCCACACTGGTTGAGCAGAAGAAAGCCTGGGCGGAAGCGCTGCGCAAGGACAGCGTGTTTGCTGCGCCCGGCGCAGGAGCATTTTTCCGCCATATCGCGGAAGCCGAGAGCAGGGAAGGGCGGCTGCATTTCTCCACGCTTTCCTGCGGACCGGAGCTTATCGCAGTGCATATAGGATTCGTCTGGCAGGGCGCGTTCATGAGCTATATGCCATCCTACAGCGCCAAACACAGCAACCTTTCGCCCGGTAAGCTACTGATGTTTAAATGCATGGGCTGGGCAATAGAGAATGGCTGCAGGGAATATGATTTCATGCGGGGGGAAGAGGAGTATAAAAACACCTTCGCCACTGATTCGCGCACATTGAAGGACTTTATATTCGCGCGCAGTTTACGCGGTCGGCTGGCGTTGTTCGTATATCTTAGGCGGCTGAACAAGGCGACTTCCATCTTGTCAGGCCAAGGGGCTGACGGTATTACTGCGGACAACGTGCCCGTAGCTCAGCCGGATAGAGCAACAGCCTTCTAAGCTGTAGGTCGTGGGTTCGACAATTTTGCACTTAGACAAAATTGGACGGCCGCAGGCTGCCCGAAGGGTGAGCCGCGTTAAAACGCGGCGAATCAATCCCGCCGGGCAGTTTCACCTTGTCACACACCATAAGCGGCGGTATTTCTTGCGCCAACGTGCCCGTAGCTCAGTTGGATAGAGCACCAGCCTTCTAAGCTGGTTGTCGTGGGTTCGAATCCCGCCGGGCACGCCATTTTTTTATAAATCAATATTTTGATTCGCGCGCTTTTGGCGGCAAGCTGCCACGCACTGCAGAAGCTGGCATTAAAGAGCCCTTGAATTATTGCGTCCAATGTAATTTGCCTGACATAGCGGACTATGGCATCAGTTGCGCATAACATATCCCCGTGCCGCCGTAATTATTGCCGTTATAAAAAATATATGTCCTGTCCCGGTATCGGATTATTGCGCCGAAGCACATCATATCGGAATCCGGCCCCGACGGCGATATGTCCAGGCCCAGATCGCCATCTTTACGCATCCATGACTTACCATCCGCCGATTCGGCATAGCCGAGGCGGTATCTTTTGGAAAGGGTGCGGATGGAATAATACATAACATAGCTATTCTTTTCCCTTAGAATATAAGGTCTGCCAAAACCATGCTCGTCTCCCCGGAAATCCAGGCACTTATGGCCGCACCTCTCCCAATGGATGCCATCGGATGATTCTAAGTATTTCAATGTGTAGACGGGCAATTTTTTACCTCGCTCGTCTTTTATCCACTCACTGCCCCCGATATACCACATCTTCCATATTCCGTTCTCTTTAAGGACGAAAGGGACGGCCCTAAAAGAACTCTCGTTGTCGCTGCGGTCGAGAATCGGGGACTGCTGATAGCGCCGGAACGAATATCCGCCGTTTTCGCTCACCGCAAGGCCGCTGAGAATGGTATAGGGAATCCCGGTCCCGAGCTTATACCCGCTGTAATATAGATAAAGCTTATCGCTGTGCGGCACGATGCTGCAAGGAACCACCCCGTTGTCGTCGAATGTACCCGGCGGCCCTATGTCGAGTGCCGGCTCGGAGCTGATGCCCACAATTTCCTTGGGATTTTCCGCCAGCACATCGGCATAGCCGATGCGGCTGACATTTTGCGCATCGCGGAATGCGCAATAAAGGCGCATGATTCTATCATCGATGAACCAGGGCGTTGGCAATGCCGCATGCGAAATCGCCCACGGGTGCGTGTGATCGGCGCAGAAAATGCGCCCCTTCTTTTCCCATTTCACGAACTTACGACCACTTTAAAGAACTCTCTGGCATCGTCACAATAAGGCTTTGCGGGTTGACCCCGGTACATTTTGTTGGCCTCCAGGCTGCGGGTGATCATAGTGCCAAGATTGATAAAACAGTCCTGGCCGATTGTGACTCCGTCGGCCATGGCGGTATTGACCCCTAAAAAACAGTTACTCCCTATGTCGCACGATCCGGGAATAACCACCTGGCCTGTGACAAACACATGATCCCGCACCGTGGCATGATGCCCGACAATATTGGTATTCCACAGGACGACATTATCGCCAATGGTCGCAAAAGGCTGCACCACGTTATTCATAAAAATAAAGCAATGTTTACCTAACTTGGCGTTGGGCCAGACCATGGCGTGGCTGCTGACATAGCTGGCCAGCCTGTAGCCTCTTCGTTCTGCAGCGTTGGCAAGCCTGGCCCGCAGGCGGTTCAGCTGCGTATGGATAATGGCGGCGTATACGTCATGCTCCCGAGGTGGGAAGTAATCCGACATCTGTTCGATAGGCACGACTGGCAGACCGAATAGCCGGTCTTTCCTCAGATATGCCTGTTCGACGGCGAACCCCACGACATCGTACTCGGAATCGCGCGTGAAACATTCATAGGCTACTTCCGCAAACAGGCTGTCGCCCAATATGACAAGTTTTCTGCTCTTCGGGATGTTGGGAAATTGCATCAGGGTTTCCGTATAAGAATATCTTCGCGGCGGTTAGACATGGGGAGCTCGGTGGCCTGCGGCAGAACAAACGCGTCAGCACCCGCGACGCGCATGCGCGCAAGAATGGAGAGCACCACGGTATCGTCAATCTTGTTGGGATCCGGTGTTTCCATTGGCATAGGCGCCGGATTGTCCTGGCCCGTGAACTGTCTGTGGCTTGCTATACCCCGAACGCTCGAAAAGAAACGGTTGCGCATCGAAAGGTTGGGGATGTCGCCAAGCAGTATTTCGCCACCGGGCTTAAGCAGTTCCAGCATACGGTCAAGCGCTGCCCACGGGTCGGTGTCCATAAACAGATATTGCAGAACGCTATAGCACACGATGACATCGATGCCTTCAGGGGCGGCATCGAAAATTTGCGCGCTCGTATTAGGGAACATACCGGCTATTTTGAGGACAAAGGGGGCATCGGGCAGATGCGCCAGCATTTGCCTGGAATCGACCAGCAGGAGACGGTGCTCCCGCTGTCTGCAATGCTCAATCAGCTTATGGGCCAAATTGCTGCAGCCCGGACCGATGTCTAGGACCGTTTTCCCGGTGCCTCGCAGCACGGGCAATTTATTGCAGATATCCTTGAAAATAGCATCCTCGAATCCGCGGCGATAATTATCCGGAAACCCTATTTTCTCGTATTGCGAGAGGCTGGTATCTTCCGCGAGGCGCTGGAAGGATTCAAAATTCAGAGTGGAGAAATCTATGGCCATAGTGGAAAGATATCCGCATAGGTTATTACGCTTCGGTTCCTTTTGCTACGGGAACGTAGGGCGCAGGTCAATGTAACCCTACATGCTATGCCAGACAAGCTTCTAAGCCTTCTCTGGCAATGACTTGCTTGACTGGGCGCTCAATCCAAACGTACTATACCTGCGGCTATAGCGATTTCTGGGGGCATAAGTTCTTGAATCCACAGCAAGCCGATGTTTCACTGCATACGCTCCATAGCGTTAATGATTCCGGGCGGGGTTCGCTTTGCGTGGCAGAGCAAGATAAGGATGTCCCTTTCCCCATTCAAAGAGTGTTTTATCTGCACGATCTTCCCGAGGGTATTGAGCGCGCGCGTCATGCCCATCGCTTCCAGGATGAGTTTCTGATCTGCTTGGGTGGGAAAGTGGAAGTGACCACCATCCGCGGACAGAACCAGCGGCATTTCACGATGTCGCGCCCCGACGAGGGTCTTTATCTGCCTTCCATGACGTGGATAAGCATTAAGGTCTTAAGCGCGATGACCACGTGCCTGGTGCTGTGCTCAGGTCTCTATAATGAAAGCGATTATATCCGCAATTACGCACACTTTGAAGTATTGCAGAAAAACTAGAGGTATACTTGCATACGGCGCATATTCCCATGAACGACTTGCAGCGGCATGCCCGCGCAATACAATCCGATCTGCGCAAAGCCTTTGAAGACGTGCTTGCCAGCGGCAGGTTCATTCTTGGACCGCAGGTGGAGCGTTTCGAGTCCGAATTCGCCGCCTATTGTGGCGTAAGTCATGCGGTGAGCGTGGCCAATGGCACGGATGCGCTGGAACTTGCCCTGCTTGCAGCGGACTGCGGACCGGGAGATGATGTCGTAACGGTCGCCAATGCCGGAGGGTTTGCCACACTTGCCATTGGGCGCACTGGCGCGCGGCCTGTATACGCCGATATTGATCCCGATACGCTTCTTATGACCCCGGATAGCTTTCTTAAAGCCGCCACTTCTGCCAGCAAGGCGGTAATCGTTACCCATCTCTATGGGCTCATGACCAATATGCACGATTTACGTGAAGTGGCTAAAACCCGTGGCATCGTAGTTATAGAAGATGCTGCGCAGGCGCATGGCGCAGTGCTTCAGGGAAAAAAAGCTGGTGCCTGGGGGGCGCTCGCATGCTTCAGCTTCTATCCCACAAAAAATCTTGGCGCACTGGGAGATGCGGGCTGTGTTGTCACCAACGACGATAGTTTAGCCGCACGATTACGCTCCCTGCGTCATTACGGCTGGCAGGGAAACAGATATCACATGCATGCTTTCGGGCGTAATAGCCGCATGGACGAGTTGCAGGCAGCCGTCCTGTCATGCATGCTTCCGCATCTTGACGGCTGGAACGCGAAACGCCGCAGCGTTATTCGACGCTACCGGGAATCCCTGGAGTCCCACGGCATTCTCTTCCAGCAGAGATGCCCGGACGGAGCCCATGCGGGGTATCTGTGCGTGGTGCGCGTCCATAAGCGCAAGGAACTGATGGATATGCTTTCAAAACAGGGCATTGCAACCGATATTCATTATCCTGTTGCGGACTATGCGCAACCTGCTGTCATCTGCAGGTTCGGTTCCCAGCCCGGGCTTCCGGTGACCGAGCGCGTATTGCCGACCATTCTAAGCCTTCCTTGTTTTCCCGAGATGACCGAAGAAGAGGTCGAACGGGTAATCACCGCTGTCGCAGATCACTGCACCTCCCGGATCGCGTCATGACCATTGCCGGCATTAAAACTCTCTCCGTCATTGTTCCGGTCTATTTCAACGCCGAATCGCTATGGGAACTGTATGAGCGACTGTCTGCCGTCGAAACCAAAATAGCGGCCCGCAATATGCGCATGGAACTTATCTTCATTGATGACGGTTCGCGCGACAATTCCTTCGAGATCCTGCTCGCCATAAAACATCTGCGTCCGCAGACAAAGATTATCCGCCTTACCCGGAATTTTGGCGAGATTGCCGCTACCAGCACCGGATTTATATATGCCACAGGCGATTGTGTACTGGTATTGGCGGCGGATCTGCAGAATCCGCCCGAACAGATTCCCGCGATGCTCGATGCCTGGGAGGAGGGGTATAATATTGTCTTTTCCTACCGTCGCTCGCGCGAGGATCCATTTTTTACCCACCTCTGGGCCGCATTTTATTACAGACTGGTGCATGTCCTGGTGGTTGAAGGTTACCCGAAAGGCGGCACGGATAGCATTTTTTTCGATAAATCGCTTCTGCCTTATGTGCGGGCATTGGGGCGGGGCGTCAATTATTCGCTTTATCTGTTTTCTCTGGGTTTCAAGGCAAAATTAATTCCCTACGACCGCCAGGAACGCAGGCACGGAAAGTCGCGATGGACATTCAAGAAAAAATTCTTCTATTGCCTCGATACGCTGCTGGGCTTCAGTGCAACCCCCCTGCGCCTAGTGTCCGCCATTGGCCTTATCACCCTAATCGCAAGTTTAATTTACGGCATGGAGGTGATCTTTTACGCTGTGCATAAGGGCGTGGAAGTGCCGGGATTTGCTACGCTTGCCGTACTTATCAGTTTTTCCACGGGCATCATCGTGATGATGCTCAGTATGATAGGCGAATATATATGGCGTATTTTCGAGCTTGTGAGCAATCATCCCAAATCGATTATCAGCGAAATTCTGCTGGACGAGGATATGCCTGAAATCCGGAATCTTCCGGTGTACGGTGAGGCTAGTAAATAGGCAACACGGCCGTCCATCTGCCATGGCTTTTATTCAGGTCCACACTGCTGGCAATATCGCAGGGCGTAACCCAATGCTTCAGGTCGTAGCGAAACAGGAGGATATCGCCTATGTCATGCTCTCTGCCGGTATCGAGTATGGCGCCGTTCGGCAGCTCGAATCCGGAACCGCCATTCTGGAAGTCCCGCCCCCGCTTTGAGAAGCCAAGGATCACACCGATCTTCTGCGGCTGAAGGGCATGAACATGGGCGGCGAACATGCCGCCACCGACAGGATACTGGAATATCTGCGGTCTGAAACTCCCGCCGGCATATTCCTGCATCAAGCCGCGTTTTTCACCTGTTAACGCGTTGTGCAGGACTGCCAGCGAGTGAAACACATCCCGGACAGGGTACAAGGTGGCAGGCAGCTTAGCCATGTCATTAAAAAGATAGGCATGATAGAAATGCAGGGTTTTCTGATAAGTGGAAACTCCCTGCTCCACGGCATGATAGTTGGAGTTCATCAGTTGCGGGTTATCGTAGTCGGTTTTGACCGCAGGGACGGTACGATAGTGATCAAACAGCGCTTGCCTCAACACGTCAATAGGTTCCGATAGCAGGCAACGCTTGAAACAGTATACGGTGCCATCGCGCAGAATTTCGTCCGCTATAGCCCGCATATCGGCCACCGATGACAAGTCTGCGCCTAAAGCGTGCGGGATGGCTTCAATGATCTTAAGCATTGCGAGAACGTTATCCCAGGATGATCTTGAAAAGAATATTATCCACACACACAGCGCGAATACAGCCGCATATGATATGTAGCCGCAAAATTTTCCTTGCTTCATTCGGCGGGCCGGTAATGCCGGAACTTTGTATGCGCTTTGGGTATTTTTCCTGTATCCACTTCCACCATTCCACCACGGAACACAGCATCAATAACTGGCAGGCGTTGAGATAGGGCCACTCCAGATCCCGTTCCCCCATGGTGAAGAAGGCGTAAGGAAGGGTTGCAATCAGCAGGTTAAGCCACGCAATTTTTGTGAAGAAATCGATCTTAGTCACACGGTACAGCAATATGCATGCCGGAAACGCTATGGAAAGAAACAGATTTAAATAAGGATACATATTATTCTTTCGCCATGTTTTCAGCGGCGCAAAAATGAATGGCATCGCTGTGCGCCAGGGATTGAAGATGATACCGATATAGAGGCTGCACAGAAGCAGCAGTGCCGTGGGGATGAATATGCACCCGATTTTAAGTTTGGCGCCCCAGCTGATTTTTTTCTGAAAGAGAACATAAAGGCCTATCGTTGGCAGGATCGATATGGCAAAACTCGGCTTAATCAGCGCGGACATGAATACGAAGAATCCCGCCATAAGCGATGTTTCCCTGTTCAAAGCTTCCTGGTTTATCTGGCCCCGGATAATCACCATTAGAAGACCGAACGCGGCATACATGTAAGGCAAAAGGCACATCAATGTCGCATTGCGGAGCAGAAACGGCACCCGATTGGCTGTCGAGAAATTATAGATCTCAAGGGGCAGGAACGGGATGGCAACGGGAGCTGCTATCATTACGGCCAGTGCTCCGAGCAAATACGTTCGTGGTGCTCCGGCATGTGTGAAATCCAGCTGTTTTAACGCCCACATAATGGCGGGCAGCAGCATCCCTACGTGTAGGCTTGTGATGATGAAGATGGACTGTCTTGATGACAGCGAAGTGAAGCGATGAAAAAGGCCGCTCAGCCAGAACAGGCCCGGGTGATCAATGAAATCGGTGCCGTTATTGATAGTATCCACCCATTTGATATGGCCAGCAAGCATGCCTCCCTTTCGGTAATAGTTGTAAGCGATAAATCCTAAAACCCAGGGCAATAATACGGTAGCTATCTCTATCGGGTTCCTGTCTTTCAGCTTTTTGTAACTCATAAGGCGCGCGGTTCTCTGCGGATGATTTGCATATCAGGCAACCATCTCATAGACACATTGCGCGATTCCGCGTCCGCCGAACTCCTCTTTCTGCTGGATGAGGCCGGTATTGATATTATGTCCCTCAGTCTGCGAAGTGCCGAAATCAAAATACGGCTTATTGGCATAGCGCTCCCGGATGAGATGATTAAACAATGCATCCAGTGCTCCGTACATCCTGCCTTCCTGGGTGCTGGCGATATATTGCGCATGCGCCACATGCGCGGACTCATACACGGTGACGCCTGCAAGCATAGATGCATTCCTATAGGCGGCAAACAAGCGAATGTTTTCAGGAAATCGCGAGGCAAGTAACAGCAATTCATCCAAGGTGTGAGTTGGTGTGCGACCGTATTTCGTCTTAAGCAGGGCGGAAAGCATACTGTAGAACGCCGCGTACTCCGTGCTCTGCCGAACGCTCACCCCAGATTTTTCAGCCTTGCTCAGACCACGGTTCCTGCGCGAAGCAAACGCAATCGGATCGCGCAAGTTGATGGCAGTGCTCACATCGCACGACAATAGGTGTGCATTCCTCGAGCAGAGCGCATATACATCCTCTTCCGCAGGATACCGGTGATAGATATGCGGAACGCATTTATAAATCAGCGATTTTATGCGCGCCGCTTTCATAAATCCTCTCAACCGATCAAACAGCAGCAGCATACAGGAAGTTTTCATGCCGGCATCGGTGATCCACCCTCCGAACGTAAGCCCGTCGTGACTTGAGAGGGTGTCGCCGCGCAGGTGAGCTGGCAGCAGTGCGATCAGGCGGTCTTCAGCATAGGCGGTGAGGGAATGATCATGAAAGCGATCCGAATGATAGTCCATATAGTCGCGGTAGAACAGGAAGAGGCCATTTTTTGCCCCGGCCACAAACGTATCCCAAATCGCTTTGTCTTGAGGAAGATAACGTTTAAGAACAATATCGCGTATAAGCAGTGCCTCCCCGATCAGCTTGCTTGTAGCCACTATTATCCCCGCCGCCATACGTATGCAAATATAATTTGCAAGCAGTGAGCAAGGCGCCTGCCGATGATTATATTGCCAGAAACAGCGGCATTACCTGAACGGGAGATGACAAGGCAGGGATGTTTGGTAAATATGAGTTCGCAGCGCGTCCACCAAGGCACACCATTCGTAGATGTAATTGAGACGCATAGTCAGAACTTGTACGTGAACGTCAATCCGGTCGCGGGGATTACCGGGCCTTCCGTCTGCAGCGGCAGGGGGCCGAACTGCACCTCGTATTGATCGAAATCCGCCATTGGTTGCTTAGGCATGGTCCAAAGCTGCATTTCGCCTATAATTTCACCGGGAATGGCGGTGGTCAGGGCATGGCGGGCATCAGCAACCCGCCAGACAATAAGTCCTGCAAGAAGGTTGAACCCTAGGTTTCCAAGATGGGGGAGAAGTTCATACGGCTCGTTGGCCCGCTGGGCGCTGCGTTCCAAAAGTGCTTCCTTTAAAGCGAGGCATTGCAGCCAGACGCTTTGCCGCAGGCTGGTTGGGTCCGTGCAAACGGAATCGGCATCGAACGCCGGTAATGGACGCAGGACCACGGTGGCAAGGCCGATCAGGCTTTCGGACGCCTGTACGATATCGGTATTACGGTTTTTGCGGTCGTGATCCTGGCTTACCTGTACGGCGCTATATATCATCGTGCCGGCGTCAAAAGAGCCCCACCCATATTCCCAGTATTGGGCATTTATTTGCTGGAAATGCAGAGACTGCGTTAAATCATCCAAACGTGTATCGATTTCCTCGTCGCTCAGAGCGGGTTTGTCGTATGGCCCTGCATAAACGGGCTCTGCCACTAATATGAACGAGATAAAAACGACGATGCTTGAAGAAAACAGGGTATCGCGCACGCATATTCTCCAGTAATCCAGCCAGTTGATGCGTACCGCACTATAAAAAGCCATACGCATCGACGCACTATACAGCCCAAAGCCGCTGCAACGCCTGCATGGCAGGTGACAGGGCGATAATATCTTGATAATTACGAGTCCGCAATGCTCACTATCCGCCTCAAAAAAGGCTGCGAGAAAACCATCCAGAAAGGCTTTCCCTGGGTCTTTGCAGGCAACCTGATTGCGTCATCCGAGCATCTGCTGGCTGCACCGGGGCGGCTGGCCCAACTGCATAGTGCGCGTGACGCGTTCCTGGGCCTCGGTACATTCAACGCGGCTGCACCGATCGCCTTCCGCATGCTCTCCACGAAGCGCGAGCCGATCGATGCACAGTTCTTCCGCAGGCGGTTGGAAGCGGCACTGAAGAAACGCGAAGCTAAGTTCAGCGAACCCTATTACCGCCTCGCGCATGCGGAATCGGATGGACTGCCGGGGATCATCCTCGACCGTTTCGGGCAAGTCATCGTCATGCAGGTTTCCACCGCCGGAATGCAGCGCCTGCTTCCCGGCTTGCTGGAGGCGCTGGAATCGGTGGTGTCACCGCAGACCATCATTCTGCGGGGCGACATCCCGGCGCGTGAGCAGGAAGGGCTGGCGCGCGAGGTGAAAATACTTAAAGGCACGCCGCCGGAGCCTGCGGAGGTCCATGAAAACGGCTGCCTCTATCTGGCAGATCTCCTGCGCGGCCAGAAAACCGGATGGTTCTACGATCAACGCGATAACCGTAAGCTTACGGCGGGGTATGCCCCGAATAAGACGGTGCTCGATGTCTATAGCCATAGCGGCGGCTTTGGCCTGCTCACGGCAAAAGCGGGCGCTGCGCAGGTCACTTTGGTGGACAGCTCGGCCATCGCATTAAAGCTGGCGAAGGAAGCGGCAGCGCGCAACGGCGTGCATGAGCGATGCGTTTTCCTGCAGGGCGACGCGTTCGATACGATGCAGGCGCTGGCAAGGGAAAAGCGCCTGTATGACGTCGTCATTGCCGACCCGCCCGCTTTTGTAAAAGCAAGGGAGCACATCGTCAGCGGCATGAAAGGCTATGAAAAGGTTGCGCGCATGGCGGCCACTCTCACCGCGTCGGGCGGCGTGTTGGTGGTGGCTTCCTGCTCGCACCATGCTACCCGGACGCGCTTCCGGCAGGCGGTGCTGGGTGGTATAGAGCAGGCTGGCAGGAGCGGGGAAATCCTGCATTTTACCGGGCATGCCGCCGACCACCCCGTGCATCCGCATTTGCCGCAGAGCGAATATCTGAAAGCGCTGTTCCTGAGGATTGCCTGAACCCTTCGGGCCCGGCAGCTCAATTTCGCGCTATGCCGATGAAATGTTAGCTTTAAGCCCTTCCGCCCCGGCCTATATTTTGCCCTGCGATGCCTGCGACAAGCGGAATGGGGTTTTCAATTTCAGCAGCGCTGAATTTTGCGCCCGATCTCGCAAGCGCCGCAGGAGCTCCGGTTCCGTGCGCGTGATACACTGCGCTCTGCATGTTGGCTGAGAGTTCCTCCATGGCCGGGAATGCAAATGACTGATCGTCATGACGCAGCACTGCTTCAATGCCCTTGTGCGCTTCGCCTTTTTTTACAAGGCCCATTTCTTCAAGCCTGCTTGAAATATAGAGCATCGCCCCTTCCGGCGACCGTGTTCCTGTATTTATTTCGATGGATCCTTTTTTCTCATCTATCTTGGCGTCTAATTTGACAGCCTGGGCAAAGCTTTTGAACTCCTCGAGGGCTTCGTGGCGTTCCTCGGCGGTGCGGTTGGAGGAAATCGTCAGTGTTATTTTGCCCGGATTCTTATCATCGGGATACGACATCACCAAATCCGTAAAGGGATTGCCTTTCGGGTCGACATATTCGTGTTTTAGTGCGGGTAGTGCCATTTTGGTACGATGTAAACAGATTTCCGTTCCATTATATGGTAATATTTCTAAAGATTGTGTTAATAAGCTTGAGCTTGTTATTATTGAAGATCATCCAGATGCTGTCGGAACACAGATTGTTCCATGCACGATATAGTGAATAATATCAATATATTATCATAATTATGCTTCGAGTATGGGCTCCTCATAATTATGCAATACAACATAAACTATTTGGTTAAGAAACTTGCCTAGGGCAAAACGGCGCCTGCGGGTAATTGTACCCAAGATGCCGGCTATGTTTGATCCGCGATTTATGGTTATTTGAAAACACCTTCCACTACCATCGGGGTGTGACGCGTGAAATGGCTTACAGACATCATCTGGGTGCTGGGAATTGTTATTTTGCTGGCAACGATAGTCGTGGCGCTGGCAACGCAGCATGTTTCGCTGATGGGCTTTGTGTTTATGTGCCTGCTGGCGATGTTCCTACACCAGATTTACACGGAAAAAAAGCTCTCCCGCACTCTGGACATGAAGGATGTCCCTCAGTCTCCATTGATATTCAGGGTGCTCAGGCTGCTGGCAATTATCTATCTTAGTGTCTCGTTTGTTTATACTTTGTTGGCCGCCCATGCCGACAATAAGATCCGGGAGCAATGCTCTGACCCGGCGCGGTACGATGCAGCGATTGAGGCCTGCACCTTGCTCCTTAATTCCGATCTGGACACGGC
>Ga0207107_1126_pt1 | contig 18290 bp, 16 predicted proteins | sample Alteio_BWMinHeat_75_FD_153555 | JGI IMG/M metagenome (GOLD analysis project Ga0207107, IMG submission 153555) | Enriched cells from forest soil in Barre Woods Harvard Forest LTER site, Petersham, Massachusetts, United States -... | ecosystem: Environmental > Terrestrial > Soil > Temperate forest >... | reverse complement strand
GCCTTCAGACGGACTTAATCGATGCCCTTCCTGACCTCCGGCTCACGGTTGACCACGCGAACATCGAGTATGGTCCGGTACATTTCAGCAGCCGGGGAGTGGATATGTGGCTTCCAAAAACCGCCGAACTGTACTGCGATCCGAAGGGAAAACGAATTCACCGGCGATTGAGTTTCAGTAACTACCTGCTCTTCGCCGTGGACGAAAAGCAAAAAATATCGGCACCGGATACCGGCCCTTAGTCTCATCCAGGCAACCGAGGAAACAGCCGTCACAGGGAAGAATTCCTCCGCCCCTCCAATCCAGGGCGCGGCGGAGCTGCGCCCCTACAAAGAGACAGACAGGAGAGTGCGCGCGAGTTTGCGCTTCTGCGCCAGCGTTTTCATTACGGTTGGAAAGACGGCCGCTTTCATGCCCAACGCGGAGATGGCGGTGGATTGAGATTTGTCGGCGGGGTCGATGACGAAGGTGCCGGTGAAGTCGGCGTAGAGTTTGGCTACGCCAAGAGCAGTCGGAGCGTGGCCGAGCTGGGACAGCATTTTGTCGGAGGGGCCTTTTAGGGATTTGCCTGCGACTATGGGGCAGACGGCGAAAACTTTTTCTTTGTGGGCGCGGAGTTCGGCACGGACTTGGGGGACGGCCAGGATGGGGCCGATGCTGATTAAGGGGTTACTGGGGCAGATGAGGATGCGGTCGGCGTTGCGAATGGCTTCTAGAACGCCTGGGGCGGGTTGCGCGGATTCCGCACCGGCAAAGCGAATTCCTTTCACAATGGGTTCGGTGCGGCGCTTTACCAGGTATTCCTGGAAATGCAGCGGGCCTTCGTTCGAATCGATCATCGTGGGAACGGGGTCGTCGGACATGGGGAGAATGCGGGATTTTACGCCTAGCGCTTTGCGAATGAAGTCCGCGGCTTGCGAGAGAGTCTTACCCTCGGCCAACAAAGCGGTGCGGTGGATGTGGGTGGCGAGGTCGCGGTCGCCGAGATTGAACCAGTTGGGGCGACCGTAAGCGGCGAGATGCTTCAGGGCGTGGAATGTTTCGGCGCGGAGCCCCCAGCCTTTTTTGGGATCGACTACTCCGGCGAGCGTGTACGTGACTATGTCCAGATCGGGGGAGATTTTCAGGCCGTGGAGAACGATGTCGTCGCCGGTGTTGACGATGATGGTCAAGTCGGTTGGGTCCATTACCCCGTAGAGGCCCAGAAGGAGTTTTGAGGCGCCTACGCCTCCGGCAAGAGCGGTGATTTTCTTAGATTGTTTCATGGTAGGCGCGAGCTTTAGCCCGGCCCTTTGGGAGTGCGGCGGCTTGCCGCCGCTTTTCCTGCCTGCGACAACCCGAAATCACGGGACACCTCGCAGCCTCCTTCGATCAACAAAAGATCGGCTTTCGCGCGGACGCGCGGCGAAAGAAATTCTTCTCGATCGACAAACTCTGGATAGAGTGCGAGACGTTCGCGCAGAACGAAACCGCGGCGCTCGGTCTCGGCTTTCAACCTCGCGATTTGGGGCCAGGCGGCTTCAGGATTGATGAAATCCCGAGTGATGGGAGAGATCCCGCCCCAGTCGTTGATGCCGGCTTCGAGGAGGCGAGGGAAATCGTCGTAGCTGAGATTTGGCGGGGCTTGGACGTTCATTTGCGGTCCGAGAATCAGGCGAGCGAGCGCGATGGTGCGAAGCATGTCATCGAGTGACGGCTCGGGGTGCGCGGCCATCGGAATATCCTGCTTGGCGCGGAAATTTTGGATGATGACTTCCTGGATGTGGCCGTATTTTTCGTGGAGCGTTCGAATGGCGAAGAGCGAGTCGATGCGCTCTTCCATGGTTTCGCCGATGCCAATGAGGATGCCGGTGGTGAAGGCGATGGAGAGTTTGCCGGCTTCTTCCATGGTGCGGAGGCGGAGGGCGGGCACTTTATCAGGAGCGTTGGCGTGGGGCATCCCATTGCGCATCAGGCGGGGGCTCACGTTTTCGAGCATCAGGCCGACGCTGGCGTTGGAATCCTTGAGACGCAGCAGTGCAGCGCGGTCCATGACACCGGGATTGGCGTGGGGGAGCAGGCCGGTTTTTTCGAGGACGAGTTCGCACATAGTGGCTAGATAGTCCAGCGTTCGCGAGTGGCCCTGGCTGCGGAGGAATTCGCGGGCTTCAGGGAAAATCCTTTCGGGTTGATCGCCGAGGCTAAAGAGGGCCTCCTTGCAGCCGGCCTGGCGGGCGCGTTCGGCAAGGGCGAGGACTTCGTCCGGGGTCATGAAGTGGGCGCCGGGCTGGCCGGGGTCCTTGCGGAAGGTGCAGTAGCTGCAATAGTCGCGGCAGAGGGTGGTGAGCGGGATGAAGACTTTCTTGGAAAACGTAATTACGGTTCCCTTCCCTTGGACGCGGACTTCGGTGGCAGCCCCCAGGAGTTCCGCGAGGGGAGATTGTGCGGCGAGCAAGAGAGCGTCTTCCCGTGTCCGGGGATGGAGTGTGGTTTGCATTGGCGATCTCGCCGAAGGTAAGAAAAGAATCTAACACAGAGCGCACAGAGAACGCAGAGAGGAGAAGCTAGCGGAAGAGGTCTTCGCTTGCGGGGCGGATGATTTTGGCGGCGGGTTCTGAGGAGGGCTTGTAGCGATAGCCGCGAATGAGGACGACGGGAAAGCCTTCGGCCTTGGCCATCAGCAGACCGGCGGCGGAGGCTAACTCGTCGGCTACGGCGAGCACGGTGGCGGTCAAAGGCTTGCCGTCGCGATCGCGCGTGCTGCGCAAATCATGGAGGACCGGCACGCCGGACGCGCCGATGGCAACATCTGTAAGGCCGAGGCGCCAGGGCCGGCCGAAGGTGTCGCTGATGATAACGGCGATGCGCTTGCGGCTTCGCTTGCGCAGAGCGGAGGCAAGATTTTTCGCGGAGCGGTCAGGATCGCGGGGGAGCAGTGTGACGGCGTCGTCGCCAGGAACATTCGAATGATCGACGCCCGCATTGGCGCAGACGTAGCCGTGGCGAGTCTCGGCGATCAGCACCGGATCGGTACGGACGAGGCGGCGCGATTCTTGCAGGATTACTTCGATAAGCCGGGGGTCTTTCTTTTGGCGCTCGGCGATAGCCTGGGCTTGCGGCGAAGGCTCGATCGTTGACAACCGGACGACCGCCCCTTCGGCTTTCGAAATGATTTTTTGCGCGACGACGAGGATGTCGCCATTTTTGAAATGGATGCGCGCTTTGCGGGCCGCGTTTGTGATTTGTTCGGAGAGATTGTCGCCGCAGTGAATCTCCGGCAATCCGGGCAGGCGAAAGAGGCTGACACCGGATTTGGCAGTGGGAGCATTCTTCGAGGCAGTGCGGGATTGGCGGCGTTTGGCCATGAGCGCGGAATGGAAATCTTACGCGAGCCGCGAATACGTTTCACCTGCGAAAAACGGGACGCATGAAAAGCGAGACGGGCGTCCCGATCGGATCGGGACGCCCGTCTCGCGGTACTCGATTGAAAGCGACGGCTAGCCGTGTTGGGGAGGCTTCTTCTCGTCCCTTGGCGGCTTGTTGGGCGGCGGCGCTTGCTTCTGGCGTTCCTGCTGCTGTCTTTGCTGTAATTTCTGCTGCTCCTGGCCGTGTTTCTGCTCCAGCTGTTGGAGCTGCTGCTCGTGCCTCTGATTGAGCTGCTGCTGCCTGGCTTCGTCGGCTCTCTGCTGGTCGGCCTTTTGGCGCTGCTGAATCTGCTGCTGCTCGATCCTCTGGCGCTCCTGGTCTTGTTTCTGGCGGAGTTGTTCCAGTTGCTGCTGATGCCTCTGATCGAGCTGCGGATTCACGTTGTTCGAGCTGTACGAGTTAGCCGGCCGAGACGAAGGCGGACGATCATTGTAGCCTTTCGAATTGCCCGAATTGCCGGGAGCGTTTCCGCTGTTGGCCGGTGCGTTCACATTCCGGTTTCCGGGGTTCGCCGGTAAGGAAGGGTTAATGGAGGGTGGGCGATTGTTGTTGTTGCGGGCGTTCCCCTGATTGTTCTGCGCGTTGCCCTGGTTGTTCTGCGTGTTGTTCTGGTTATTTTGTACATTGCCGGCGGGCCGATTTGCCTGAACGTTTCGCGCCGTGCCGGGTTGAGCCGGCGGAGCGATTTTGACGTTCGCACGGGCCTGTTGCACGTTCTCGGCCGGCACTTGGCGAAGTTGAGAGATGGCCGGCGGCCTGCCGCCATTGGCTTGAACGGCCTGCTGCTGCTTGGCGAAGGAAACGGGCGGGGGCGGCGGAGCAGTCTTCGCTACAACGGCGCGGCTGAAGGAAGCAGCCGGGGGCCTGCCGGGAGCGGCGCCGCCGCCGAGAACGCTGTGCTGCTGAGGAGCAACACTCGGCGTCATCGGAGCGACGGGAGCCGAGGCTACTTCGCGCGCGTCCACTTTGACCATGTTGTGGGCCACGGGCTGAGAAGACGTGAAAGCCTGATGGGACGTGGCGGTGACGGCATTGGGAGCGGTCTGGTTCTGATACTTGATGTTGGTCACGTTCACGGTCTTATTGACGTAGACGTTGTTGTAGACGTTGGTGATGTTGGTCTGGTTGATGACCGTGGTGTTGGTAACGTTGACGTTTCGAACGTAGCGCTCGCTGACGTGATAAGACGGGCAGTAGACGTCACGGGGGCCGAGCGGGAACCAGGCCACGCCGACTCCACCGCCACCACCGATTCCGATGCCAATGCTGAAGTGCGGCCCACCGACCCACGCGACAAGCGCGGGGGCGTAAACCGGGCGGACATAAACGACGCCGACTACGGCAACGGGGCGCGGCGGGCAGGGCACCCAACCCCAGACGCCGGTGACAACCACCCAGCGGCCGTAGTGGAAGGGAGCAAATCCCCAAGGTTCATCGTCAACCCAGGTCCAACCCCAGGGCGAAATCCAAGCCCAGTGGCCGTAGCGATAGGGGGCCCAGCCGACAACGGTAGTGTGAGGAAACCAGACGGTGCCGTATTCGGGCACGGGGCGCCAGCCGCCGTTGTCGTCAAGGTCTTCGTAGCCGATGACGTCGCTGGAGACGTAGCGCGAAGAAGTCGAGTGGTCTTCGCGGCGGTCGCGGTCACCGCACCAGTGGTCGAAGTCGTCATCGTCATTGCCGAACCTCTGGATGTCAGCGTCGAGCTGCTCGGTGCCGGCAAAAGTGCCGGATTCCCTGGCATGAACCGTATAAGCAGAGCCGCCGCCGGTGACTTCACCTTCGCCGTCGCGAACAGTCACGAGCGTGGTATCGCCGGCTTCATTCACGTTGATCTTGTAATTGCCGGGACGAAGAATTGAGAAAGCGAGATTGGGAGTATCGATTTCGAAGGCTTCGTCCTGTTCGAGGCGGCGGACGCGCACGTTGAGCGTGCCTTCGGTAAGGCGAACCTGGGCCATGTGGTCGTCCAGATTCAAGAAGGAAAAACCAGTGTTGTTGGAGAGGCGGATCGCGGCCGAGCCGAGGTGAAGCTCGGCGCGGGAGTCGTTGTCGGTCCAAAGCTTGTCGCCGGTGGTAAGCGGACGGTTGACAGCCACGGAAACCCAGTCATCGGTGCCACTCGGGTTAAACGAAACGTTCCCGTGAGCGTAGCTGAGGCGCGCGACGCGGCTTGGCGGATCTTCGTCATCATCGGCTGCGGCGCGTTGCGGAGCGAAGAGAGCCACCGCCAGCGCGATGCTGAGGAGGCTCGCTAACTTGAGCAGGTGCTTTCTCATGTCGAAATCTCTCCTGAAACTTGCGCGGCCAATATGAATTTGCGCCGCGACATTTGACATTCCGTGGTAAATAGCCTGGGTCACTCTAAACACTAGCACTTCGCCGATAGAGGGCATTGGCCGCGCAATTTCCCCATGTCGAAACAGCAAATGCCGGTGACGAAATGCTTCATTTCATCTAACACCGAACGGGCCGAAGAGTTGTGTGGGAGCGATGCCGCAAGCAAATTGGACACAAGGAAGATGCGAGGCGACGGGAATTTCGTTTCGTAGCTGATGGTGAAAAACAAACGGCCCGTCCAAAAAATCTGAACGGGCCGTGAAATTCACAAACAGATTAGCGGTGGCTGTGAGAACCGGAGCCTCCGCCGGAGCTTCCGCCGCCGTGGCTACCGCCACCACCGCCCCCTCCGCTACTATGGCTGCCACCGCTGCCGCCTCCGCCACCGTGGCTGCCACCGCCACTGTAGCCACTTCCTCCGCTACCGTGGTAGCCGCCACCGCTAGAGCCGCCTCCGCCGCCGCTGTAGCTGTGGCTCGGTGCGGAGTAGGAGCGCGACGGAGCCGAATAGCCGGGGCTCGGTGCGGAATAAGTTCGCGGCGCCGAATAAGAACGCGTAGGCGGCGGACTGTAGGAGCGGGGCTGCGAGGAGCCCCGATTCCCGTTGTTCGGCGAGTTGCCGTAGGTACGCTGCGGCGCACTGTAGGTTCGCTGCGGCGGTTGGTAAGAGCGGTTGTTGTTGGAATAGTTTGGCCGGCTGCCGTTGTAGTTGGGCGTCGAAGGCCGCGAGGCTTGGCCGCTAACGGCTCCCGACTGCGAATTCCCGCGTGCCCACGGCGGACGGTTTGTATCTTGAAGTCGAGCTGTTTGCGCGGGCTGATTCGCGGGGTGATTGGAGCTTCCGAAACCTGCCGGCCCGCGGCCGCGATCCGTGGTATTCCCTTGCGCTTCCCAGACGCGTGGGCTGTTGCCGGCGCGCTGCGACGCGGTGTTATTGCCCGCGATGGGAGCTGATGAACGGTTCTGGTTGGCCGACGAGGAAGGCGGTCGATTCTGCGACAAATCGCGCTGCCGCGGCGACACCGCCGATGTGTTCGGCGTATTCGTTGGCCGCCCGTTTATCGACGGCGTATTGTGCAGTGGAGTATTCGATGTTCCAGCGCGCTGATTCAACGTGCCATTCGTCGGACGGTTTGCCGGGCTGTTCACCGGTGAGTTACCAATACGACCAGCGGTAAGGCTGCGAGGATTCACGGTACGAACAGGAGCGTGCGAATCGGCCCGTGCGGGAGCGGTGCGAGCAACAACCGCACGATTCTGGACAGAAGCCGGCGGCGTGGCAACATGTGATCTGATGTTCACGGAGCCGAGCGCGCTGCGCGGCGTGGGCTTGATCCCGACCGAGTTGGTCACTCGCGCGCCCTTGAGAGCAGCGGGCGTGAGATGGACGCCGCCACGATTGACGGCCTGGCCGTTCATGAAAGTCTTGCGGTCAACCGCAGTCACTGCGCGCACGTTGTGGGCATTCACGAAATTGACGTTGCGAACGTTCGTGTTGTTGAAGACGTTCACGTTGCGAATGAACGTGTTGTGGACGTTGATTACGGTGACGAAATTATGGCTGCAACCGAACCACGGGAAGAACGGTTCCCCGAAGCCGAGCGGAAACCAGCCGACTCCGAAACCAAATCCGCCGCCGAGGAAACCAACGAAAGCCGGCCCATAGATGGGAGGACCATAGTACGGACCGGGGCACCAGCCCCAGCCGCCCGCGAAATAGTTCCAGCGGCCATAATGGAAGGGAGCAAAACCCCAAGGCGAATAGTCGACCCACGTCCAACCCCAGGGGCCGACGTAATTCCAATAGCCGTTGCTATAGGGAGCCCAGTCGGGTTCAACTTCGCGCGGATACCAAACGTGACCGTATTCGGGTTCATCGCGCCAGTCGCCGTAATCGTCCAAATCACTGTAGCCAGGCGTATCGCGCGAAACGTACCTGCCGGAAACAGAGTTGTCTTCTTTCAGATCGCGCTCGGCGGCCCAGCGGTCGAGGCCGTCCGGACCAGGGGCTTTGTCAATGTTATATTGAATGTTGTCCGTGCCAGTGAATTCGGCGCGCTCGCCAAGATGCACGTCATAAGTTTTGCCGCCGGCGGTAACTTCGCCTTCGCCGCGAATGACCGTGACGCGAGCGGAATCTCCGCTTTCATTTACGTCAATGCGGAATGCTCCTGCCTGTTTCACGGTGAAAGCCAGATTTGGGGCGTCCACTTCGTAGAGATCGCCTTCGCGCAATTCGCTGACGCGGAAATTGATGCTGCCCTCGGCGAGCCGCATCTGGGTAATGCCCTGATCGAGATTGAGAAAGGAAAGAGCGGTCATGCTCCCGATATGGATGGAGGCGGTACCCGCTTGTAATTCGGCGCGGGAATCTTTGTCGGCCCAGAGTTTGTCGCCGATCGTGACCGGACGGTTTTTGGCGGCGCTGCCCCAATCGCCTTGACCGCCGGGCTGCAGAGAGACGGAACCTTCAACAAAGCTGATGCGCGCGACGCGCGTGGGAGGATCCTTTTCTGACTGCGCTCCGGACGATTCTGGTGGATATGTGGCTGTTGTATCCTGGGCGCGCGCCATGGGCGCGAGCAAACTCAATAGACCCGCCAAATAAAGCAGCATGCCTAAGCTGCTCTTGCCGGTAAATGTCATCGTCTTCATGACGAATCCCCTGTCCTCGGTTTGGACGTGGGCCGCTTTGGCCATGCTAATGAGACGTTCTAGCCGATGGGAGCGTAACATCTTATTCATACTAATGCTCCCAGTAGGTAGAACACCGCAATGGGAAAGAAGTTGCCCTCCGGGTACTTTCGGTCAACGCGCCACGGGCGAGCAACGACGCTAACCTATTTATTTACAGTATGTTGCGTGATATCTGCACTCTTGGCCAGGGAACGCTGAGAGCCCTACCTTAGGGCGGAATAGAGTGATTGCTTCCAGCGCCTATTATCGATGGTCCAGTAGATCTTGGCTTTCTTGCCGCTGTGCAAAACCGGCGCCCAAACCGCTCGATTGCGCTCATTGCCAGCCACGTTCAGGCGATCCACGACGGTCATACCCAGAGTGAGTTCGCTGGAGGTCTCCACGTCCACGTAGTGCTCGCTTTGCTCGGTGACGATGGTCGGATCCAGGGCGATGGACATCGCCACGGGGTCCGGCAACGAAATTCCGTGTTGGCCGGTCTGCTCGAAGTAAGCTTCTTGAGCGCGGCTGTTGCATTCGATGGCGAAGCGCGCCTGCGGCGTGCCAAAGCTCAACACTTGCTTGATGTCGTCCGGATTTAGCGCTGCATCGCCACGGCAGAGGTGCCAGCCCACCAACTCGATGGGAAGCCCGCTGTGCAGCACGATTCGGGCCGCCTCAGGGTCGCACCAGATGTTGTACTCGGCAGCAGGCGTCACGTTCCCTTCGCAACAAGGCGCGCCGCCCATGATCACGCAGCGGGAGACATTTGCAGCGATGCCGGGATTTAGCTGGAGAGCCAGGGCAAGATTTGTCAAGGGTCCGAGAGTCACCAAAACAAGGCCCGGATTGCACTCGATCGTGGTGATGATCGCCTCGAGCGCGGGCACTTTTTCAGGCGACCTGGCAGGAGGTGGATAGCCGTGGTCGCCCAGGCCATCGCGGCCGTGGAACCAATGAGCGGGTTGGTGGGGGCGATTCAGGGGTTCTTCCGCGCCCATGAACACGGGAACTTGCGAGCCGCAGAGTTCCGCGGTGTAGAGCGCATTGCGCGTGGCCTGCTGAACGGCGACGTTTCCCGCAACCGTGGTAATCGCAAGCACACGCACCTGGGGAGATCGCAGCGCCATGATCAAGGCGACGGCATCATCGGAAGCGGTGTCGGTATCAATCAGGAGGAGTGGTTTCACGCGGCGTAGGATACCAAACCTGGCGCAGAGCCGCGCTCAAAAACAATCTTGGTAGACGAAAAATTGAACTCGAGTGTGGAGCATGTGCCGCCTCACATTTCCGGTCGCTTCTGGGCTACTTCGGAGCTCTATCCGTCAGAATGTCAACCGAAGTGTTTGGGTGCCCTTGGATCCCATCAACTTGGTATGATGAGCGGCAACACCGTGGGTGAGAGAATGGCTCAGCCTGACTACAAGACTATCTTCGAGATCGGAATCAAGTCCTTTCCTTGGAGTGTCTTGTTGCATCCCGTGTTTTTTATTGTTATCGGACTGATCGTCGTTCGATTCGCCAAGGGCAAGCAGTTTTATCAGATTGTCGGGGGTTTCGTGGCGGGACTTGCCACTTTTTTTTTCCTTTTGCTGAGCATGCGCTTAGTGCCGGATTTTGTTGAGCTTCGGAGCGCTTATCGGAGGGGCGATAGCACTGTTGTCAAGGGCATCGTCGAAAATTTCCATCCCGCACCGGTCCTGGGCGGATTGAAAGAGTCCTTCATCATTCACGGCGTCGTTTTCTCATATTACTTGCTCGATGCTAATGCCTGCTTTCACAATGATCCTCCTCGTAGAGGTCCTATCCGGGCGGGCTTAGATGTCCAGATTTTCTATAAAGATGGTTGCATTCAGCGAGTGGACATCCGCCAGTAATGTTGTCCGCCGCGCCAGGAAGAATGGTTTCACGCGGCGTAGGATACCAAACTCGGCGCAGATGCGCGCCGCCTAGCGCGGGGTTTTTGGCCCGTGGCTCTCGACCACAAAGATATTTCCGTAGAGATCCTGGAACATGGCTTCCGTGGAACCCCAGACCTCGTCCACCGGATTCTCAACGAATTTGACGCCGCGCTTTGATGCCAGATCATAGAATTTGCGGCAATCTTCGACTTCGAAGACCCACCTTGTCTCTTTGCCAACCCGATTCTCGTAATCCGTAATTGGATCGTCCAGCGAGATAGGCTTTGCTATTTCCAGAATGATTCCGACATCCTTCCGGCCGCGTGGAGCGACGACAAGCCAACGTTTTCCGTCTCCGAAAGCTCCTTCCTCGGTCTTTTCAAAACCAAGGACCTCGGTGTACCAATTCAGCGCCTTGTCGTAATCCCGGACGACGATCGTGGCGTACCTCAACCGCACGATACCCAGATCTCTCCCGCCGGACTGCGAAGCGGCGACTGCGACAAGCAGCATGGGGGCGAAAACGACTGCGAATGTCAAAAAACCTTTGCGTCCGATCATTGCTTCCTCCATTTCAGTTTGACCCTGGTTGCAGCGAAACTCAGCGCAGCTTGTTGGACAGAACGAACTGGTTGCCGTCGACATCCTTGAAGATGGCCATGGTCCCCCACACCTCGCTCTTCGGCTCGGCGGCAAATTCCACGCCCTTTGACTGCAGGATTTTGGCGGTAGCGAAAACGTCGTCGCACCAGAACGTTAACGGCTGGAAACTGCCGATACGATTCTCATGGCCCTCCGGCGTAAAGAGCGCGAGCCTTGATTCCGCGCCAGGGATCAAGAGTTCAATCCAGCGCTGCTTGCCGGTGAACGGCTGGTCGGTGAGGACCTTGAATCCCAGCTTTTCGGTGTAGAACTTCAGCGCGGCATCCTGATTCCGGACGGGAATACTGGCGATGCTGATCCCACGAATCATGTTGGTTGTCCTCGCGAACAGAACCTAACTTGCGCGGAGAACGATTGCAATGAGCCAGGCATTGCTATACTAATGACTGGTACAGTGATGCTTCCGCTTGACGATTATGTTGTCGATGTCCTGATGCGCGACTTGGTCGGTCATGACCGCCGACCGGTCAGCTTCCTGGTGTACCTGTGGCTTGCGATGGAGCAGCAGCGGCGCGCGAAAGCGGTTCGAATCAGCTATCGAGAAATGGCGGAATCCATCGGTGTGTCGAAGAGTTCGGTGCAAGCGGCTGTGAATTGGCTGGTGCGACGGAAGCTGCTTGGTGTCAGCAAAGAAAAGTCGACGGCGACGCCTCGCTACACGGTGCTCCGTCCCTGGACAGCTGGAGCGCAGCGTTCCCGCTAAATCATCTGGAGAATCGCCGCACGCTGAGGGATATGGGAAGTCCGACACAGAAGATGTGTATGATGACGCCGACGATCATCAACTTCAGGGAAAACGGGCGTTTGGCGACGACGGAGAGCGGCAGCACAATGCGATTCATGAAGAAATAGACGGCCACGCCATACAGCGAGCCTGAAACGACGGCGTTCTGTATCAAGAAAGGAAGAGCGCGGCTCGCCAGGAAATAGACAGTAGCTGCGCCAAATGCGATGACGAAGTGACAGAGGAGGCCGAGCAGCGCCGTTGCGAGTCCGCCTTGGAAGGCCTTCGGCCCGAGCAATCCGCTGGCAATTCCTTGCAGGAGTGGCACAGGCTTGGCGCCGAAGAAGCCGTAGACGACGAACGCGGCGATAATGTCCAGGACGCCGCACGCAAAGCCGGCCCATAGCACGGCTAGCATAACGTTTGGGTTTTTCTCCAAAGAGACCTCCGCTGCCGCAGTCACAGCTTCTGCCCGCTAGCTTACACCACAGACTTCCCTTCTCCGATAAGCGCGTTTATCAGGACTCAACCTGGGCAAACGGAGAGCAAAAGCCGCCGGGCAAGTCGCGATGAGGCTTGGAACACACGCAAATACTCGAAGGTCAAACTCTTCTGTAACCTTTCCATCTCCATGCCAGGCCCTACCTTGACAGGCCAGCTTCGCGGTGGTATCGATAAGGGCAAAGTCGTAGGTCTCCGAACGACAACCCGCAGTTCAGGTCATACAAGACAGCGTTACAGAGGAGGGCGATCATGCGACTTCTTTTCCCCAGTCGGATTTCGTGTGTTTTTCGGTGGATGGCGATAATTGCCGTCATAATCGTTCCGCAAGCGCTGCAGGCGACGCAGTGGCACGTCACCGTGGGAGCGCAAAGCAAGAACAAGGGACACCAGGCGCTGGCCTTTCTTCCCAATGAAATCTGGATTCACGCCGGGGACAGCATCACCTGGACTTTCCCGGTACCTGAACCGCATAGCGTGACTTTTCTCACGCCAGGGCAGGTGCGTCCGAGTGTCATGATTGGTTGCCCAGGCGTTACAGCGGATAATTCTGCCTTTAATGATTCCGCGTGCGTAAACAGCGGTCGCATTGCCACTGTCGGAACGACCTACACGGTGACATTCACGAAGGCGGGTAACTACAGGCTGGTCTGCCTAATCCACATCAACATGACCGGCATCGTTCACGTTCTGGCCCCGTCGATGCCTCTTCCCCACGATCAGGACTTCTACAACGCCCAAGCTGCCGATCAACAGCGTGACCTGCTTTCCGACCATGACAGTGGATTGGCTAGAAAGTTTAGAGAAGATGCTTCCGAGGATTCTGGCGAGGCAGATGCGCATGCGCTCAACCACATGATCGTTACGGGCACCGGGGAACTCGTTTCTACGCCGGGCGGCATCCAAAGCGCGTCGCTGATGCGATTCATGCAACCGAGTATCACCATCCATGCGGGCGAAACCGTGGAGTGGGACAGCTCAGATGTGACTGGCCACACCGTCACCTTTGGCCAGGAGCCAGCAAACGTCACCCCGCAAACGCCGCCATCGGGCAACGTATTTGCTGATCCAGATGGCGCGCGACACGCGATCATCAGCTCAACTGCCGACAACGTACACTCTGGGTTCATTGCGCCAGCGGCGCACGAACGCAATGGAGTGCCGCAGGCGCCCGCGCCAATAGCACAGGTGCAGCCGCCGGTGGGCGTGACCCGGTTCCGGGTGACATTCATGACTCCCGGAACATACCCCTACATCTGCGCCTTTCATGACGAATTAGGCATGAAGGGTGAGGTGATCGTCATCCCCTAGAACTTCACTGTTGCGGCACTGGCGACCGATTGAGAGCGAGCCGCGCCAGCTCATGCGGCCCGCCCCGCGGCAGAAATACCCTGCAAGGATTTTTGGGCAAGCGGCCTGCGGTGTTGCTTGCCACTTGTCCGGTAAGCGTTAATCAGGTTTAGCGTGCGCTCAAATCCTGACCCGGATAGGGTATGCTGATTGCCCGTATGGATGAAAGGAATCCCACGGCAATCCCTACCACTCGGCACCAATCCCAAATGATCCAGCGTCGCGCGAGAAGTATTAGCTCGGCGTCAGTTCTTACGATTTTACCGGTGGCTGCACCGTGGAGTTCATTGATCATCGGCCAAAAGACCGTGGGGGTAAAAGCCCAGAGAACGAGAAACGAGATTACCGGAAGTAACAACCAAAGGCGATATCGAAACGGAGTCTTCCATCCGCTGATGAGTGCGCCCACGATCCCAAACACCATCACGAGGCTCAAGGGCTGGAAAAAATCTCCGGGGTTTAACGGGAACCGGGGACCATACGGCAGGAGATTGAACGAAGCCGGCGGCTTTGCACTCCATGCTCCCGCCACGATGAGAAGATCAAATAATTTGCCGCCCAAGCCGATACCCCATCCGATTACGGAAAACCAGAGAAATGCGCGAGTCAGCCGTTCGCGTGACATGCTTTGGCCCCTCCGAGGCGCGTGGTGGGCCGAAGTATAGCGACCTCTGGGCATCAAACAAATGGATTCAAACGATGACGATGGAGGTCGACCGGCGGGAAACTGCACGCTAGCTCCTCATGAGTCGCCTAACCGGACAAGCGCCGGGAGCTCCCCTTGCACCTGATTAGACGTACGACCCTCACGCATTCGCCTTCACACTTTGCAACTGGGGGTTAATTTGCTGACTACGCGTGCCGGCCGTTTCCGCCGATCTGGTAGCCTACGCCGCGAATCGTTCGAATCAGCGCGCGATCGTATCCGGAATCGACCTTGCGGCGGAGATAGTTGATGTACACGTCCACGACATTGGTCAACGTATCGAGATTGAGTTTCCAGACCTGCTCGACGATGGCTTTACGGGAAACGGGCTGGCCCTCGTGGCGCATCAGGAATTCAAGCAAGGCGAATTCCTTGGGGCTGAGGTCGATGTCGTGACTTCCGCGGCGCACCGTATGGCTGACGCGATCGACTTCGAGGTCTTCAATCTGGAGAATCGAGCGCGCGGGCCGATTTCCTCTCCGCAGAACAGCGCGAATGCGCGCGGCTAGTTCGGCGAAAGCAAAGGGTTTTGCGACGTAATCATCGGCGCCGGCGTCGAGACCGCGGACGCGTTCCTCAACCAGGCCCGCGCCCGTCACGATGACCACCGGCAAATCCGGCCTCTTGGAGCGAATGCCGCGCAGAACATCCAGCCCGCCGGCTCCCGGCAGATCGAGATCGAGGATCATAAGATCGTAGGCGTGGTCGGAAGCCAACTGTTGCGCTTCGAGCCCACTCGAAACCACTTGTACCGCGAATTGCTCTTGCACGAGCCGCTGATGCAGAAATTCTGCAAGCGGGGCGTCATCTTCAGCGACAAGAATGCGCATCGGCTCACACGAAACGGTTAGATTTTAGAAGGGGTGCACTAAGTTTGGACAGAGTGCGATGGAGTGTCAAGAGAATGCGAGCGCATGGTATCGCAAAGAGCACCACGAATCCGCGGACTAAATAAGGATCGAATTCCAGAGCACGGCTTTTCGTTCCATTGTGGGACCGAATCCGACACTGAAACTGTCTTTGAACGCAAAATCAAAGATTTTCGCAATGCTGCGACCAACTGATTGAGTTTGTTGGTCTTTGGAGGCAGCAATTCCAGGGCAGGATGGTCTCCTTCGTGCATTGAACCTCTTTTCTTGTGATGGTGACGATTGGCAACTGAAACGACACCATTGGCTCATTCAGCCACGCTACGAGTGTTGATCGTGGATGATGAGATTTCCGTTCGAAAAGTCATGGCCGCGGTGCTTGCGCAGCTTGGCCTTCCCTGCGAAACGGCCGGAAGCGGAGAGGAAGCGCTCCGCATCCTCGAAACGCGCCGGATAGACGCGGTAATCTCCGACCTGCAAATGCCCGGAATGTCCGGGATGGAGCTTCTGGTGAAGGTTCGGCAGAGATATCCCCAGATGGTGTTCCTGGTAGTCACCGGAGTGGATGACATCCGGGTCGGCGTGCAAGCAATGCGACAGGGCGCGGACGATTATCTCGTGAAGCCGCTACAAGTGGATGCAAATATAGTCTCAGCCAGTCTCGCGCGCGCGTGGCACGTGAAGCGCCTGGAACAGGAAGTCGAAAACTACCGCCATCATCTCGAAGAAATTGTCGCCGAACAAACCCAGCAACTGCGAGAGGCATTGCGGCAGATTGAGCGCAGCTATGACCACACGCTCGAAGTTCTGGGCGCGGCCATCGATTTGCGGGACAGCCCCACGGCCGGACATTCCCGGCGCGTATTTCTGTACTCCGTCGAGATTGCCAAGGCGCTAGGCGGCCTCGAAAATCAGATGAGAAACATCGCCATGGGAGCTTGGCTGCACGACATCGGCAAACTGGCGATACCGGACGCGATTCTCCTTAAGCCAGGGCCTCTTACTGACGGAGAGCGCGCAATCATGCAGCGCCACGCACAAATCGGATACGACTTGGTCAAAGGGATCCCGTTCCTTGCGGACGCGGCGGAAATCATCTTCGCTCATCACGAGCGTTGCGACGGCAGCGGTTATCCGAGAGGCTTGAAGGCGCAGGAAATCCCCGCTGGCGCGCGGATCTTCGCGGTGGCCGATACGTTTGATGCGATGACCTCCGATCGGCCCTATCGCCGTGCGCTTCCGTTCGAAGCATCACGAGAGGTAATCGAAAAAGGAGCGGGAAAACATTACGACCCGCAAGTAGCGAGGGTCTTCCTGGGCATTCCCGACGAAAGGTGGGAAGTAATCCGCAGAGAGACAGCGGCTATTCAGGATTTTGCGTATGCGACGGCAAGCGACATTCAGGCATTGAGCAAGCCGGTCGAATCCGCGAGCAAATAGGTGGGAAGAAATCAGCCGGTCGGGCTGCGTCTTTGGAGACATTTCCTTGCGGGCGCGAAACGGCTAGCGCAGGACCCAGGGGCCCTTCTTTTCGGTGAAACGGCAGCCGTAGCGGTACAGCGGCGGGGTTTTCGCCTCCGCATGCATGATTTGGGCTCTGCCCACGTGTTCGTCATGTATAGACACCATGTAGACGTCCACGATGGAATGAACCGGAATTCCCCGGTTGCAGGTGCACAGAAAGCCGCTGAGACTCACGTTCTCGGTCGTCGCCGGCTCTTCAAAATCCTTGTTTTGCGCATCCTTGCCCCGAAGTTTCAGCGGCACACGCAATCGCACGCGCACCTCGCTCCGAGGAGTGTGGCGGGACGCCTTGGCGAGTCCGCCGAGGAATACCTTGAGGGCCTCGAAGTCCAACGGCTTTTCGAAGTACGCCGCCGCGCCCAACTGTTTACAGTGTTCCCTGGTTTGAGCACCACCTTCGCCGCTGACAATGACCACGGGAATCGGCTGCGTCCGGCTGAACGATGTGAACGTCTGGCATAGTTCATAACCGGAATACTTGGGCATGCGCAAATCGAGCAGGATGGCGTCGGGCATGTGCTCGAGCGCGAGAGCCAGGCCGTGTTCGGGTTCACCCGTATCGATGACTTCGTAGGATTCGCTAAGCTCGAGGCGCATCAGCCGCCGGAGCGCTTCGTCGTCGTCCACGACCAGCAGCTTTCCCTTCGGTCCGTTCCTGCTATTAGTGTTCACGGGAACCGCTTTCCACCTGTTGCAACTGAGATTTCAAATCAGGCAACGTGTTCTTGCCGCTATCGAGGACTTCCCGGACTTTACTAATGAAGATCTCCTCGGTGAACGGTTTATGCAGAAGGTTGGTCCCCATCTGCAGAACTCCATGCCCGGCGATAAAGCTGTCTGTGTACCCGGACATGAAGAGGACCTTCAGTCCGGGCTGGCGCATCGACAAACGTTCCGCCAAAACGCGGCCGTTCATGCCGGGCATGATCACGTCAGTAAGCAAGAGGTCGAAGGGGCCGGAATGACGCCCTGCTATTTCGAGAGCGGCTTCTCCACTCTGAGCCGACAACACGCGGAAGCCGTTTGATTCGAGGAAGGCTTGCGCCAGCTTCCGCAGAGGCTCCGCATCTTCGACCAGAAGAATCATTTCTGATCCTTGCGATTTCTCCCTGGCCTGGACCTCGGGCTTGGCAACGGAAACTTCCTCGGCTTCCAAATGCCTTGGAAGGTAGATCTGAAAAGTCGATCCCTTGCCCGGCGCGCTGTCCACCCAGATGTATCCGTTGCTTTGCTTCACCACGCCATACACGGTCGCAAGGCCCAGGCCCGTGCCTTCCCCCAATGGCTTGGTGGTAAAGAACGGCTCGAAAATATGGGCGATAGTCTCTGGATTCATGCCGACACCGGAGTCCGCAATGGAAAGCATCACATAACTTCCCGGCTTGGAACCGGGATGATCGCGCGTGAACGCAATGTCCATTTCTGTGTTGGCGGTTTGGAGATGGAGTTTCCCACCCGAAGGCATGGCGTCTCGCGCATTCACAGCGAGGTTCATAATCACTTGCTCGATCTGGCTCTGGTCGGCTTTGACATTTCCGAGCGCGGCATCCAGTGACAGGGAGACGTTGACGTCCTCGCCCAGCAGGCGTGGAAGCATTTTTTCCATGTCAGTTACCAGCGAATTCAAGCTC
>Ga0207107_1125_pt1 | contig 18310 bp, 13 predicted proteins | sample Alteio_BWMinHeat_75_FD_153555 | JGI IMG/M metagenome (GOLD analysis project Ga0207107, IMG submission 153555) | Enriched cells from forest soil in Barre Woods Harvard Forest LTER site, Petersham, Massachusetts, United States -... | ecosystem: Environmental > Terrestrial > Soil > Temperate forest >... | reverse complement strand
TTCGGGAGGCTGCGGCTGTCGAAAATGAATCCACCCCCATTCCCGGCCTCGTCATTCGGCACGCCGCGGTGAAATGAAAAACTGAAAATGCGCACGGTCAGTTTGTCTGATTTGGAAGCCACGCTCTGCAGTTTTACCGAGGCCAGCATGCTTTGCAATGCGTCCATCAGGGCCGGCAGCGCGATGGGAAGCCTGGCGTGGTGAAGCAGCCAGCGCACGTTTTTCAGCGCATAGGGCACGCTTTGCAGGAAATGAGGCTTGCGTTCGTAAAAACCGCGAAAGCCATAAGCGCCCAATGCCTGCAGGATTCGAACGTAGGCATAGGCATAGTAGTGCTCCATGAATACTTCGCGCTTAACGTCGATAAATTCGGCAAGCCGTTCGAGGTAATAATCCAGCAATTGCTGGCGCAAATCCGGCGGCAGATCGGCCTTGGCATCATACAAAAGAGAAGCGATATCGTATTGCAGCGCTCCTTTGCGCCCGCCCTGATAATCTAGGAAAAACGGCTGGCCGTTGTGCAACATGACGTTGCGTGATTGGAAATCCCGGTAAAGAAAGTAATCACGGCGCGCGCTCAATAAGAACTCAGTCAACCGGCCGAAATCGTCTTCCAGCTGTTGCTCGTTAAAGGGGATGCCGGCGAGCTTGAGAAAATAATATTTGAAATAATTCAAGTCCCAGGCGATGGACTGATGGTCGAAGCTTGCGCGCGGATAGCACACTTTGTAATTCAAATCGCGGCCCGCTTCGATCTGAAAGCGCGGCAACACGCCCACAACCTTGCGATAGGCCTCAATCACTTGGGGAGCAATGTTCTCGCCAGCGCGATTTTTGGAGAGAAACTCAAAAAGCGTCGTGTCTCCGAGGTCTTCTTCGAGATAAGCGCCGTGGCTCAGGTCTTCCGTGTAGATTTCCGGCACGGGCAGGCCGCGCCGGCGAAAATGCTTGGAAAATTCAAGGAAGGCGGCATTCTCTTCGCGCACATCATAGAGAATGCCGATCGCGCTCACTTTTTCGCCCGCAAGCCGGATGACCTTGCGTCCTGAACCGCCGAGACCGCCCTGCAGCGGCTGCATCTGCTCCACCGCTGAATGGAAATGCTGCTCAAAGAGCCTTTTGAGAACGTCCATGAATATGACTTCCGGCGATCCAATTTTGACGAATGCTCGGAACGGCGATCACGTACTTCGAAAATTTAACGTACGGCGCGAACCTTGTTGCGGCCCGCCACCACCAAGATAACATGGGCGCATAAAGGGCTACGCGGGCAAGTGGTTCGTTGTTTCGAAGACAGATGAGATTATTGAAAAGGCCGTGATGGCGGAGGGCGGTTCACCTTGCGGCAAAGACGATGCACGAACTATAATTCGCGGACCGATTTTTGCGACGGAGGCATTAGGAGAAGCCGTGCCGATTGGAACTGCAGTCCACCAGCAGACTTTGAAGTTGTGCGAGAGCCTGAATTACCGCGAATGGTCGGGCTACTACGCGGTGAGCGTCTATGAGACACACCACGAGCACGAGTACAACGCCATTCGGAACGCGGCGGCGCTGATTGATGTGACGCCGCTTTTCAAATACCGCATCAGCGGCAAAGACGCGACGAAATTCGTGAACCGCGTGATCACACGCGATATCAGCAAAGTGGCCGCTGGACAGGTGATTTACTGCTGCTGGTGCGACGAGCAGGGAAAAGTGATTGATGATGGCACAATCTCGCGCCTGGGCGAGAATCTGTACCGCTGGACGGCGGCGGACCCGAGCATGCGCTGGTTCCATCAAAACGCGCTGGGGCTTGATGTGAAAATCGAGGACATTTCCGGCGAACTGGCTTCGCTGGCGCTTCAGGGGCCAACTTCAGGGCGGCTGCTGAAACAGGCGGCCGAGGCGGACATCACCAACCTGAAATATTTTCGCGTCACGCACGGAAAAATTGCGGGCGTGGAAGTGGACATTTCGCGTACCGGCTACACGGGCGACCTGGGCTACGAGATCTGGATTCCATGGAACGATGCGCCGAAAGTGTGGGACGTGCTGGTGGAGCACGGCAAGCGATTCGATCTGCATGCGGCAGGAATGGTGGCGCTGGATGTCGCGCGTATTGAAGCGGGACTGATCCTGATCGAAGTGGATTATTTCAGCAGCAAGAAAGCGCTGATCGAAGCCCAGAAATACTCGCCGTATGAAATCGGGCTGGGACGGCTGGTGGATTTGAAGAAAGAATATTTTATCGGCCGCGCGGCGTTGGAGGAGGAAAGCCGGCACGGGCCGAAGCGGTTGCTGATGGGGCTGGACATCAATTGGGAAGATGTCGAGAGGCTCTACGATGCAATCGGCCTGGCGCCGCAGGTGCCGAGCACGGCTTCGCGCGTCGCCGTGCCTGTGTACCGGGGCGGGCTGCAGGTGGGGAAGGCGACGTCCACCACGTGGTCGCCGACACTGAAGAAAATGATCGCACTCGCGAGCCTGAGCCGCGAGCAGGCTGCGCCGGGGACTGAACTTCACATGGAACTGACAGTCGAGGCTGTGCGTCACAAAGTGCGGGCCACGACGAAGGAATTGCCGTTTTTTAGCCCGCCTCGAAAGACTGCGACGCCAGTCACATAGCTGGCCAACCAGAAAAACAGTGGGCGAACTAAGAGCATCTCGCGGTCCGCGGGGCATGGGCTGCGGAAGAACATTACGAGTCTGCTTCCACGCGAAGCAAGGAGAAAGAATGCGGACATTTTCGAGCGGGACTCTTTATTTGAAATTCTTGGGCGCGGCTGTGCTGTTGATGGGTGGCGCGCGCTTGCAGGCGCAGAAGCCGGTTCAGCCGATCCGGCTATCGGTGGATGCGACGCAAGCGCCGCAGAAAATTCTGCACGCGCACATGGAGATGCCGGTGCAGCCGGGGCCGCTGACGCTGGTGTATCCAAAATGGATTCCTGGGGAGCACATGCCCACCGGCCCGATTCTTCAATTGGCGGGGCTCAAATTCTCGAGCGGGGGAAAGACGATTGCCTGGCGGCGCGACCTGGTGGACATGTTCGCGTTTCATCTGGAAATTCCGAAGGGGGTGACGTCGCTCGAAATTGAGCTCGATTCCCTGCTCTCCGCGCCCGCGGCCGGATATTCTTCGGGCGCCTCGGCGACCGCGTCTCTCGAGGTATTGAGCTGGAACCAGGTAGTGCTGTACGCGGCTGGTCGCGCGGCGCACGACGTGATGTTTGCTCCCAGCGTGCGGCTGCCTGACGGGTGGAAATACGGCACCGCGCTGCCGGGGGCGAAGCAAGCGGGCTCGACGATTGAATTTGCGCCAGTTCGACTCGACACACTGGTGGATTCGCCTGTGATTACCGGAAAATATTTCCGCACCATTCAGTTGACGCCAGGCGAGAACCCGCCGCACTTCATGGACATCGCTGCCGACAGCGCCGCGGCGTTGGCCATGCCGCCGGATACGGAGATGCATTTTCACCAACTGGTGATCGAGACAGGCGCGCTCTTCGGCTCGCGCCATTATCGCGATTATCATTTCCTGGTGACGCTGAGCGACGACGTCGCTCATTTCGGGCTGGAGCACCATGAATCGAGCGACGACCGCACCTATGAACGCAGCTTGATTGATGATTCGGAGCGCATTTATTTCGCCGGACTGCTGCCGCATGAAATGGTTCACTCGTGGAACGGCAAATACCGCCGTCCGGCGGACCTAGCGACGCCGGATTATCAGCAGCCAATGAAGGACGATCTGCTGTGGGTGTACGAGGGTCTGACGGAATATCTGGGAGATGTGCTGACGTCGCGCAGCGGACTCCTGACGCCTGCGCAGACGCGCGAGAACATGGCGCGCCTCGCGGCATGGTATGCGAACCAGCCGGGACGCACGTGGCGTCCGCTGCAGGACACGGCGGATGCGGCCCCGTTTCTTTACGAAGCGAAGGAGGACTGGGCAAATTGGCGCCGGAACGTGGATTTCTACGACGAGGGAGAGTTGCTGTGGCTTGATGTGGACAGCACATTACGCAGGCTCACGAGCGGTCAGAAATCCATGAACGATTTCTGCAAGACGTTTCACGGCGGCCCCGGTGGCGAGCCAGCGCTGAAAACTTACACGTTTGAAGATGTGGCCGCGACTCTCAACGGGCTTGCGCCATACGACTGGGCCGGATTTCTTCGCACACGGTTGGACACAACATCTCCCAGCACGCCCATCGAAGCCATCGAGAACAGCGGATGGAAACTGGTTTATAACGAGCTGCCGAATGAAATCGAGGCGAACAGGGAGGCGGTGAGAAGAGAGGTGGAGCTGACGTATTCGATCGGGATGATCGTCGGCGAGGACGGCACGGTGGTTGACGTGATTCACGGCGGACCGGCGTATATTGCGGGCCTTGGGCCGGGAATGAAGATCGCCGCTGTGAATGGGAAACAATTTGATGGCGAGGCGCTGAAAGATGCGATAGATGCGGCGAAGACTGGCAGCGCGCCACTGCAACTCCTGACTGCGAATGGCGCGCAATTTCAGAATCTTTCCGTGGATTATCACGGAGGTCTGCGGTATCCGCACCTCGAGCGTGAATCGAGCCGGCCGGATTATTTGAGCGAGATTCTTCGGCCCCTCGCCAAATGAGAGGATTCGCGAGTTGGGGCGGTAATTTGAGATGGAGGTGGTGTCCCGACCGGCCAAGGCATTGGTAGACTGATCGTGGGAGTGCGCGGTGAAATTCAACTTCTTCGTCATTTTCGGCATATTGCTCGCGGTGTTTGGGCTGGCGGCTTTGCTGCATCCTGAAATCAAGATGCCGGCGAAGCATGAGGAACTTGAGATCGGCCCGTTGAAAGTGCCGGTGGAAACGCGGCGCATCATTACGGTCCCGCCGGTCGTGGGCAGCTTGATCATTGTATGCGGCGCGGGACTAGCGTTTCTTGGCGCGCGGAAATCTTGAGGAAACTGCCCGAATGCAGTTCAGTGATGCAGGAACCCCCGGTCCGACGGTCGCGCGGCCGATTTGTCAGTAAGAGTCGTGCTCCGCGGATTCCTGTGAACTAATTTTCCCGGCAAAATTTCGATAGGTGAAGACGGTGTATGAGACTGCGAGGCTCATCCCAATGGCCCACCAGATGAGACCGATGCGGAGGCCGTAGTCGGCTGCCTTGGCGCTGGAAACCGTGAGCCCCCAATACGGATTGGTGCTGGCCGGGAGCACGTTGGGATAAAGGCTGAAAGCGACACTCGTCAACATCCCGACGAGGTAGGCGCAGGAAGCGGCGAAGACCAGGCCATCGCGATTCATGCGGAGAAACAGCTTCACTCCGAGAAGAGCGGCAACCGCGAGAACAGGAAATACAAACCCCCATGGTCGCAACCGGAAACTCGACGCTAAATCAGGCAGCAGTCGAAAACTTGCAGCGGTAATCACGACAGTGAGAGCGGCCACCAACCACCAGAGCCGCGAGGCACCGCGAAGAGAGCGCGCTTGCAGGTCCCCTTCGGTCTTGAAGGCCAGCCATGCGGCGCCATGGAGAGTGAGGGCTGCCAGTGCGACGACTCCCACGAGGATTGTGTACCAATCGAGAATTCCTGTTTGGCCGGTGGGGAGAAAGTTTGTCCACAGCGGCTCGAAGAAATGACCGGCGGCGTCGAGGGGAACTCCGCGGACAACGTTGCCAAGTGCAGCGCCATAAAAAACAGCGAGCAGGAGGCTGGAAAGCGAAAATGTGGCGTCCCAAATCGCGCACCAGATGGGGCCGCCAACATGACTACGAAATTCGAGAGAAACACCGCGGAGAATCAGCAGCCAGAGCACCATCATCAGCGGCAGATAGAAGCCGCTAAAGCCTGCGGCATAGAGCGCGGGGAATGCGAAGTAAAGTGTGCCACCCGCGGCAATCAGCCACACTTCGTTGCCATCCCACACAGGGCCGATCGAGCGGATCACAATGCGGCGCTCCGCGTTGCTGCGAGCGATCCAGAGATGCAGGATGCCGGCGCCGATGTCGAAGCCGTCGAGCACAACGTAGCCGGCGAGCATGAATGCCACCAGGCAAAACCAGACGCTTCCCATCGTGTTTCTTCCTCAGTCCGCTGAAAATCCCGGCGTCGTGCGGGAAGCGGGAAATCCAGCGGGCGCCGGCCCGTGCTCAATTTCGCGATAAACGAGAAACAGGAAAAGGATCCCGAGAATTGAGTACAAGCCGAGAAAACCGAGCAGCGTGAACCAAGCGTTTCCGGCGGAAACCAGCGGCGAGACGCCGGCACGCGTGCGCATCAATCCGAAAATAATCCAAGGCTGGCGGCCAACTTCGGCCGTGATCCACCCGGCAGTATTCGCGATGAACGGAAACGGCAGTGCGAGCATCAACGTCCAGAGCATAAATTTCGAGTTGAACAGAGTGCCGCGAAATAATTTCCAGGCCGCCAGCACGAGGATGGCGATGAAGATAGTCCCCAGGCCGACCATCATGTGATAGCTGAAATAGAGAAGGGCGATATTGTCGGGCCATTCCGAAGGTGGAAAGCGGTCGAGGCCGTCCACTTTCGCCGCCCACCTATTGTAAGTAAGAAAACTCAAGGCGCGGGGAATCATCATGGGGTTGTCGAGCCGGCGATTGGGGACGTCCGGCTGACCAAGGATCACCAACGGCGCGCCTTGCTGCGTCTCGAAGAGACCCTCCATGGCAGCCAGTGTGACGGGCTGATAGCGCGCGATCAGTTTGCCCTGTCCATCACCCGTTGGAAAAAGCTGCAGAACAGCGGCGATTACTCCCACCCAGACGCTCACGCGCACGAAGAGTTTTCCAAAATCCGCGTGCAAATTGGAGAGAAGGTAATACGCGCCAACGGCCGCCATAGTGAAACAGCCCGTCTGGACCGCGCCGAGCATCGTGTGCGCGTATTGCCAGAGACCCCACGGATTCAACAGCAACGCCCAAAAACTGGTCAGCTCAAAAGAACCGTTCGGGCCAGGGGCCCAGCCCACCGGATGCTGCATCCACGCGTCGGTTGCAACGATGAGGTAGCCCGAGAGCCACGATCCGAGAAACATCATGAGCGAAGAGAGCCAATGGGCACGCGGGCCGAGCCGCTTCTCGCCGAAGAGAAAAAGGCCGAGGAAAGATGATTCGAGAAAAAAAGAAAACACACCTTCCATCGCCAGCGTCTGGCCGATTACGCCACCCGCCGCCCGGGAGAATTGCGACCAGTTCGTGCCGAACTGAAATTCCATCGGGATTCCGGTAACTACTCCGAGAGCAAAGCTGATGCCGAAAATCTTGGCCCAAAAGCGGGCGGCCTGATTCCAGACTTGGTTTCCAGTGCGGAGGGCGAGTGACTTCAGGATGAAAATCAGGAGAGCGAGGCCCATGGTGAGCTGCGGGAAAATATAGTGAAACGTGATGGTGAAGGCGAAATGAAAGCGGTGGACTGTGAGTGCGTCTTCCATGCCCATCCCTGCGCGACTGCGAAATAATTGCCTCGCGATTGTATTCCTATTCAGGTGCCTACGTAAGCGCCCGCAAAGCGAGCGCATGCCCTAAGTGCTTGGAAATGGGAGCGAGAAATGTGATCATTTTCGTTCTTGTCGATCCGTTTGGCGCAATTTGTCTTTAGGGAGGAAGCATGAATCTGCGCATCCGAGCCGCTTGGATAGCAATGGCCATTTTGTTTATTGCAGGTGCGACGAGCGCTCAGCAGACGGAGCGGCGATCAATCACATTTGCCGATATGGTGTCGATGCGCCGGTTGACTGGGCCGCAGATCTCCCCGGACGGAAAATCGATCGCGTACGAAGTGGCGACACCGGATTTGGCTGCCAACAAAATTTCGCACGACATCTGGGTGGTAGCAGTTGTGGGCGGCGAGTCGCGGCAATTGACGCGAGGCGGAAGCGACACGCGGCCTCGCTGGTCGCCTGATGGCAAGAAGCTGGCATTTCTCTCCGCGCGTGACGGCACACAGCAGATTTACTGGATTGGCCCGGAAGGCGGCGAAGCGGCGCGCGCCACTTCTCTTTCCACCGGAGCGGACAATGAATTGTGGTCACCAGACGGGAAATGGGTGGCGTTCGTTTCCAGTGTGCACCCCGACTGCAAGGACGATGCCTGCAACGCGCAGCGGGATACGGAAAAAGAAAGAATCAAAGTGAAGGCGCGAATTTACGATCGCCTGATGGTCCGCCACTGGAATGCATGGTGGGATGGCAAGCGCAGTCATCTTTTCGTAATGGCGATCGGCGGAGGCGCTCCGCGTGACCTGACGCCGGGCGCGGACTACGACGTGCCGCCATTCAACTTGAGCGATCCCGAAGCGATTGCTTTCTCGCCTGACAGCCAGGAGCTTTGCTTCACCGCGAACACGGACAAGGACGAAGCTCTTAGCACCAACGGCGATCTCTTCACCGTGCCGATAACTGGGGCGACCGAACCGAAGCGAATTTCCTCGAATCCGGGGAATGACTGGGGCCCGACTTATTCGCCCGATGGAAAATGGATCGCCTATCGCGCGCAGATGCAGCCCGGGTATGAGAGCGATCGCTGGCGGCTCATGCTGTACGAACGGAAAAACGGGAAGCAGATCAATCTGACAGAGGATTTCGATCGCAGCGTGGATGCCTTCGCGTGGGCGCCCGACAGCAAGGCGCTCTACTTCCAGGCGGAAGATAAAGCTGAGATGCCGATCTTTTCGATCGCCGCGAGCGCGGGTCACACGCCGAAGGTGGTGCTGGGGGTCAGTTTCAACCCGGAATTCGACGTCAGCCGGGATGGCCGCATGCTGGTGTTCACGCGCATGAGCATGACCATGCCCGCGGAAGTATTTGTTGCCAATTCCGACGGCAGCGAAATTCGCCAAGTGACGCACCAGAACGGCGCGTTGCTGGCGCAACTCGAGCTTCCTCTCCCTGAGCCATTCTGGTTTGCTGGGGCTGAAGGTGCGCAAGTGGAGGGACTGATGTTGCGCCCGCCACATTTCGATGAAGCGAAAAAATATCCCCTGCTGCTGCTGATTCACGGTGGGCCGCAGCAGATGTGGGCGGACTCGTGGAGCAATCGGTGGAATCCGGAGGTGATGGCTGCGCCGGGTTATGTGACGGTGATGATCAATGTGCGCGGGTCGCCGGGCTACGGCCGGAAATTTACGGCGGAGATCACGCATGATTGGGGCGGAAAAGTTTACGAGGATTTGATGAAAGGATTGGACGCGGCCCTGGCGAAATATCCGTTCATTGATGGCTCGCGCATGGCTGCTGCGGGTGGGTCCTACGGCGGCTACATGGTGGACTGGATTGCGACGCACTCGGACCGGTTCAAATGTTTGATCAGTCATGCAGGTTCATACGACGAGGTCAGCATGTACGCGACCGAGGAGTTGTGGTTCCAGGAATGGGAGTTCGGCGGGCCACCGTGGTCGAATCCGGAGCTTTACAAGAAATGGTCCCCGCACGAATATGCCGGCGCGCTGGGAAAATATAAAACGCCCACGCTAGTGGTGGCGGGCGAGCTGGATTTCCGCGTGCCGTATACACAAAGCCTGGAGTTCTTTAACGCGCTGCAGAGGCAAGGAGTGCCTTCGAAGCTGCTGATTTTCCCCGACGAGGGGCACTGGATATTGAAGCCGCAGAACAGCGAGCTTTGGTACAAGACGTTCCACGGCTGGCTGGCGAAGTATTTGAAATAGGACGCCACGGGTGCGGCGCGAGCAGCCTACGTAGTTCTGCGCATTGACACTCATTCGTCCGAGTGAGATTGTCGCGACATTACTAATGCCCTCGGAGGCCTCCGATGCAGGCGTCGAGGCGAAACTGTCTCTATGCATCGCTCGTGCTGCCGGCGCTGTTGCTGCTGGCCGCGCGAGCGCATGCAGAAAAACTAACGATTGTCAGCACGCCACCCGGCGCGACACTCGAAATCGACGGGGCGGTCGTTGGCATCACGCCCTACGAGATTGCCTATCCTGGCGGGTACTTTCACAAGCCTCACACCGTGTTCGGGACTCGGCTCGAGCATGCCATGTTGATGCACATATATAAGGATGGGTACGCGCCACAGAAGGTGGCGTTGACCAGCGGCCCCTTTGAATGGGTGGCAGTAACGGGCCGGCATCATGGGAAATACTTCCTGCTGAAATCCGATCGCTTCGACATCACGCTTGAGCCTGCCCCAAATTCCGGCATTGGCGCGACCGAGGCAAACGCGAGAGCGGGACCGATGCACCCGCATCCAGCAATTTCTGCGTGGTCGAGCGCCGATGAGGAGTCTTCGAATTCAGGCACGGTTGAAGTCGAATCAGATCCGCCGCGCGCAGAAATTTATGTGGATTGGAAATTTGCAGGGCAGACGCCCTCGACGATTCGCCTCGCCAGCGGTCCACATCATATTGAGCTAAAATCGCGCGGGCGGAAAAACTGGGAGCGCGAGCTTGAAGTCGCGAAGGGCAGCCAGATCACCCTGCGCCCGGTCCTCGAACAGCTACCCCTGAGCCCCGCCGATCATTGATTCACCGCATGATCCTGCCAGCCGGGGCCGCGAAGGGCGCGGCCAGCTTTTGCGCCGGTGAGGGTGCCATGATCAAATTCGAGCTGACCGTTGACGATGACGTAGTCCACTCCCTTCGAGAGCTGCGCGGGATTCGCATAGGTGGCCTGGTCAATGATTGTTACGGGATCGAAAATAGTGATATCCGCATAGAAGCCGACCTTCAAGAAGCCGCGGTCCGTGAGATGCTCGCGTTGAGCGGGCATGGAAGTGATCTTGCGAATGGCCTGCTCGAGCGGCATCAGGTTCTGGTCGCGGACGTAATGGCCGAGGAATCGCGCCATGGACCCGAACGCGCGCGGGTGCGAGTGCGGCTCGTAAAGCGGGCCATCGAGTGAGAGCTCGTTCGCATCGAGGCCGATGGAAATCCACGGCTGCTTGAGGCCGTAGACGAGGTCCTGCTCGCTGGCGAAGAAATAGATTGCGCCGGTCTGCGCGGCATCGGCAAGAATGAAGTCAAATAGAGAGTCAAGCTCGGGCTTCTCCATTTCTTTTGCGACCTGTGCAACAGTCATCCCGTCGTATTTCTTGAGATCCGGATTCGTGACGCCGGAAATCATCACGCCCTCGCCGCCGCCGCTGTCGAAATACAAGTTTTCCCAATCGGTGTGATCCGTGGCCAGTTCGCGTTTGATGCGCTCGCGCACCTGGGGATCATGCAATCGCTCGAGCAGTTTTTGCACGCCGCCATCGGCAACCCACGGAGGAAGCGAAGAAGCGAGCGCTGTCGCGCCGGCAACGTAGGGATACTGGTCGGCGCGAATATCGAGGCCCGAATCGCGCGCGGCCTGGATTTTGTCGATTACACGCGGCATGGAGCCCCAGCGCGTTTTTCCGCTTACTTTCAAATGGAAAATTTCGACCGGCAAGCCACCCTCGCGGCCAATGCGGATGGCTTCGTCGAGGGCCTGCATTTCGGTGGCGCCTTCGCTGCGCATGTGCGACGCGTAAATTCCGCCATATTGCGAAGCAACTTTCGCCATTTCGATGAGTTCGCCTGTTTTCGCATAATGCCCGGGTGGATAGATCAGCGCGGTGGAGATCCCCATCGCGCCGTCCTTCATCGCCTGCGCGACCAGTGATTTCATTTGCTCGAGCTCGGCCGGCGTTGGGGCACGATCATCGTCGCCGATCACGGCTTCGCGCACCTGCGCTGCTCCCACATAAGTGCCCAGGTTGAGCGGCGTCCCGTCTTTCTCCAGGCGGCGGAAATAGCCATCAAGCGTTTTCCAATCGATGGCGAGGTGGTAGTGGTCGAGGTAGGGCTTCATCGGCAGGAGCGTCTTTTCATTCTGTGGCGCAACCGAGCCGCCCTCGCCTGTGATCTCCGTCGTGATTCCCTGCGCGAGCTTGCTAAGCGAGCGATTGTCAATTAGCAGCGCGGTTTCCGATTGCCCAAGCATGTCAATGAAGCCGGGCGAAACAATTCGGTCGCTCACATCGATCACTTTTCTTGACCGCGCGCCATCCAGCTTTCCGATTGCCGCGATACGGTCGCCACGGATTCCGATGTCGGCGGCATACCAGGGGCCGCCGCTGCCGTCGAGGAGGTGACCGTTCTTGATGATTACGTCGAACGGCGCAGGCTGATCGGATGGCGTCGTATAAATGGCTGTGGCGATTTCGCCGAGCGCAGCGCCGACTATTTTTTGCGCGGCTTCCGGATCGTCCATAGAGAGCGAAACGCGATTGGCATAAATGGCGAAGGCCAGGCGCTGGCCCTCGGCGGTCGTCATGTATCCGGCGAGACCTTTTCCATCGAGCATCAGGGTCTTATTCAGCGCATTGTAGGATCCGTAGGTGCCGGTTTTCGCAAACACATGTCCCGCAGCGGGTGAGTCGACAGCGATTTTCGCGAGCGTGCCATCGCGGCCGAGAATCGGCAGCGCCTTTTCGAAAGTCGAAAAATCCTTCTGCTTCGACATGAATGCGAGGAAATGGACCATGAAATCCGGAGTGAAGTAGTCGGAGCGTGCGCCGCCCGCACCGTCGCCCTGTGAGGCACCCGCTAAATTGAGCCCGCCCTTTTCGAGGAAATTGTGCTCGAGATCGAACCCGCCTTGATCAATCTCCTTCGTCTTGTGACCCAGTACTGCGCCCAGAATGAACGGCGTCATGCTGGCATGAAGATTTTGGCTGACCTTCAGCGTAACTTTCACTTCCTCGGACAGCGGCGGAGAGACATACTCCGCTACAATATTTTCATCAGTGTACGAAGCAGCGAGCGATTTGAAGTCCGGCGCCTCGCCCGGCGCGGGCAGATTGGCCTTGATTCCCTTCTCGCGCAGGGTCTCGACCAACGCAACTTGAGCGAACCGGCTCGGCTGCGGTACGGCGTACACATAAAGGATGGGCGACTTCCCCAGAGGAAAAGTGCCGGTCAAGGTCACGGTGCGCGAGCCATCAGGATTGGCGACGTCTGCAATAGGCTGCAGATTTGCCTTGGAGCCAGTCGCGCCAGTCGTGATGTTGTTGACGAATTTGACGTAGGGCGTCTCGGGAGAAATCTTCAGGCTTGTTGGCGCGCCTTCTTTTTCACCGGGTGAAACGGTGAGGTCCACCAAGTTATCGTTGATGGAGACGGGTGAGATGACAACCTCGGTACCGCCCTCGCGCTCGCCTTCGGGAAACAGGCTTGCATCGACCAGCACCCGCCCCTGAATTCGTTTGATGCCGCGCGCGGCCACTTGCGCGGCCAGCTCGTGAATAACCAGCAGTGGATCGCCGGGAACGGCACGCGTGTCGGGACTGCCATCGTAGGAGTGATCCTGGTTTTCAAACGCAAGTGTGCCATCGGGCTGAATTCTGCCGGAAAGATTAGGATCACCGCTGGCAACAAATATCAAATCACCCTTGAGCGTGCCGTCTGACGCGACCGCGCCGGTGCGATAGATGCGGGTGTGAAACCGATAATCACTGCCGAGTAGTTCAAGAGCGGTTCCTTCCGTTAGGAGCTTCGTTGTTGAGCCGGGTGTGAAAAGTTGCTCGGGGTGAAGCCCGAAAAGGACTTTGCCCTCATCCAGCGAATAAACTTCGATGCCAAAGCTCGCGTGCTTGAACTCGGGGCGGCTGGTAATTTCACGGATTCGGGAAGCCAGGGCTGAAGTTTTTTGCGCTGGCACGGCGGCGGGCCAAGCCAGAGCTGCCCAAAGGGCGATAATCGTAAGAGTGAGAAGTAAGAGAGTGTCCTTGTGATTTGAGAGTGTCATGGGCGCCTTGCAATGTAACCGAGTTTGTCTGAATGCAAAAAGATTGTTTCGGCGATTTTGATTTTTTGATTACTTCGGCCCGGCTTGGACTAGAGCGGCTCAGGGGAAACAATTTCCGGCGTCAGGCTTCGTACCAGCGGAAGCCCAGTCGCTGCTCGTGATCCGCTTGCTTGAGCAGCGCCAGAGTGCGCCCGCGGCGGAAATTAGCGCAGGCCACGAGTATAACGTTGAAGAGGGCCATCGGGGCGACATAGGAAGCGCCAAAGGATGGCGTGCGCACTGAAGCGAGAAAACATTCATCGGCAAACCGGGCAATCGGGGAGACAAACGTATCCGTGATGCCCACGCAATAAGCGCCGCGTGCCCGCGCTTCCTGCAGGCCTTCGACCGTCTGACGTAATCCCCGGCCAAAGCTCACCGCGAATACAAGGTCCTGATGGCCGCAATTTCGAGCGAGGTGGGCAACGCGGCCCGCGGTTGTGGCGGATAAGACAGTCAGCCCGAGGATGGCTAGATGATATTCGAAGTACGCGACTGCGGTGGAGGCCAGGTCGCCTCCGATCAACAATATCCGGTCAGCTTTGTAAACTTTCCGGGCGAGCGCTTCCACACGCTTGTACTCCAGGCTGTTCCGCAAGGCCTGCAGGTTCCGGCTCTCCTGGTCGAGCGACTCACGGACATGCACCGGGATGCTGCCATCGCGCGTGGAGCTTGCCTGCATGAGCTCAAAGGAAGTGGCGTGGGCGATGGAAAGCTCATGCAGAAATCTCTGAAATTCGCGGTAGCCGGCGAATCCCATGGCGCGAACAATTCGCACCGTGGTCGCGGGATCGGACTTCAGCCGCGTGGCCAGGCTGCGGACGCTTAGCAACACAAATTCACGCGGATTTTCAAGGACCGGCCGAATGATCTCCTGGCGTTTGTGGCTGAGTTTTCCAATCAGCTCTGCGAGACTGCCACGCCGCGGATGATTTGAATTTTGCGATTTGGCCGACATGGGGGCAGAGCATTCATCATGGAGTGCAGTACTGTCAAGGACGGTTATTCAACATCCGGTGAACGCCGATGCATTTTTCGATCGGGCCACGGGCTAACGACAACGCACAGCGGCCAGAATCGGGATTGACAACTTCCCGCGCAACTCTTGTAATGAATTGCTTCACACCTATGCGCATGCCAGCCCCATTTTTCTCGTGAACACGCCCGGAAAGCCGGAAGCGCCCCAGAGTGGGTCGAAGCGGTTCGCCTTTCTGGTGGCGGCGGGAATTTTTCTCAGCCGGATTGCCGGGCTGATTCGCGATCGTATTTTCGCGCATTACTTCGGCCTTTCTGCTGCAGCGGATGCCTTCAAGGCCGCGCTGCGCATTCCCAATTTTCTCCAGAATCTGTTTGGCGAAGGCGTGCTCTCTGCTTCCTTTATTCCCGTATACGCCGGTCTGCTTGCCCGCGAGAGCAAAGAAGAAGCCCGCCGCACGGCAGGGGCAGTGGCAGCCTTGCTAGCGCTGGCCACTTCCGGTCTAGTGCTGATCGGCGTTCTCGCATCTCCCTGGCTGACGTACGCGATCGCGCCGGGCTTTTCGGCTGGAACTCGCGATCTGACAGTCCGTCTCGTGCGCATTCTTTTCCCAGGCGTGGGCCTGTTGGTCTTCTCCGCCTGGTGCCTCGGAGTTCTCAACAGTCACAAGCGATTTTTCCTTTCGTATTCAGTGGGAGTCATCTGGAACGCAGCGATGATCGTCGCAATGCTCGGCTGGGGCGCGCGCTCCACGCAGGACAGGCTGGCAATCATTCTGGCGTGGGGATCCGTGGCCGGGAGCGCGCTGCAAGTGGGAGTGCAACTGCCAGTGGTGCTCCGCCTGCTTGGTGGTCTTCGCCTTTCGCTGAGTTATCGAACGGACAACGTGAAGACGGTTGTTCGCAATTTCTTTCCGGTCTTCATCAGCCGTGGCGTCGTGCAGATCAGCGCCTATATCGACGCGTTCCTTGCAAGTTGGCTGCCGGTGGGAGCCGTCGCCGCACTCGCTAACGCACAACTTCTCTACACCCTTCCCGTTAGCCTTTTTGGCATGTCCGTTGCCGCTGCAGAGCTGCCGGCAATGTCCGGTGCTATGGGCGGGGAAAAAGAAGTGGCGGAAGCACTGCAAATTCGACTGAACGCCGGGCTGCGACAGATCGCCTTCTTCGTGTTGCCTTCGGTGGTTGCTTTTCTGGGTTTGGGCGACGTGATTGTGGCCGCGATTTATCAAACGGGGCAATTCCAGCAAGCCAATGTGATCTATGTGTGGGGAATTCTGGCGGGCGCGACAGTGGGATTGCTAGCGTCGACGCTGGGCCGGTTGTATGTTTCAACATATTACGCGCTGCGCGACACGCGGACGCCGCTGCGCTTTGCGATTGTGCGCGTGGTCATGACAACAATTCTTGGTTACCTGTGCGCGATTCCGTTGCCACCAATGCTGGGCATCGAGCCGCGCTGGGGCGTCGCGGGGCTCACCATTTCAGCGGGAATTTCTTCGTGGGTCGAGTTCACGCTTCTCAGGCGCGCATTGAACCGCCGGATCGGAGTCACCGGGCTACCTGCGGAGTATCTTGCCAAGCTCTGGCTGTCTGCTCTTATGGCCTCAGCGGGCGGATGGTCGGTGCGACACTTCTTCCCCCATCACTCGCCGATCGTTCTTGCCGTTCTCACACTGGCGCCATACGGCATCATCTATTTTGCGGCGGCGTTGATGCTTCGCCTGGCTGAAGCGCGAGCGCTGTTCGGGCGCGCATTCAGTTCGGCCAGGCTGTCCTGAGTCTCAAGGATGCATGGGAGCGCGGTTTCCATCACACGGAATTATTCTTCGGGGATCCCATGCTGTTCAGCCATGCAGCGCTTGAGTTCAGGCAGACTTAGGGCTTCGCGTTGGGGCGTTCCGTCCGGCGCGGCGCGCAGATACTGCGCGGGCCAAGAACACGGAAAGCCAAGCTCGCGCGCCACATGAAGCGGCCAGTAGGGCTGGCGCAGGAATTCGCGCGCGAGCAACACCACATCCGCCTGACCTTCTCGCAGGATTGCGTCCGCCTGGGCGGGTGTGGTGATCAACCCAACAGCGCCGGTCAAGATGCCAGTCACGCGGCGAATTTCGTCCGCGAAAGGAACTTGATAGCCCGCGCGGGTTGGAATTTTTGCGCCCAGTGCAAGTCCCCCCGATGAGCAATCAATCAAATCAACACCGAGAGGGCCCACCAATTCCGCGAGACGGATGGATTGATGGAGGTCCCATCCGCCTTCAATCCAGTCCGTTGCCGAAATCCGCAGAAAAAGTGGAGCCGATTCAGGCCACACTCGGCGCACGGCTGCAATGACCTCACACAGGAGCCGCGTGCGATTTTCGAATGATCCGCCGTAAGAATCGGTGCGGTGGTTCGATAGCGGCGAGAGAAACTCGTGAAGCAGATAGCCGTGTGCTGCGTGAATTTCCACGACGCCGAAACCCGCTTCACAGGCACGCCGCGTCGCATCGGCGAAGGCTTTGACCATGGCACGAATCCCTGTCAGGTCCAGTGCGGCAGGGGTAGCGTATCCTTCCGCGAATGGAATCGCACTCGGCGCCACGGGCACCCAGCCGCCCTTCGATTCCGGAATTGAGCCCGAGCCATCCCACGGACGCAATGTGCTGCCCTTCCGGCCTGCGTGCGCGATCTGGATACCGGGGATCGCGCCCTGCTCGCAAATGAAACGCGTGATCCGAGATAAATTTTCGATGTGTGCATCTTTGTAAATTCCCAAATCTTGGGGGCTGATGCGTCCTTCCGGCGACACCGCCGAAGCCTCGGTGAAAACCACGGATGCTCCGCCGACGGCGCGGCTGCCGAGGTGGACGAGATGCCAATCGTTCGCAAAGCCATCCGTGCTCGAATACTCGCACATGGGCGAAACGACGATGCGGTTGCGCAGTGTTGCAGCACGTATCTGGAGCTCGTCAAACAAATGCATGGGGACGCTCCTTTGGGAGGGCTTGAGTTTTTGATGCTTGCATTCTCGTCGAGGAACTCAATCGTTGCGGCGATGAACTTTCAAGTGCTGATGATTTGCCACCGGATCCTGCAAGCGCAGTATGTGCTCACCGGCCGTCGAATCAAAGCGGTACAACAAGACAGCGTCGGCCGCACTTTCGTCCCGGACAAGTTCGAGTTCAGGGTTGTCAATGATGATGTCGCCGTTTTTCTTGATTCGAAGTTCGCTGCCAACTTGCAGAACGATTTTCACTTCGTTTGGTTCCGCTTTCATGTTTCCTCCGCGCATCGCGACGCAGGTTTCAAGGGAGAGACTCACGCGCGCGCCTGAGCCTGTCACTAGGGTTGGATGATGTGTACACCAGAAAAGTGGCAGCGATTATCCTGCGGCAGCTTTTGCAGGAGCTCGCCGCTCGCGGCCCGTAGTCCACGAGGGCGGATCGCTGGCGGGAAAGGACTCGACTGACGCTTCTTCCACAATATCTATAGCTTCCGGTGGAGAGGAAGGCTGAATATCAAGCTGTCTTTCTTCCCCCGGGCGAATTTTTGGATCTGGCGAGGTGTTCATCTGCTTCAGCTAGAAC
>Ga0207107_1093_pt3 | contig 18338 bp, 15 predicted proteins | sample Alteio_BWMinHeat_75_FD_153555 | JGI IMG/M metagenome (GOLD analysis project Ga0207107, IMG submission 153555) | Enriched cells from forest soil in Barre Woods Harvard Forest LTER site, Petersham, Massachusetts, United States -... | ecosystem: Environmental > Terrestrial > Soil > Temperate forest >... | reverse complement strand
GAAGAAGCTGAAGCCACTGCTCGAGACAAGCGCGCTTTCGACCGGCCCCCACGAGGCGCGGCAAATGACCTTCTCCTGGGATGAGATCGCGGCGGGCCTGAGGGACGGCCAGTTCGAAACTCACTTCCAACCGAAGATCGAGATCCGTACCGGTGAAATCCGCGGTGCCGAAGCGCTCGTGCGTTGGCGGCATCCTGGCAGAGGCATAGTTCATCCAGTCAACTTCATCACCGCGATCGAGGACGGGGGCCTCGCGGACAAGCTGCTGGCGACGGTCGCTCGCGACGCCGTAGCTGCGTGTCAGGACTGGCAGCGCAGGGGGCACCACATGAACGTCGCAGTAAACCTGTCGGTGAAATCGCTCGCCGACATCACGCTCGCAGACCGGCTCCTCACGCTGGTCCAGGAGGCGGGCTTCGACCCTCACGACCTAATCCTCGAAGTGACCGAGTCGGCCGCGACGCTGGACGTCGGCAAGGAGCTGGAGATCCTGTCGCGCCTGCGGATGAAGGGATTCGGACTGTCGATAGACGACTATGGCACGGGGTACTCGTCCATGAAGCGCCTGGCCCGCATGCCCTTCACAGAACTCAAGATCGATCGCACCTTTGTGAAGCGCGCGTTGACGCAGCCGTCGAGCCGCGCGATGGTGGAATCGAGCCTGGAGCTCGCCTCAAAGCTCGATATCGTGGCGGTAGCGGAAGGCGTCGAGAATCGCGACGAATGGTCACTGCTGCTGGAACTGGGCTGCGCGCTTGCGCAGGGCTACTTCATCGCTCCGGCCATGAGTTCGGAGGATCTTACGGACTGGATGAGCAATCGGCGGCGCGGTCGGCATGAGCAGAGCAACGAAATGTAGAGATAGCGTTATCGAGCCGTCATAACGCCGATTATCACGACTTGTCGAACTTCCGTCCGGCAAACCCTACCCGCTCGGGTAGGACTCGCCGTGGCGTGAACGGAATAGACTTCTTAACCGACCTGCGCACATAAGGAGGTTCCATGGGCAAGAAAGGCGCGCCGGCCGCAGCGGGGCAAGCGAAGATTCGACCGTACACATCGCCGACGCTTGTGCTGCTTGCGATGGACTGGCCCGACGGGGCGAATCATCCCGATTTCCTAGGCTTCGCGATCATGCGCTCACCGGGCTTCCACCCGGGCGAGCGAGACGGCTATCTCACGAATAAGATCAGCTTTCAGCCGCAGGGGCCGAACTCTCAGTCGCTACCGAGCAGCGTCGCGCCAATTCAGAAGTTTCTTTGGTGGGACTCGGCGATCACGGACGCGGACCGAGGAACTTCGTTCGAGTACACCGTCACGCCGGTTATTGGCACCGGACCCATCGATCTCGCTCTTCAACATCAAGCGGAAGCTACGATCAAGGTCACCGTGCCGGAGATCAAGCGCGGCGGCATCTCGACGTGGTTCAATCGCGCGGTAGTGAGTTCACAGGCGTTCGCCAAGGAATTCCCGGTTCCCGCGAAGGATCTCGACAAGTGCATGCAATGGCTGGCGAATGGGATGCAGGATGCGATTCCGGCGGTTCTGAAAGGGGCTTCGGAGATCAACGCGGCGATCTACCATCTCACCGACAAAGAATGGGTGGTGCCGGCTCTGAAGACGTTCAGGGGTAAGGCTTCGTTGGTGTACCAGGATCAACCCAACAGGGACACGACCGACCGCGCTGCGATCAAACTGTTGAAGTCACCGAACTTCAACGTCTGGCCGCGAGCGAAGACGGCGATCATGCACGATAAGTTTGTTGTCGACGTGACGGGCAAGCGTGTGCTGACGGGCTCGGCAAACTTCACGCCGGAGGGGCTGACGAGCCAGGCAAACCTTCTTCACATCTTCGAGTCGCCAACACTCGCCAAGCTCTACTCCAATCGCCAAGCGCTGATTAGTCCAGACCCATCTGTCGCAACCACCGCCAAAGGCGCCGCGTGGTCAGCGGCCGTCAACATTGGCAAAGCGCGCGTTCGTGTCTTCTTCTCCCCCGAACCCACCAATCAGCGCGTCTCGATCGACACCGTCGTGAAGGCCGTGAAGGCGGCGAAGAGCTCAGTCGTCTTCTGCATGTTCGATCCGACCGATGCCGCACTACTCGAATCGCTGCTCGCGGTCGGCGATCAGAAGAAACTTCTCTATGGTCTTCTGAACTCGATTTCGGATCCCAACGCCTCCAAAAAGAAGAAGAAAACCAATCTCGCCGCGTCGGGTGAACCTCCCGCGGAACCGAGCGCTGCAGCGCAGATACGCGTCACGCTCTTCAACCGATCGCGGAAAGACAAGAAGGTCATCGCGTACTCGTACTATGCCAAAGGTACCGCGCCGGCGGGCTGGCTACCCGAGTTTACGACGGTCAATTTGAAATCGAAGAGCACGCTTCCTCCGCCTAAACCTGGTACGAAGAAGCGAGGGATTCCCGCCGTGCACATTCATCACAAGTTCGTTGTGATCGATGCCGATACCGATTCGCCGACGATCTACACAGGTTCAGCGAATCTAAGCAAGAACTCGACTAATCGCAACGACGAGAATCTTCTCGAAATCAAGGGAAGCGCTGAGCTCGCTCAAACATACTTCGCCGAATTCGTTCGTCTCTACGAGCACTACCGCGCTCGCGCGCTCTGGAATCTGGCGCATCCGAAGAGTGGCAAGGGGCAGTCCGCGAGCGGGAAGAGTGCAGCGGCGTTGGTGCTCAAGAAGACACGTGACGAGTGGGTCAAAGGCGCGTATCGCAAAGGCACCGCCGAATATCTCGCGCGTACGAATCTCGTCAATTCCTAGGAGCTCACCTATGCCAACTCACGACGAGCAGCGGCGCGCATTTCTCGTGACGGCAGCCGGGTCTGCGGGCGGGATGGGGGCGCTGGACGTCACGGCCGCTGACGCGCCGTTGAGCAAACCATCGGACCTCGAGCCCGATACGCTCATCTTCAACAAATGGAACGACTCAGTTCACGACATCGCCGTCATCGAAAATCTCGACAAGCTAAACGGCCTTTCCGACGAGGGTATGCGTGAACGGCACCGAATCTACAGCCTGTTGCTCATGCGGCTCGTCGAACGGTTCTGGAACGGGAACAAGCTTGGGCCGATCGGCCGCTACCCGCAGAGATCGGCGCAGGTAGAGGTGCCATTGCGAGACGGGCTGTTCCGGTATCAAGGGGACGACGGGGTAGGCACGGGAGATCAATTGCGCGTTAAGTGGGATCGGTATCTCGGCCACAACATCGCTTGTCTTGCTGTTGATGGCACGGGCGAGATTATCGATTTCGAATTCAATCACAATGAGCTCTACAGAAGCTCTGCGGAACATGCCGAGGCACGGCTGGTTCGCAGGATCTTCAGTTTGGCCGATCTGTTCGACCATTGGAATACGGGGCACGTGCCGAAAAAGTCGCGTGCGGCATCTCTAACGAAGGTCACGATCTATACGTCGCTCGAGTCGTGCGCGCAGTGCTCGGGGATCATGTCACTCGGACGCGTGAAAGAGGTGCTATTCCTTCAACACGACCCGGGCGCCTACCGGATCGGCAACATCATGTACAACCTCGCCGATCCCGACCCGGGCTTCGCGGTTCCCTCCGCCCCCTTGCCGATCCCCTGTGATGTCGTCGGCTTGCCGTATCTCGCGGAGCTCGACGAGAGCTACAAGACTTTTCTTGCGGCGCGGCAAAAGGCGCAGGCGGAAAAGGCCGCGAGCGACGCGTTCTATATCTCGAAGGACAGCGTCCCAAACTACAGCCCGTCCATCACGTCGTTTCTATGCACCGACGCGGCGCTAGACATCTTTCGTCGAGGGGGACGGGAGTTTGAAGCGATGACCGCCGCAGCACTCCGCAAGCCCGCGTTCGCACCAACCGTTCCGTCGGGTGAGCCTCGCCCCTGGTCCAATGAACGCTGTCTGGCTCATGCAAAAGTGTTCTATGACTATGCGGACGTCGCGGGCTTCCGGGGGACGCCCCACAAGTAAGTAACGTTGGCCCGCTAGGGAATGAAGTAGAACGGATTGGGGAGCTTGAAGGTGCAGCCGCTGAAATCCCCCGCCAAATCGCTCTCTTGATCGCCCATGTTCGCGATGATCGTGAAGTTCTGGGCTATCTCATTGCGAGCACTCGTCTTGAAGTCTTGAGCCGGCCCCTTCACCTTGGCCATGCGCAAGTGTTCATCGTCAACGCCCTCATATCCAACGCGACGAAGGTTCGCCATTGTCTTCTCTCGCGTTTCTTCTAGACGGCTCGTCACGAAGAACACGGTGACGCCCATCTCTCGTGCGCTCCTGTACAACGAGAGCGTCGACCCAATGGCCGTTGCCTCTCCCCTCTTAACCCACGCGGTGAAACCGCATGGCCCGCGACTCGGATCGTCGCACGATCCGTCGGGGATGAAACCGAAATCGTCTGAGTCGATCGCCGGCCAGTTCGACAGTGCCGTCTCGTCGATGTCTAGAACCATCGCCGGATTCTTGACCTGACCCGCTTGCGACCTCAGATACGCAAGTGCATCACCGGCGACCGCAGCCAGGTCTGCTGAGTAGTTACCCGTCTTGTAGGCCCTTAGCTGCCCCTTCACTTTGTCAATATTGAGCGGCACTTCAGGCGCAGAGATTCGAGGATTGCGCCATATTGGGCAATCGACTGCCAGGGACTGCAGTGACGCAGCCGCACAGAGCGTCACGTAGATACACCGCGCGACCGCTAAACGCGTATGTCGCACCATGCTAAGCCCGCGCGAGATCGCGAACAATCTCACCGGATGTACGCAGGCACAGAGCCGCGATCGTCAATGTGGGATTGGCCGTTGAAGTTGTTGGGAAGACTCCACTGCCGACGAGATAGAGATTGCGGTGATCGTGCGAGCGCTGCATGTCGTTGACGACCGAATCTTCCCACTTCTTGCCCATCCGGTAGGTTCCCATGATGTGCCCGGCACCCATGTAATTGAGCCGCGTCGGCTTCCCGTCAATCTCCCAATCGAACGATGTCGCGCCTTCCGGAACTCGGGTGAATTGCGTAGCCCCCATCTTCGCGAACAGCAAGTCTGAGAGCTGCTTCGCGGCCGCAATGCCGCGTTTGGTGTACTCGTGCAAATCGTAGTTGATCTTTGGTCGCCGAAGGCCAAGACCATCCTTGAGGTCGGAGAGAGAAACTCGGTTCTCGCACTGAGGCGGTTGCTCCACAAGAGCTCCAAGGCGGAACTGCCGCGTAAGCTCACCGTTCAGCTTCTCGACTAGCGCCTTACCGAACAGCGCCTCGCGTCCCTCATTGACTCCCCCAACGTTAAAGCCGTTCACGAAATCGAGCGTAGTCACGTTGGGGTCTCCCCCAACTCCGCCCACCACAAAGTTCCAACCTTCATTGCCGATGTCGACTCGGAAGGCACTTCGCTCAGACCGGAAAGGCCCATCGCGAAAGTCTTCAATCCCCGACGTCGACAGTGGGCCGCGATACGGATAGAGAGGATCTTTGGCACGCGCCCAAGTCACCCAGTACGGGTGGTCCATCAAATTGCGTCCAACTTGTCCGCTCGAATTCGCGACACCGGCCTTCACTTGGGTGTTCGACATCAGAAGCAGGCGGGGCGTTTCGATGGCATTGCCGGCGATAACGAATATCTTGGCTGATACGGAGTGATGGGTGCGTTTGCACCCATCCTCACCCTCGTACTTGATGTAGTCGACGTGCTTTACCAACGCATCCGGCTTGTTGCTTTCGAGAGCAATGTTGGAGACGACGGAGTGATACTCAATCGTGACGTTGCCGGTGTTACGGGCATCACTCAGCGTCACAGTGGGGTCGTATTTCGCTTGAATGGGGCAAATTGGAATACAGTTCGTGTTGCCGGCACAGGCTCGGCGGTTACGATAGGGCTCCGAGTTGCGGGCGGCCGGAGTTCCCCGAATACCGAATCTTGTTGTCGCATCAAGCTTCCCGAGAAACGGTACGTCACGTGCCGTCATCTGACTCAGTGCAGCGTTGATCGCCTGATCGATCTTCGACGAGGCGATCTGCGGCATCGGATAGTCACGGCCGGCGGGTTGAAATGTGATTCCGAGAAAGCTTTGCTCCGCCGCGCTTCCAGCGACGCCTAGCTCATCCTCAGCCTTGTTGTACCAGGGGGATAGTTCGTCATAGGCGATCGGCCAATCGACAAAGAGCTTGCTGTACGAGCTCATCTTAAAGTCATTCGGCACGAATCGAAGCGATGTGCTGAGCCAGTGCATGGAGGTTCCACCAGCAATTCGCTCGTACGTGCTCGCGAAGGGCCGGGGGCCGTCTTGAACGAGATAGCTTGTCTTCGTGTTCTGCCAGTCCCCGAGGGACACTACGGTCGGACGGCCGGCGGCGACCTTCGTTGGATCTTGAAGTTTCTTGTCGGTATCGAAGATCTCCGGCGCGTAAGGACTCTCGGGAACCTTCGCCGATGCGAGATAGAACCGGTTCATGTACGCGTTGATGTTCGGCGGCAGCGCGTCCCCGGCCTCGAGAACGAGAACCTTCTTCCCCGCGAGACCAAGTTCATTGGCGATCAGCGCCCCCGCGATCCCCGATCCGACGACGATGACATCGAAAGCGATTTGTTTGCTACTCATGGCCTTATGGCACCGTTATCTTGAAGTAATCGGTCAGCGGAATGGGCTCGCCGCTCCAATATCCGTAACTGAACTCGCTGTAACCCATCGGGTGAGCCTGCGCCACTCGCCACACCCAAGACTGTGTATACGCATCGCTCGAGACGACATCGTAGGGGATGAAAGGCGACTCGGCCGCGAGGTCTTCTGGCCGATACCACGCTCCCAAGTACCAGCTGAGAATGATGCTTCGGGCTAGACGAACTGCGCGTTGATCCGCCTGACTAAGAATCGCTTTCGCGAGATCGTCACCGGTGAGCTGCGGGTTGGCGCGGCAGATCATGGCCAACTGAGGGAACGAGGCGTCGGAAGAGGCTCGATCAAAGAGCGCGATATTCACCCGCAGCGTATTGCGCTTCGGATTGAGCTTGCCATCCGGAAGTCCAGTTAGTGCTGCCGACATTCGTATGAAAAGCTGGAGAGAGTCGGCATCGGCGGCCGCGAGACTTGATGTCGGCACGAACGACGTCACCGCGGCGCTAGTCGCCACCGCCGCGGCGCGGATCAGAATGATTCGGCGATCACGTCTCATGCACTCCTCACGATCTTGGTCAGTGTGCCTTTTCGAGAATGTAGGTGAAATCTGAAAATTTCACTTGCTCGTTCACGTCTCCCGCGCGCGCCGTGGTCGCGTTGAGATGACATCCAATGCAGCTAGACGACGCTTGTGGGTCGGTACCTTGGCTGTACGTCTCGAGCGTCGTGTTTGCGAGGAATGTGGGAGCGGGAACGCCGGCCAGGTCGACTGGATTCCTAAAATCAGTCGGCCACTGCGTGCTCACCAGCATGTAGTTCTCCCAGACGGTCCCTTTGATCTTCGGCACCGACAGCGCCCTCGCATTGATGCTCTTCGCGTCGTCGGTTACAGGGATCACGCGGACAATCTGGCTCCGAAAGCCTTCTGGGTACGGTTGAATCGCTGGGTCCCAGCGTCCCTTCGGAACTTCGTTGACAGGACACCGAATGCGATCGCAACTCGGATTGAAGAAGCTGTACTGTTTGGAGAGACGTCCTTTCGTTTCGCGCTCTTCGGGGACGTTCAGCCTGTGTTCGAATGTTGTCCAGACCCATTGCGGATTGAACGTCGTCTTGTGCGCCACATGAAATCCGATGAGGCCGAGTGTGCGATGAACGCACGTGCCTCTTGACCCCGCCTTTCCTGGCGTATAGATGAGACCGTTGACTGCATGAAACTTCCCTTCCTCACCCTTCTTAAGAATCTTCCACGACGCCTTGATCATCAGGGCGCCTATTCGTGGCGGAATCTTTTTCTCTTCATTGCCGTTGTCGCCCATCGGAAATTCGATTTTTTTGTCTTGGAATCGGCGCTGTCCCGCGCGAGTATGCAGATCGCTGTCAATGATGAAGTCGTACATCTCCCGGTTCATGAAGATCACGAATAGCGCGTAGTTGCCATTCTGATCGATGAGCGGGCCGGTCTTAAAGGGCTGATTGAATGTCTCTTCCGCAATATGGACAATCAAGGTCCCCGGCGTGACAACACCACCCCCGCACTCTTTCGGTATCTCGACCGGTTCGTCGAATGACGCTGGCTTTCCATCCTCCTTCATGAGGTCAGGTAACTGCTTGTAGCTCTCCCACGCGGTGGGAGCGTCTCCCTTTGGCCGCGGTCCGCTACCGAGGGCGGTCTTACCGTCGGCCGGCGAGTTAAGCGCTACGAAGGTCAACCACGAATACAGATCGAAACCGTGCTGCAGATTCGCGACGATGTCTGTGGAGGCGCCGCTCTCCGACACGCCAGGTGCGCAAGGTGCAAGCATCGCGGGGACAATCAATGTGTCACTCAGCTCGGTGTTCTTGTCATAGGCCTTGCACGTCGCGGCTCGCGGAGCATCGGCCGCGACCACCAATGAAAACTGCCCGACGGCTAGCACCCCCATGCCTAGCATGAAGAGGGTCAACCTTAGGAGTAGGCCAGGTCGCTTCACGATTCGATCTCCCTCGCGCACTATCGCCATCGGCAGCATCCCGATGGGTGAGTGAAGAGCCACTCCCCCCGCTGCCTTTTCGGACCTGCGGAGCTACCGAACCTACACCGGAATCCCCGTCGGGGGCCCTACCTGTGCAGGTGGGAATCCGGCACCTTGGTGCGACTGACCACTCCACGCCGCGGCAGGTCGAAGTAGCCGTTCGCGTGTGGGGCTGCGCGGACACTCTTAATCGACGATGGCTGCCGATCGGTTGCTCAGGTTGCCGTTTTCCCACCCGCACGGGTAGGCCTCACAAGGCGTCTCGGAGAGCACACTTCCCTCGAGCAGAGGGATGTCCGTCGATTCCTTTTCCTCATTCCTTGAAGCACTCCGAAAGATATGGCCAATCAACTGTCGTCGATCAAGCACATTGTCCAATTGATGCTGGAGAACAGGTCCTTCGATCAGATGTTGGGGTTTCTGTACACGGACAAGGGGAACAAGTCGCCGCTCGGCCATCCATATGAGGGATTGAAGGGCGACGAAACCAATCCCGACGATACTGGGCGCGAGATCAGGGTCTATGCGATCGACGGAAGAGCTACCAATCCGTACTTCATGCCGGGAGCGGATCCGGGTGAGGGCTTTCAGAACACCAACTTTCAACTCTTCTCCAGCTACACCCTCGCTCCTGGCGCGGTCGCAACGAACAAGGGCTTTGTCATCAACTTCAAAGCGGCAATTGCGTCTGACCTAGCGAAGCACTACAAAGACACGCTGTCTGGCACCGATCCATCCGAGATCATGGGCATGTACACGCCCGAGATGCTTCCCATCATGTCCGCGCTGGCAAGAGGCTATGCGGTGTGCGACCACTGGTTCGCCTCAGCGCCAACCCAGACAATCCCCAACCGCGCGTTCGCGGCTGCCGCAACGTCGCAGGGTCACCTCGACAATGCCGTAAAAGTATTTACATGTCCGAGCATCTTTGGAGCACTCTCTAAGAAGGGCATCGACTGGGCGATATACGGATATAACCGTGATCCCCTAACCCGTCTCGACTATCCCGATACTCAGGCAGCAGACGAAAGCCACTTCGGTCACTTCCAGGACTTTCAAGACCGGGCAACGAAGGGCACACTACCCGCATACACGTTCCTCGAGCCCAGCTTCGGCTCTAGTGGCAATAGCCAACATCCGAACTACGATGTCGCAGCGGGGGAGAAGTTGCTGCACGACACCTACTACGCGCTGCGCAATGGCCCGGCCTGGAACGACACGCTACTCTTGGTCACGTGCGATGAGCACGGAGGGAACTACGACCACGTCCCGCCGCCGACCAACGCGATCCCGCCGGACAATTCCGTCGGCGAGTTCGGCTTCGACTTCACGCGGTTTGGAGTCCGAATCCCGGCGCTCTTGATCTCTCCAAGAATTGCGGCCGGGACGGTGTTTAGGGCGTCACGCGGGACTATCGATCACACGTCAGTGCTGAGAACAATCGAGCTGCGATGGGGCATTGATCCCTTAACCCAGCGCGACAGGACAGCGCCCGATCTCGGTGACGTTCTTACGCTAAAGGCACCTCGGGCGGATGACCCCTTGCGTGGGGTGTCCATTCCCGTCTCGAGCGCAGCCCATCCCAATCTGTCATCACCGTCGAAGCTAGAGAAGCTCCACGCCTGGAAAGTTTCGCAACTTCCCATTCGAAACGAACATGGCGGCTACGATCACATACCCCCAGATCTCTCCTCCAGTGCTGCCATCGGCGACTACATAAGGGATCGCACCGCCGCATGGACTCAACACCTTGGACGGGAACGCGACCGGCTTAAGAGTCACTCGTCCCAACGGCCACCCGGCCCTTCGACGAAGCCTCCTCGCGGAAAGAAGGCTCGAGCGCTCAAGCGTTAGCCCATCTTGATATCGGGCTGCTGGCCATGCTCTCGGCCGCAGCGGAGAGATTCAAAGCTCGGGTGTTCATGGCCTCGGGGCATCTATCGGCCGCAACTCTGCTTGATGCACGACTCACAACCGAGTGCAACTCTCTCTGCGGCCGTGCCGGGATCGATCTGACCGCTTTGGCACAGCTTAGAGAAGTGTGAGATGACATCGGCTCGACATTGATTCGCCGCCGAGCATCCTGAAGCACATTGGCTCTGCAGTCCCGCGGTCGTACAAGATGCCTGTGCCAAAAGCACGCGATCCGACGCGGCTATCCTAGGTAGATTCCACGTAGCTGTCGCGCCCCCTCCCGTCGCGATCACCGCATCCTTCGTCGAACCATCAAGGTGACTCTGGCCACCAAGCACGGCACATGGAATAACTACGAAGACACCTACGCTAAAGATAGCTTGACTCACTGCACGTTTATACATGGTCCACTCCCCTCCAGTGCCTCACGTTCTTAGGTTTGCCTATCACTCTCACGAGTGTGAAGTGTGCGCGTCCTAAGTGATTCTCAGCACGGCAAATCCGTTCGGCGCTACGGCCCTGAGAAACAGCTCGTACTACAGGCTGCAGGCCAATAAATCCGCTCATGACACAACTTGCACTATTCATGGACATCGCGCCCCACCCGGACCGGTAGGATCGAGAGCGAGGCTGGCACTAGACAGCGCTTCTCGAGCGCATCAATCTAAGCATTGAGCGCCTTCTCTTGCCGACAGTCCGATAACTCTGAATTTCAGGTTCGCTGGCCGCTCTCGGGGCCGGGCGGCTTGTCGTTCGCGAAGTCTGACGCGATCTCTCGCCACACCACCACTTGGTCTATTGCTGATCTCACCGCAAAGTAGGTAAGCACTGAGTTTAGCGCCAGGAAAGCGCCGGAAACGATTAACGTGGCCAAATACCCCCCCTTGTTTGCCAGGAAGATAAAGGCCTCGGACGAAATATCAGTGAGAAATAGGGCCAGCTCAATGGCGACCGGAAGGCAGACCAGTCCTATTACGGCGTATCGCAACGCGCGTGATCCGAAGTTTTCCGTACCGTGTTCAAACGGCTGCGGCCGGAAGAAGAACTGTTGCATTGAAAGGAGCTCATACAAGCGCCCCAGGTATGCCTTCCTCTCCTTGCTCTGATCGACGTCGGCCGACGTGCCGCCCTTCCGGCCGGGCCAGACTTCGTTAGTCCCGATCAGGATCTGCTTCCTCGTTATCTGCAATCCATTCACTTCTTCGTCGAGCGCAGCGCGCATCCAAAGCAACAGAACAAAGATGGTAAATCCACCAAGAATGCCCAGATCGTTGACATGAAATACAACGCCAAAGATGGGGAGATGAAATAGAGCTTCGTTGTCAGTCCGAAGGCGGCGCGTCTCATCCAACTCCCTGCGCACCCTCTCCCTAACCGCATCTTCAGTGACCTTGTCGGTTTTGACCGGCAGATATCTCGATAGAAAGATCGTCGCGTTCTTAAGAGCCTCCCCTTCCAGTTTTGCGCCATAAACCTTTACCTCTGCCTGCGCCGCCGCCAGCAGTTCGCTCGTAAGATGATCAAGCTCCCGCAATTCAACACACGCTCTCTCGCGATCGGTTGGCAGCGGCGCGTCGCGACTTTGAGCTGTTTGGACGGTCGGCGCTTGGCCAACCGCGGCGGTATTCGGTCTACTTGCGGCAACGCATGTCTCGACCGTGCTCTTTGCGAGCGACCCCGTGATATCACCGCAGGGCTTCAGAAGGGCGACGTCCAATGAAAAGTTTCTTACCAACCTGAACTCTCGAGTCGCTGGTGGTTGCGCGGCCTCGTCATCGAGCATCACACGAGTCATTTTCAGAATTCCCGCACACGCCGTGGCTCGGCCTTCTGCTTCCTTTAGGGCGTCTCTAAGCCGCAATACTTGATCGGCCTGCACCCGCAATAGAAAGTCTGAGTCAAACCACGAGATAGGGGCCTGTTTCCAAGTACCACCAAACATAATTACTGTCGCAAAGATCATCGCAATCAACACGTACCGCGAGCGCGCGGAGGACTTCTCGCAAAGATCTAGGAAGCTTTTCAGATCGCTCGTAACTTCCGCCTCGGTGCGAGCCACGCAATTCCCTTCGCCAGTTCGTCGACACCAGTAGTGTCGACCATTCTGGCGCTGCGAAACTCACCCGCGCAGGTAGGATCGTCGGGCGATTTGTCACCTAAGGTACTGACTATGCGGTTTCGCTTGGTGATACCGGTCGACGCGCCACCTCGGCAGATAGGAAAGAGCTCAGTAGCCGCGGCGATCTCTTTCTTTTCGGACTCGCTCGACAATCTCATCGAGCTTGCCGAGAGCATGCGTGTTCTCTGCAAAGCGCCGCGCTCGCTCTCGAACGTGCTCGCACATGCGTCGCGTCTCTTCGGTTAGCGTTTCATCGCACCGCTTGATGCGAATGCGATCTGACGGACACAACCAAGTGGTCCCTCGCTTGAAGAGCTCGCCGCTCTTCGTCAATTGCCACACTTCGTAGTGGTAGCTGTCGGGCTTCGACCACCGCACGTCATAGATGATGTAGCGCTCAGGTGGTCGCTCGTGGTGCTTCATCACCACTTCCATGGTGATGCAGGTGCCAGGAGCAAACTCGGCGATCGAGAGCGCTCGTGCGTGACGCAGCTCGTTCACGCACTCTTGCGCGACGCTCTCGAGCTCGTAAGCCATCATGATCCGGCGGTAGCGAAGCTCGTCGACGAACGGACAGATGCGGCGCTTGAGGTAGTGCCGGCTCGACTCGCGGCTCGCTCGGTTGATGTCGGCGCGAAGCGTGCGCATGTAGTTGCGCAGCGCTTTGATCTGCTCTGGCAGCGGAAGTGGCGTGCGAATCATGATGTCGCTCGCAACGGACTTGAGAGTGGAACAATGTGCCAAATCTGCGAACGACAGGTCAATCCATCAGTTCACCGATAACATGCATTATCGCGAGTCAGAATGGATCTCTACTCTACCCGGGCCTCTGCAATTGCAGCATCAGCTATTTGAGGAAGCCTCCAAGCGCCGCAACTAGGATCGATCCCAGCACCCACCCCACAATCTTATGAAAATAGAAATAATAGCGGGCATAACCCTTTATATCGATTTTGTAATGCATCTCGCGTAGCCGGATAATTGGCAACAGCATGTCCACGCTATAAAAAATGCCGTAGGGCATGCCCTTATGGCGCGATTCGGGCGTCGTGCGAAACAGCATCGCTCCGACAGCGACGAGCAACGCACACCAAAGCAAGGCGATGGCCTTATAGTAGCCGTACCCAACCGTCACCAAAATAAATGACAGCCACCACCACCGCCATCCGTGGGCCGTGCACCGCTCCTTTTGCTTGCCGGCGAACCGAACTGCATTAGCTTCGTCATATCGCCCTTCGCGGTCGAGGCCCATGGCAAACGTAACATAAGCTTGCGTATCGTCTTGCTTGTCGAGCCAACTGATAAGCTTGTCGACGAAATTCTGCGCTTCGCTGGCGTCCGATTGCGCGAACAGCCGTCCAATCCGCCCAAAGGTCGCCCCAGCGATGCTCGTCGTGGCTGGCCATTTCGCGGGGTCGACTCCATGGACTTCGCCAAGCACGGCATCGTGCATGCTAAGCGAATTTCCTGGCTTCCAATCTTTACCACCACCTACGGTAAAGGTTCCCTTTACTGTGGCTTCCGCCAGGTTGAGCGAGTCGATAGCACTATCCTCTATGTCGAGGTCGCCGCGTATTGTTGCGCCTTGGAGCTTGACGAATCCCGCCTTGAATTTATCTTTCATATTGACGTCAGCCCCTACGTCGCTTCCTGCCAGATCGACGCTGGGTCGCTGTTCGCTCTCGCGATCCGTAAGCGCGGGGCAATCCTTCGGATCTCCAATCGACGCTCCTTCAAGGGAGATTTTTTCGCCAATATGCGAACTGGATATCACAACCCTGTTGAAGATCGCCCTTCTTTCCGGCACGTTCTTGGGCATGGGCATGCTGTTCATGAATAGCGGACCGGATACGCGAATATGGCCCATGTCGATCTCCGCAACCGACTGCACTCCCCGCAGATCGAGCTTTCCGTCGATCTGCGCGTCGGTAAATAGCACTTTTTCCTTTGCGGACTTAGGGCAGCTTACTGTCGATCCGGCGAGCGACACGTATCTGGACGTCCGCATCGAGTCGAAATTGGGGGGAGTGTTGAACGTTGTGAATTCGAGCACCAGCGGAATCTTGAGAACCTGATCCGACAAGTCCAGAGACCCTTCCACAGATGCATTGCAGAGACGCACGCCATGTGCATGCATGGCGTCGTGCCACTTCTTGTCGCCTACCAGCTCGGCAATAACCGAAGCCCTGACTGTTCCCGGCTTCTGTTTGCCATTGCCAAGGCACACAACGTCGCCCTTGCTGAGAATTGCCGCAAAATCCTGCGCAGTAGCCGGTGGCTTTTTGGGCTGACCGCAAGCCGGATCGGCAATGCCGCTCACCCAGGCCGCACAAATATCGTACGAACGCCCTTGCGACGCAGCATTCGCGACAGGATTGAATATCAAGGCCAGCGACAGAACAAGAGCAGGCTTCATGTATGTCCAGTCTAGTCTCAGCGGCCGAGCGATAAGCAGCGTTATCACGCAGCGATAACTAGCTCTAGCGCAACGCCCTGTCCGTTGCGTGCTCTTTGCGCCACTTCGCGATCATCGCCGGCGTCACATCGTTGTCGTAGCAGATCGGCTCGTAGCCGCCCGGCTTGCTGTACGCGCTTCGCTTGCCGCAGCGACTTCCGTTGCGAGCGGTGTTGTAAGGGCATGGACAGGGGCCCGGATAGCCGGCTAGCGACTGTGCAATGATCGCTTTGCGTACCTCGGCATCCGCATCGGTGCTCTGTCGCTGAGCTATCGTCGAAACCGGTGCAAAAAGAGACGAAGCGAACAGAACTGCAAATACTGCATGCGCCGCGAACTCGGAAAATCGGCGTCGCGTGACTCTCATCGTTTGCCCGCAATGCCTCTACCGACAGAGCGGCACGACGGTTCCGAAGACTTCACGCTGAATCGTCTTCGTGACACTCACGCCGTTCACAGTGTACGTAAGCCTTGCCGTCTCACCATTCACGAACTGCAGCACCATAGTTCCGACTTCGGTCGCCGCGATCGGCGTCCACGGCTGCGCCGAGTACACCGGCCCGGTCACCGAGTACAGAGCTCCGGAGAAAATCTCTCCCGTCGTCTGCTTCGCCAAGTTCGGCCCCACCAGCCACCAATCGCGATTGTTCGTGCCGTAGATGAAGAGCACAGCGAACACGATCGTTCCCTGATGCGAGATGTTGATCCCCCACCCCGACTCCTGCGGATTCCACCACATGTCTTGATAGTTGACGGAGTTCGCTCGTGACCCCGTCGCGCCCACGCAAATCGTCGGCGTATCGAAGATCTCTTTCTCGATCGTCTTTGTAACCGTGATTCCGTCGACCGTATACGTGAGCGCCGCCGTATGATCCGTCGTGAAGCGAACCGTCATCGAGCCGACCTGCGTCGCCGTCGCGCTCGTCCAAGACATCGCGCTAAACGCCGGTCCCGTCACCCGGTAAATTGCCCCCTGGTATGACCCATCAACTTGCAGCGCGAGATTCGCGCCGACGAGCCACATCGGCGCGTTGTCCGACGCGTACGTGAAGAGCGTCGTAAAGAGCGTGTTGCTCTGATGGTTGATGTTGATGCCCCAGCCGGACTCCTGCGGGTTCCACCACATCGCCGTGTAGTTCAGCACGGGTGCGCTCGGATTGGCGACGTAAACGCATGATTGCGTGAGCGGCCCTTGGCTCCCTACGCAACCCGAGGGCGTGGTTCCAGTCAGGAATCGGTACTCGGTGCCGTCGGGCTGACAGGTCGACCAGGCGGTGTACGTGTATGAGCACGACGGGGGCGGTGGGGGTGGAATGGAAAGGCCACACTGGGAGCAGGAGCAGCTAGGGCTGGTCGAGCCGTCGTGGCAGATGACATTGCCGTTTCCGGCGCACGAACTCGTGATGCCGCCGTGCGATGAGCAACAACCGCTACATGACATCGGCCGCACTCCGGGGAGCACCCAGCCACTGGACTCGGCCCATGCCGGCCGCAGGCTGAGGTCCACGGCCGCCACCGCGAGCACGGCCGCAAGCAGCATGAGCGTCCGCCACCACCCGTCGGCATCCCATCCGACTAACACCCGCTTCACGCGCCGATCCCCTTATTATTGTTGTTTCGGTTGTTGAAACGCGGCTCGAATTCCGCTGGCGGTCTTGCACCCGTCCACCGTCGTCATTCAGACTGCGGCTTGCGCTCGTTACGTAGGACGTTATGGGATTCCGTTTTCAGAGGCGAGTCAAATTGCTGCCGGGTGTCTCACTCAACTTTAGCAAGTCGGGCATGAGCACGAGTATAGGGCCGCGTGGCGCGAAGATCACGATCGGCCATGGCAAGGTGCGTCAAACCGTCGGCATCCCAGGCACCGGAATCTCCTATACGGAAACAACGCCGATGCATTCGAGCTCGGAGCACGCACCGCACGAGCACGTCTCTATCGCCGATGCGGCCACCGAGAGCGGCTGGGTCGTCGCGGGACGGGCGCTGTGGAAGGTCGTCTACGGTGTCACGATTGGATTGGCCGTGGTGGCAGTGGGGCTCGTTCTCGGATTTCTCTCGATCGCACTCGGCGGGGGCAAGAGTCGCCGCAAGCGCTACTAGCAACGTTTTGCCGGGGCTCGGACTCGTGTATCGGAGTCAAAATGAAGAAGGGCCCATTGGACGGACCCTTCGTTGCTCGGTACCGCTCGTCTACTTGATCGAAATTTGGAGATCCGCCTTCCCGCCTTTCAGCACGTTCGATGCAATGTCTGCGGCGGCCGCAATCCCCTTCTCCTTACCTCCGAAAAGATTACCCAAAAACTCGATCTGCTCGACGGTCTGACGCTCGAAATGGTGGAGCCTCACGACCTTGTGCGGTACGGCACGACGCGTGCTCTTGCGACTCGGTTTCAACTTGCGCTAGTGCGTTTGACGCCGAACTGTACGGAGTGTACAGTCATGTATATGACGAAAGCGCGGCACAAAGGCGCGGAGCAAGCGCGCAACGAGCTTCCTTCTCTGCTTGAAGACGCGGCGAAGGGGCGCACTACGATCATTACTCGACGTGGCCGCTCCGTCGCCGCGCTAGTTCCGATCGACGGTATTCTCGCGCGCCCGCGGCAAAAGGGGCTAATCGATTTGATCGGCTCGGGAAGGGGACTGTGGGGGGCAAGCAGCCGCCCAGGGCGTTTGCGTGACGAGTGGAACCGGTAACTAGCGCTGCGCTACCCAGAGGCGCGTTGGTTCTGGTAGACAGCGCGCCTATCATCTACCTTCTCGAATACCATCCGCGGTTCGCGGCACGATTCCGACCGATGTTTGATCGGCAAGCGGCGGGCGAGATCGTCTTTGCGGTGACAACGATAGCAATGGCGGAAGTTCTCGCCGGTCCGCTGGGGAAGGGGCAAGAGGTGCTCGCAGGTCGTTACCGCGGCGTCATGGAGTCGTGGCAGGTTGTCGAACTGACGGCCGACATCGCCGAAAGCGCCGCGCGGATTCGGGGAAGCCTAAAGCTGAAGCTTCCCGACGCCGTCCAAGTCGCCAGTGCTCTTGCGATTGGCGCCGACGCCCTCATGACCCATGATCGGGACTTCTCCGCGGTCAACGCACTACGAGTACTGGTCTAGCAGCTCGTCGGCGCGCACAAGGCGAATTGCGGTTCACCTCCAAGACGCTAAGACGTAGCTCCGCAGGCCTTTGACGGCTCAATCCATGATAAGCAGTATTACTGAGACCTTGGAA